>Ga0131853_10004212_pt1 | contig 25789 bp, 29 predicted proteins | sample TergutLab28metaG_FD_92764 | JGI IMG/M metagenome (GOLD analysis project Ga0131853, IMG submission 92764) | Labiotermes labralis P1 segment gut microbial communities from Petit-Saut dam, French Guiana - Lab288 P1 (version 2) (version 2) | ecosystem: Host-associated > Arthropoda: Insects >... | reverse complement strand
TAATAGATGCATCGTTATAAATGTTCTATTAGAGATGCCGGCGCCGCATTTTATAGACCACCATTTATAATTCTTTCCAAAATAAAGCACCCCTTTTGTGGGCGTCGTGCTGTCCTCAAAATGGATGTGCAGCCCCTCCGACGACAAGAACTCGATTCGAACGTCCTGAAATTTCCGCTGCTCGACGGGAACATAATACACTTTTCGAAACTCGTGCTGACATATTAATAAAGGGCAAACGAACGTCAGCATGTAGCGGACGGTGCTGCCGCCTACAAATTGCGGCGATATGAGGTTACAGTATATTAGGGCGAGGGCGTCCCCCATGTGCGGCAAGTAACACGAAATTGCACAGTCCACCACTTCCCAATTGGAGGTCGAACCCAGGTCTACGGGTTGTGTCAGTTTCACCGAGAAATCGGCGTGTGTATTCTGTTCATAGATGTCTCGCCAGGCGTAGTTGAACAGAGTGACGTTAAAGTGGCTAGGGCTCGCCGCCATATTAGATATATCTCACTCGTTTTATAGGTACCCTAGAGTCAAAATCCTGAATATAACCTCGCCAGTGGGCAAGATGATCCCGAATGCCTCGTCTGACCCTCTTGTGCTGTACTTTATCTATTTTGGAAAAGATCTGGTCTGTTATGCGTACGGGGGTCAGTTCCTCCCGATAAATCTGACATTCTATAGGCGTGCGGTTTAAATCCTCGTGGTCGTAGAAAGCTTGCAGGCGTCATTCGATTACTTTCGCTACCCGAAATATGTCGGTGCTGAAATTCTGTTCGGCAGCCTTGGCAAGCCGCATTTTCTCCTTGCTGATACTCACGTGCTGCCCAACATGAAACGTCGCTTTCGCGAAGCGAACGCGCCGTCTCCGGGTCTCCATTCTCTTCCATATAGCGAGTACGTCCGAATCGGTGACTCGCGAGGACGCTATTTCAGTCGCCGAGTGAACCGTGTCATTGTACGCCTAGATAAATTTAGGCAGAACATCAATATATCTGTACGTATTTTTATATGTAAAATATTTATAGAGTCTATTGCGAATCGTGCGATGCACACGTTCCAAGACCGCAGATTTCAGGTAGGGGTTTCGGCACACGTGATCCTGAATGTTCCCTCGTTCTGTAACATGCCCTGAAAATGTTTACTTAGATATTACAGTGCTTAACCATATGGGAAGTCTTTTCCAATATTTCGTGTCATCAAATGTGGACCGAAACGCAGACGTGACGGATGGCCTCCTCTTTTTCTTTAGAGGGATCATATGTAGAAATTTCGAGAATACATCTATTACCGAAAGAATATATCTATAATTAACAGTGTATTTTGTGTAGGACTGTACGTCTAACAGATCGCATTCCCACACGTACATCAAGTTAGTCACTGTATAGGGATTACGGGCGAAAAGCTTCCTCACAGGATAATTAAGCGTATAGGCATCCTGTTTCTCCAACCAGTCTCTGATAACGTCAATAGAAATCGTCGTCTGCTTCTTCTTCAGCCCCGCTGTCGCCAACCGAAGCTTCTGCAGAGTCAAGAAAGCCTACGGTCTGGCGGAATCATAATATAATTTTTTAATAGCAGTTGTCATTAATACCTTAGCCACCTACACCGTAACGCGGATCCATTACCCCGTCTCTTCGGTTTCGCAAAGAGAGGCGCAATGACATTATGATTTTATTTTCCTCGCGTTATATTAATGGTATCACAAGGCTGATATCGGTTTGAATGAGCATTAGTCAATATCAATATTTTTTTAATGTCTACAGACCCTTCTTTTTGATAACTTCCTTTTACACGTTCTTACGCGTCAACAATTCCCACAGACCTCCGTCCCTCTAAACACGGTTCCCTTAATTGTGAAATTGTCACGGGTATCTACAAACACCGGGGAATCACCCATCATTAATTGCTCGCCATCCTTACGGATATCGTATTTTGTGTCGAGAAAACGTCTACTCCAACCCAAGTAGGGGGAAATTCCTATGGTTCCGAGATTTTCTTCTTCCGTCTGTGCCTCCTCCTCCGTGACGTCATAATCATCATCTTCTCCGATAAATCCTTGATTAGGAGTCTCCATCTCTTTCTATGTCGAAGGAATTGGCGAGGGGTGTCGCGCCTTCTCTGGAGGCGTTTTCACCTCAACGTGAAGGACAATAGACTGCTTTGCTACGTCGGGCTCGGCGGAGGGTAACTTGTCAGAAGTTGGCGTCGCCGTGTCGGCACTACTCGGCTCAGAAAATCAGAGATAGCCTTTGTCTGCGTCTTCCGTCTGATATCGGCCCCGCGAATCTTATGACGAATATTAACCCACTTTTCATAAGGTTGGCGTTTTTTAAGTCTTCTTCAACGTTTCTCACGAGGGGAAGAGAGTGCGGCGTCGTTTGTTCCTACTATAGTAATGGTTGTCCGAGACGAAGAACATCTTACGTAATATGTTTTTTCATGCACGCGTGTATCTAAAGATGAGGCTGGCGATCGTTGGCAGAATGGCGCCTTCTAGGGGCAACAGAAATCCCCCGCGTTGGACTATGAGTCTCTTTTGCCCGAAAAAGACACGTGCCTATTAGCGACATTGGGAAGATGAAGTTTAAGGCTGCTGCCTCTACCAAATCTTTTTTTTTTCGTTCGCTGGACGAAGAGAGAGGGTGGCTTACTTTAGTCCCCCTATGGTAGTGATCGGCTGAGACGATGTACATCTTACGTAACTAGTTTATCTGGGCTTAAAAATTAAGCTGGCCATCGTTGGAATAATGGCGCCAAGTAGGGGCAAAACAAATCACTCGCTCTCTACTTTGAGCCGATTCTTGCCCAGGAATGATAGAGCCTATCGACGACCTTGCGAATCGCGGCCTTGTGGTTTTTAGCTTGCACGTGTTAAAACCCGACAATTTTGTATTACCGTTCAAAACGTTTAACACACACTCGCTTATATATTTCACGAGTTCCTTGTTATAGTTAGTTATTAGGGCGTTACGTAATTTCAGTTCGGCTGTCTTGAGCACGTGGAGGCGTGGTAATCGATCTCACACGCCTCATCGTCTATATCGGATAAGACGACCGGAGGACATTCTTTCGGGAATACATTGGTTCGAAACCGCAGATCGTCATTCTTATCTTGTGTTAGATCCAAGTTGACGTAACCGTTGGGACGTTGTGTTGCATCCAGGTAGGCCAAGTACATGAACTGTTTCTTATCTCTGATGTTTTTCAACGCGACCAGTTAATGGGCATTCAGTGAAAAATCTCTAGATTAGCGCCCCTAATGAAACAGATTTTGCGTAATCAAATTTACGCTTATATTTCTATGATGGCTGCCTCTCGTAAACAAGTCACACGCTTGCTTATAATAAACGTCGTTTACAGATCTTCTAGGACCACGAGGCACGGTTTACCACCCCCACAACCACCAATGTTCTCCGGTAGGTCCTCGTGATATATGGAGTTCGAGGGCAACTGCTTACGCGGCGGAACAGATTATACCGGCGCCGAATTCTCGTTCGTTGCAGAGGGCGTCGACGTTCTGTAGGAGACGTACGCAAAATGACTGTTTATCCAAACCGCTAGGGCCGGTCAATATACATGAGAACGGATGCTTGAATTATCACTCATGGATGGTCAGGCTCTGACACGACCCTACCCACGCTAACCTATTTATATCTTAACTGGACGGACTATTGTCTCGTAATGGCCGTCTCTTAAAAAATGAAACCCTCTGGAGCTTATATTCTGGTTCGATGACAATCGATAAGACTCCGCCCCTTCCTCTTACGTTCAATCTTCTTTTCTGTATGTACATTCACCACGGTGGGTTCATCCCCCATGTTACCTATCAAAATCATGTCCCTGATGACTTCAAAATTTACCAATTTCGACGCGTTGTATTTGCGGGTTATGCCCCGTACTTTACAGAGGGTTTGACTATCCCCGGTCACAGTATCGAACAATCTGTATGCATTGATTTTGGCCCACCGATCACAAATTCAGTTATCGTTTGAGAGGTCGCAAATCCGAGATCATGTACCCCAATTTATCCCCTGTTTCAATCAGTTGTGGTGTTCCTCTGACCCATACTTCCACGAGATCCAGACTACGACATTCCTGGAAAACACAAGGTTCATCACCTCGATTCCAGGGCTGGACAGGTATTTACACAGTTATTTGGGCTCCGTAAATTTTTGGTCATAATTCGATCGTTCCTCTCCGTCAATTTCCCCCACATTGAGTTGAAACAGAGTTTCGCCAGACCCCGTTTGGTAGTATTTTACCTGATTGCTACCTTCTCTAGTCTTATCCCTTCACTCGTCCAAAATGATTCCACATACCGCTCCACGTCTTCGGGACTGTGGCCCAGCCTGGATAACCACTATTCTCCTATTTTATTTTAAAAAATCTATTTATATAGTCCACGAAAATTCCGCCTTCGCCTGTTTCGGGGTTGTAATGGGTGACCTGATTTTCGTACCCTCACATACCTCGAGTATCCGGTACCCCTTTTCAACAGCCAACCGCACGTCGTCCATTACCCACGTACCGGTGGGGGCACGAACCTCATCCTCGGTATGCCCACATGTTTCACTGGAGGAGGAAGTGAGGACGCATGTTCTACGCAGGCAAAACATGAGTTCATTATTACATCTGAAGTGGAGGAAGATTATGTTACAACTTCTCTCGTGGAACGATCAAACATTTAATCAGGCCGTCCATACGTAGGTATGCTTCTATATCCTTATACGCATCGCCAAAATGAATGATCGGATGACCCACGGCGAACATGAAATACTTACATATGTACGGGTAGAGGCTCATGACGCGGACATCTTGTATAAATTCATTCTCCCGTGCCTTATAGTGTAGACGTATGACCTCATTTCGACCCCCTTGTAAAGCATCACGGTTACGCAGCGGACTCTGTTCTACTATGGGATGCGCCAACAGTTCTGGTTTCTGTTTTACTATACCTGCATCGTGAAAATCACATTCACATGGGAACTTGACCAGGTATTCCACTCGTGTTATAGGCTCAAGGCGCGACATCGTCCGCTCATACCGTTCAGATAATGTATTACCACTCATGGTCATAACGTCACGGAACGTCTGACAGATATGACCGTGTCAATCGTAGTGGAAAAATTCGTATAATTTACGCGTCTCAAGGGCAATAATCATATACACTGAAGCGGGGCAATTCGGCAGCTTGTAATTGCAAACTTTGCGACCTATTGTGTCAGGCAACAGGAATCGTTTACGCAACAACTTATTGCATGCCAACGCGATCGTTATTGACTCGAGAAATACTTCTAAATTCCCTATCTGCTTAAATTCGCGCCTAAAAACTTCGCACGCCTGTCTTAGGATTGTGACGTCATCCTGAGAGTATGTTTCCAGGATGCGCCTGTTGTTGAACGTAGACTCCGATTTCTTGCTCTCGTACCACGCGAGAAACTCTCTCCTCTCCTCCTCGCATATCTGATTCACACCGTAAAAAGAAACGTCGGGGATGGGACCTATGTATTGTAGGTTGTCCTCAGTATTGAAATAGTGAGGGTACCACGATTTGAAGGCCGTCAGACTGAACGACTCGGGCAGCTTACCTAACGGGCAGGGGAGGAATGACACGCTACCCAGAAATAATGAATGCTCCATTTTCATGCACATTATCTTCAGTCCGTTCATGAACCGTTCCGGTTTCCATTTAAGGTGGATCGCCCTATTCAGGTTGAAATGAAGGTCAAACGCTTTGGCGTTGTGTGCTATAGCGACGATCTTATTGGCCCTGGGGCGTGGTTCGATTAAATATGAAAACAGGACCCCGACAGGTTCTTCCCAGAAAGCGTGCTTCCTCTTACCACATCGTCCGTGTACTCGGTATTTTGAGTAGTCTCAAAATCATAGAATACGTACAGTACCTTATCACCTGCATGGGGCAACGCGTCCTTCAGGGGACTCATAAAACAAATGTGACCTATTTCTTTGTTGTGATTACATTTCTCGCAGAATCGTTTATTACATTCGTGATTTCCGTGCTTCACGACACATCCACATGTCGCACAACACAGCTTACGCTCACACACGGATTTTTTTGTCCATGTTCGCTGCTTGTGGTTGGCGAAACACGTGCGACTTCTAAAATACCTATTGCAGTCTTCGAAGGGGAATCGAACGTCGGAGATGGCACACGGAGGGCTGGCCATGCATTCGCTACATGTCTGGTTGCAGACGTGCGTGACGTCATTTGTACATGCCTTGTTGCTCCTTTACACACGAACATTCTAGCCATTGCCCCAGTAAGGTTAGTGATCACGTGATAATATCTTTCGACATCATTGAATAGAAGGTTGATTCGTTTAGAGAATTCGACCTGACCTTCAAACATTACGTCTTCGCAACTCAAACCTGAATATAAAAATTTCTTATGGTCGCGAAAATGTTCCTGATATATGATTAGTTCGGGGATCCCCGCCCCGTTTGACAGATCGATACCTGTCCCTTCAAGTAGTTGTTGGACTATGGGACTTGCCTTCCGACCTTGAAGATACACCTTTTATTTCGGATCATTGTCTACTCTTGCAATTGCTATTATTAGAGCGTGAGCTAAATATTATTCCTCTGAATTCACCTCCACGATACTATGCTTGAGGTGAGCCATGACGGACAGCGATCTGCCCTTTTCTTTGCGCGTTTACCGAAACCAACGGGGATCTTAAGCGAATGCACGGTCATATCCATTTTATGCTAGGGGTTACTTCTAGTATTCGAATGTGATACTTTTTCAAAGACGCTCCATAACATGTCTACGGATAAGTGATCTTTCCTTCTGAAACTGATTCCGATCGGTATGTCATTTGGGTTAATTTGATTTTGAATTTTTATTCCCACCATATCGCTATCGTGTACATTGCGTAACGCGGGCTTAAAGAGATCGTTCACACTGGCTAGGAAATGTGCTACGAGATTACTATTATTCGAGGGGGAATTAAACACACAGTAAGCTGCCTTCGTACAGCATTGTACCGCCAGTATTGTCTCGTATTCATGTCCATTTTCTCTATTCTGCGTGCCATAATTTTTTTCTCTCTCTACAACAAGATAAACACCTACTTAGATTCGACACACCCAATACCACTTATATCAATTTCCTCATTTGTAGTCAGAATAGTAATACGTTTCCGCCTATCGAGTCCCCACACACTGTTGCTGCTATGTACAGGCGATCCCTATTTAATGCTGTTGGATGATGACGTCATTATCTTTTTTTGTTTCAGTGTTGCGCCTCCACACGACACATTTACCCCGAAAGATTTCGTAGAGAGTTAAGGTAGTTATAATTTTTACGTACTTACGTTATGCACTTATTTCTGCTTTAAGAGCAACTCTACATGAAGCTTACTTTGTTTTCTTTACAGGCAAAGGATGCATCTCGCAAAGCGATTGGAAGAGGCCACTTCCAGCACTTCGGTCAATATGAGCTCCTTAGTCATAAATAGATTGTAACCCACTGTCTGTGCTAAACGGATAAGCAGTAAATTTGGGATTACAATCTTGCTTTCCATACGGAACTCTGATGAGAACATTGTTCAAATATTTCTACAAAAACGATACGGTTTTGTCGTTTCCGATGACGATATGAAAAAAATTTATTCCAGAGCAGTCTACCTAAGTCTTATATGAAGTAAACACGTTCTGTCTTGCCGTTTAATGTGATGTTTGTATCTATATACAGTAACAAGAGTTCTAGGACTAGCAAGCGCCTCCTTGTCTGTTTGTTATATTAACGAACCAAAGGGGTGATATAATATGTTCATTTTCTGTCTTTTGAAATTGGATGTCCTTTCATCTACACATGGCGATATGTGATGTGAACATTTTCATTCTGACAGTTTAATGTGATGTATGTATTTTACTTTAAACATTAAAAGATACCTATTATATATTTTCTAAAATTTACAAAGGGTTTAATAATAGCATATGACTTCTTGTAGACAGGTATCTAACGTTCTTCTCAAGCGCGTGATGTGTATGCTTCTGCTATCGTACACCTTGCCTGCGCGCATGTAAAAGTGCACCGACTTCAGCATGTTACTGCATTCAAGGATTGACAATCACTAGGAATCTTCACCTGCTCTCCCTCGACAACACGACACGTGGGTCAGTCCTGACGGAGCCTACCTATTGTGTATTTTCTATAATTTACGTAGGGTTTACGACTAATACAACGTTATACTAGCGCGCGTGTTTATACCATATTCTTCAGCTCTCGTAAGCCTTGCCTGCGCGCATGTTGGAATGCGCCGACTTCAAGGTTTACTGCATACAGGATTGTCCTGCACTCGAATACTTCACCTGCTCTCCTTTCGTTGAAACGTGTGGTTAATTCGGACGGAGCCTCATCCAGGATCGCCAACTCCAGGGTAAGGGTGGAGGGAAGGCCTTTCGACCCTTCTCAGTCGTGGGGTCGAGCTTTGGCATAGGTGTGGCTATGAAGGACACACCTTACAAGACTATACGACGGACGGGGGACCAATCTCCACTGCTCCACGGATCGTTACGAAGGCGTTTGGGTGGCGGCTCTCCGATGACACCTCTCGGCTCAAATATCCTTCTCTTATTTATCTCTTACACCCATTCCCTGGCTTTGGCGTTGGGGTGGCTTTAGAGGATACTCCTTACCAGACTGTACGGCAGCTGGGGGACTTATCCGCACACCCCCGCGGAGCGTAGGGAGGACTTAGGGCCTCTCCGATTAACAAGCACATTTAACACCTCTCGGCTCGAATAGCCTTCTCTTATTTCACTCTTACACTCATTTCCTGGCGTTGCCGTAGTGCCGACTACGGAGGATACACCTTACAAGACCATACGGCGGATGTGGGACCAATCTTCACAGCTCCATGGACTGTAGGGAGTGCGTGGGAACGGGGCGGTTCGCCGATGTGAACGGCTCGAATACCCTTCCCTTATTTCACTCTTACATATATTTCCTGGCGTTGGAGTAGTGGTCACTACGGCGATACATCAAACCAGACTATACGGCGGCTGGGGGACCAATCACCACGGATCCACGGACCGTAGAGAAGGCGTGGGAACGGGGCGGTTCGCCGATGTGAACGGCTCGAATACCCTTCCCTTATTTCAATCTTACACTCTATTCCTGGCATTGGCGTGGGGTTGGATCCGGAGGATACACATTACCAGACTATACGGCGGCCAGAGTCTAACATCATGGCGTCAAGGACACCGTGACGAATGCCGAGGTTAAAGAATGAGTAGTGCTAGAGCCTCACTTATCCCACTATTGCACTTCTTCACTCCTTTCATACTTGGAACACTCTTGCACTCAAATTCACCTACCTTATTTCACACATTAAGGGGCGGGCCTAACCTCTTCTATTACTACTGTCGTATTTTCAAGAAGGAAATACTGTACAACTTATATTCGGGTTCGGTGACTATCGATATATTTGCAACACTTCCCTTCCTCTTAAGCTTAAGCTTCCCCTCGGTATGTATATTCAAGGTAGGTTACCCGTCCCCAGCATCATGTCCCTGATGACTTCGAAATTCACCAATCGCGAAGTGTTGTAATTCAGAGTTATGCCCCTGACTTTACAGGCGATTTTTTCCACCGTCCCGGTCACAATATCGAGCATCCTGTACGCGTAGTTTTTTGGCCCACCATTCACAAATTCCGATAAGATTTCTGAGGAGCGCGTTTCGGAGTTAATATCTCCCAATTTGTCCTTGGTTTCAATGAGCGCGGGTTCATCTCCTGGTTGAATGTGTCTTACCGAATCCATGTCGCAATAGATCGCATTCTCTCGCAGCCTGTCGATATAGCGATACAGATGAATCCTAGCCACTGCAGTGACGTAAGCTCCTATTACCTCGTTCGTATGTCGCAAACTCAGCACGTGCTCCTCTGCCCCGTACTTCCACGAGACCCAGACAACGTCATCGTTGGCAAACACAAGGATCATCACCTCGATACCGGGCGTGGATCGAAATCCGTACAGTTCTTTAGGTTCCGTCATTACTTTGGTCAACGTGCGATCGTTTCTCTCCGTCAATTTCCTACACATGGAGTTGAGACACAGTGTGGCCAAACCCCGTATCGCAGCGGTATACCTTACTACTTCCTTCTCTAGCCGTAACCTTTCACTCGTCCAAAACGATTCCACATACCGTTCCTAGTGTTCGGGACTATGGACCCAGTCGGGATAGCCGCTCGCTCCAGGTTCAATTTCACAAATGTATTTATGTAGTCAACGAAATGTCCCCCTTCGCCCGTTTCGGGGTTGCATTGGGTGACCTGACACTCGTACACCTCATAGACCTCTAGTACCCTGTAACCAATTTCGACGGCCAACCTCACCTCGTCCATTACCCACGTATCGGTCAGGTCTCGGTCCTCGTTCTCCGTAAGCCCACATTCTTTACAGGAGAAGGATGTGAGGACACATGTTCTAAACAAGCGAAACATGAGCTTATTGCTGCATGTGAAGGGGAGGACGGGATGATAAAACCTCTCTTTTGTAAAGATCGAACATTTGATCAGGTTGTCCATACGTATGTATGCTTCTTTACCTTTAAATGCGTCTCCAAAGTGAATGACTGGGGAACCTACGGGGAACATGAAATACTTGCGTATGGAATGGTAGAAGCTCATGACGTCGACATATTGCATGGTCTCATTTTGCCGTGTCTTGTATAGACGCATGGCCGCATTTCGACGCCCGTAGGTTAATCACGGGTACACAACGAATTCTATTGTACTATGGGATGCGCAAGCAGTTAGGTTTTCTGCTTCACTATACCTGCATCGTCAAAATCACATTCCCATTGAAACTTGATCAGATATCCCGCTCGCGTTATTTGTTCCAGAGGCGACATCGTTTATCCATACCGTTCCGTTGTGTAGTGCTGACGTCACGAAACGGCTGGCACGTGACCCCGTGAAAATAGCAACCAAAAAACTCGTAGATTTTACGGGTCTCGAAGCAGTAATCATCTACACTGAAGAGGAGCAATTCGGGCAGCTTGTACTCGCGGCCGTTGCGGCCGTGCACTATATTCACCTCGTCCGTCTCTTCAATATGCAGCAGCCACATCAATGTCTTCTTGCTGTACTTGTTATTACAGGTGCACACTCCAGTCGTTATGAGTCCAAAAACGTCGGGCTGCAAAAATGCCGACGCGAACGTTATTGCCAGGAGAACTACTTCTATATTCCCTATATTCATGAACTCACGCTTAAACACTCGGCACGCCTGTCTTAGGACTGTGACGTCATTTGACAGTACATTCGCAGCACGCTCCTGTTCTGGAAAGGTTCCGATTTCCGGCTCTCGTACCACACGAGAAACTCTCTCTTCTCCTCTTCACCCACCTCATTCACACCATAATACAAGACGATGGGGATGGGACCTATGTAGTTTAGATTTTCCTCAGTATTGCAATAGTGAGGGTACAACGATTTGGAGGCCGTCAGAACGAATGCCTTGGCCAGCTTACGCAGGGGACACGGGAGGAAGGACACGCTCTCCAGAAAGACCAAGGTCTCCATCTTCTTGCACATTATCTTCAGTCCTTTTGTGAAAAGTTCCGGTTTCGCTTTAAGTAGGATCGCCCTATGCAGGTTGAAGGGAAGGTCAAACGCCTTGGCTTTTTGTGCTATAGCGACAATCTTGTTGGCCCAGGGACGCGGTTCGCGTAGATGTGAAAGCACGTCCCTGATAGTATCTTCCCAGAACGAGTGCTTCCTCTTACTGCATCGCACGCAGTTTCCTCCTCCGTCTTCCACGTCCTCGCACCGAGATGAAAGCTGTTGCACGCAGACGAGATTAGGTACGTGTAACAGAGCCTCGTCCATATACCTGGTATTTTGGATAGTCACAAAATCGTAAAATACTTATAGTACCTTAACCCCTGCGGAGGCCAACACGTCCTTCAGCGGTCTCATATAACACAGTTGATCCACGTCTCTGTTCTACTTAAAGTTATCACAGAATCCCTTTTTACATTCATTCTTTTGTGCGTCACGAGCCATCCACACGTTGAGCAACATCGCTGACGTTTACATATAGACTTTTCCTTTAAGGTCAGAATTCTAAAATGGCTATTGGAGTCGTCGCATGGTATTCAAAAATCGCAGAACGCGCAGGCGTACTGGCCATGCAGTCGCTACACGTCTGGTCGCACACGTGCGTGACGTCACTTGTACATGCTTTTTTTGCACTCTTTACTCATTTCCTTCTAGCAATGGCAACGGTAAGTTTTGTAATCACGTGATAATGTCTTTCGGCATCATCGCACAGTATATTAAGTCATTTAGCACAATCCACCTGCCCTTCAAACATGATGTTATCACAGCTCAGACCGTGGTAGACAACTCGTATCTTATACGCCCGAAAGTGTTCCTGGAAACGGACGATTTCGGTGATCCCCGCACCATTAGTCAGATCGATAACGGTCGTCTCGAATAAGGTTTGGATTACGTGACGTATTTTCCGACCTTTACGTAACGCATCGTAATTGGAATCTTTGTCTACCTTTGCAATCGCTATTATTAGATTGTGAGCTTAATAATTTTCCACTGCCTTCACCTCTACGATACTTTTCTTGAGGTGCGCTATTACGGATATCGATCTGCACCTTCTCTTAATTGCAGGTTTTCCAAAACCGACGTTTATCTTGACCAAATTCACGTTTACAACTGATATGTCCAGTGCATTGAATCTAGAATTCGACTGCGACACTGTCTAAAAAACGCTCCATATTATGCCTCCTATCGGTTTGTCATTTTGATTTACATGATTTTGATTAGTCATTCCAACCATATCACTATCATCTACATCGCGTAACACGTGCTCAGAAAGATCGTTCACACTGACTAGGAAATGTGCTACGGGATCACTATCATCCGAAGGTGGTGTTAAACACACAGTAATCTGCCTTCCTATAGCATTGTACGGCCTGTAGTATCTCGTATTTTTGTCTATTATCTCGAATCTCCAAGCCATGATTTTTTCTCTCTAGATTTTTAAAAAAAGTTACACAACCACTTACATTTGATTCATACAAACACTTATATGACTTACCGCAACTGTAATCAGTAAAATACTTACGGTTCCACCTGTGGAACCCACTTTTGCTGTCAGTACAAGCGACCTCCTACTTATTGCTGTCCGATGCTGACGTCATTTTCTCGTTTCTTTCAGACTTTTAACACGGTTACGACACTCACAGCACGTTTACCTAAATACGTCACGCAGATCATTAAGGTACTTCTAATTTTTTTACATACTTACTCTTACGTCATACACTTATTTATTGCTGCTTTAAGACCATAAACTAAATGCAACTTACTTTTCTTACAGACAGCGAATTAGCAGTGAAGATTCACTCCGCAAATCGATTCGAAGAGGCTACTTTCAGCACTTCAGTCAATATCAGCTCGTGAGAGATATATATATTTTACCCCATTGTCCGCTCTAAACGGATAAACACCAACTTGGGACCTACAAATTTGCTATGCATAAGAGTCTCAGCAAAAATAGTTCAGATATTTCTACCTAAGCGACAGAGTGATGTCGTTTCCGATAATGATATGGAAAAAATAAATTCTAAAGCGGCCTCCTCAAATCTTGTTCTTAAGAGTATTTGCGATAGCTCCAAATCGTACTTCTTGGGGATAGGGTCGTAATGCCTTTCTTCTATATATATATATATATATATATATATATATATATATACACGAGGTCTGTGAATAAAGTAATGAGACTACTTGCGTATCGCACGATCTGGCAATACTGCGAGCTTGCCCTTCACAGGATGTTTAGGTAAGAGTCTCATAAACTTCTACTTTGAGTTTCAACTTGTTAGCGTCAACACGCTAATTTTAGTGCGGTTTCTTGTGAAGCCGTTTTTGTGTGTGTGTGTGTCACGGAAAAGGAAGAGCTCAATTTCGAGCAACGTAGTGCAATAAAATTTTGTGTCAAACTTGGGGAATCCGGTATTGAAACTTTCAATAAATTGAAACAGGACTCTGGGGAGTATGCTTTGTCGAGATCATAAGTCTTCAAGTGGTTTAAGGCATTTTCAGAGGGCCGTGAATCCATCGAAAATGAACCCCGCACTGGTAGATCTTCAACTTCCGAAACTGATAAAAATGTGGGGATAGTGGGAGCCCTTGTGCGGTCAGACCGTCGACATACATTGCGAATGATCGCTAGTGAGTTAAATTTGAATCACACTACGGTCCATCAGATTTTAACAGATGAAGTAGCAATGAAAAAATTGTGTGCGAAGTTTGTTCCCAAAAACCTTACAATCGAACAGAAGGACAATCGGAAGGACGTGTGGCTTCATCTTCTGGAACGGATCCAAAGGGACAGAAATTTCTTGAATAATGTGATTACAGGTGACGAAACACGGATCTTTGAGTACGATCCAGAAACAAAAAACAAAGTAACGAATGGCACACATCTGCATCACCACGTCCGAAAAAAGCGAGAAGGAGCAAATCAAAAATAAAATCCATGCTCATCTGCTTTTTTGACATTGAAGGGATTGTCCATACAGAATTTGTGCCTCAAGGACACAGTGTTAATTAGTTTTATTACCGTGAAATTCTTGAAAGACTAAGAAAAAGAGTTGTTCGCGTGCGACCAAGCATTGCTGACAATTGGATGCTCCATGACGACAACGCCCCTTGTCACACAGCGATCTCTGTGATCGAATTTTTGGCTAAAAAGTGCATTCCTGTTGTTCCACAGCACCCATACTCCCCTGACCTGAGTCCGTGCGACTTCTTTTGCTCCCAAAACTAAAGTTTCACTTTATAGGACGCCGTTTTGGGACGGTGGAAAACATCCAAAAAGTTGTAACCGACCGACTAAAAGCGATTCCGTTTAGCGACTACGAACGTTGCAACGAAGAGTGGCAACAACGTCTCCGGAGGTGTGTAGCCTCCCAAGGGAATTATTTTGAAGGGGACAAAGTCGATTTGTAGTTTAAAAGTAAATACAGAATTATATTGAATCAGTTTCATTACTTTATTTAAAGACCTCGTATACACTCTTGTTTTTTTTCACACATAACCCCACCTCACATGAGACCTTTCGGCTTACCATTCGACGGGTCGAACAGTCTGTTTGCGACTCAACAATTCTTGGTGAATGAGGTGGGTAAAGCCTTATGGTTAACACATTTCACTCCCGTGAGGCTAGATCATTTACGTTTCGTAAATCGATTATTGAATACATCCTGCGCACAGGATATCTGTTGCGCTATTACAGGAACTTAACCTGCTTATATTGCAGGCGTGCTCAAATCATGTTGTCGTACGAGACCTGCCGTGGGCGAATTAAAATTTGCTAGTACAGACTCCACTGCCCTAGACAACACATACAGAAAAGTTCATACTTTTGAAATCGGACTTTTGAGTTCCGTCCAACCGAATGCCTAGAATATGAGGATTTCCCCGATTATTCAATCTCCGATATTACACATGAACGTGTGACGGTTACTGTTCATAATACCATTGTTGATGTCTCCGTATATTGCGGATCCCAATCTAACATAAATTTGGCAGAACTTATTTGGAAACGTGTGTGTATTTGCTGTCAAAATGCACGCTGTAGTTTGCGTTCCTCTCGACACACTTAGTCTTCTAGCTAAATCATCATAGGGCTGCTAGCGATGGATGGACATCAGATATCTTGTGCGATGAGTATTTAGGCTCATACCTCAACCGTTCGTAGACAACTGTACCTACGGACGCTCATGCAAGTGTAATGTGTGCTCACGATAGGCCCCGTCACTTCGAGGTTTGCCTTCCCATACAGTTTTCAATCTCACTTCAATTTATCACAATTTGCACTAACTATCAGAACATTATATCACCAGTACATTTATGCAATGGAATCTAATATTGTTCCCGACGATAAGCTGGTTCCGGTCACATTTCTCTCCTTGCAATGTACTTCCATGAGAGATAAGCGATGTGCGATCAGTAAGAGATTTCACAATCACTGCGTAATCCCTTCTGATCGCCACTGGTCCACAACATACGCGACGTTCTGTACTAGCCAAGAGGAAGCTATTGCGACGTTGTAGGCCGAAAAAGATAATTGGTGGTGTGAATTCTGTAATAGACCCTTATTGAGAACACGAAACTGTTTGTTCTTTCAACCTATACAATGGTGATATGATGTGATCATTTACTGTCTTTCTGTTTCATGTGATGTATGTATGTATGTATATATGTATAAATTAAAGGTAACTGATGTGTGTTTTCTATCATTTACAAATGGTTTAGGACTAGCATATGACGCCTTATTCGTTCCGAAACTATTCTCCCTGTACAGCTTCCTTACGTTCTCCTGAGCGTGTAATAGAATGCAGTTGCCTCGGCTACTAGTTAACGAGGCGCGGAATAGTGCAAGAGCAGCATCTTGCAGCATACGAGGGACACAAAAGGGTGACCAGCGCTTGGACACTTCACCTGCACTGATCCTCGCCTGGGGCGGCGGCTCACCCATCCCCACGGAGGCACACTGCCCACCACTACGTTATGTTAATTTCCAACAAATATCACTACATTCGCTCACGAGGGGGTCAATCCAAACGAAACCTGTGGCGGGGGCACGGAGGTCCACTTCCTCATTCCCATCTCGCTCTCACTACACTCATTCACACCCATCCTCAAGGAGGCACAACACCGTCTCGCACTCAATAATTCGCCGGGTCAATCCAAAGGAAGCGTTGGGCGTAGGCGGGGCATGGCGGCCTCCACTTCTCTATCCTAATTCTTGCTCTCCTTCACCCATCCCCAAGGAGGCACTACCATCTTGCACTCAATACTTCGCCTCTCTCCAGGTGCCGCGCTGACCGCCATACTGTAAAATGGCGGACTTTAAATTTAGGTTTAATTCAAACTTAGCGAAATGGCCGTCATATTGGAAAATGGCGGACAGTCATATAAACTTTAATTTAAAGTTAGCGCTCTGGCAGCCCCCCAAAATGGCGGCCTTAAAAAGTGACCACCATATTAAGTTTTAATTTAAAGTATGCGCCCCTGGGCAGCCAACATGGCGGACTTTAAATGTTAAGCTAATTTAAACTTACCGCTGACCGCCATTTAGGTCACGTTGTCTGGGCTTGGCGTAGGGGTGGCAACGGAGGGACCGCCATACCAAGCTGGACGGCAGCCCAGTCCTCACGGCGGCAAGGACGTAGGCATGCCCGCAACCTGATAAAATACGTAGGAAACAAGTTAAAGCCCTGGGCGGAACTTCTGAACTTCTTGCTCTCAACATCTCTAGGCGTGTTTTTGAATTTCGTTCCGGGACCGAACTTATGACCTTCTTGCACTCAACATCTCTTGACGGTTTTTTTTATTTGGGCCCGGTGTTTTGCCCACAATGTATTTTTTTGGAGTTTTGGTGCCCACTACCTGCTTTTTTTAATTTCTCGGGGAAAACTGCACCCCTCATTTTTTTTAGTTTTGGGCCCGGGGGAATTGCCCCCGAGCGGACCAAATCGCCCTGGACACTACTCTGTACACTTAGAAGATTCTAGTATTATAGCCTAATACTTGTGCGAGGTACTAAATAATTTGGATATTTTCTGCCTCCACATCAATACCTCCAAAAATTTCGTAATTTATTTCTGTGGGACATAATAACTTTCGAGTACTAGTAATTACATGTTGTTAAATTAAAATCTCATGAGTCAAGAGTTTAATTAAATTATCTTTGTCGATACTGGGACCATTTGTAAACAGAACCCAAGAGTTTGAGCTGGCAAACACCACAGGACACCAGAGGCCCATCCTTGTGGGCTCTAAACATGTGTCATTTAAAAGACGAACCCCCACGGCGTCATAAGCCGGAAAATTTGAATCTACAACAAAGCTACCGTGAGAATCTTCAATAATTCCCAAAGTTGTGCTTCATTATTACTATTACTATTATTATAATTATCAGTTTTGTCCACCCCTTCCTTACAACCTGCTTCCTAAGACCCAACTTAAAGCTGTACGCTATTTCAACCTGTGTGTTGTTGATACTGGATATAACTAAATAATGTAGTTGAATGGTTGTGTAACAGAAGGCGCCTGCGTGCTGTTGTGATGTCAGGATAAGACCACTAGCACTTTATAATATTCTGTCTTGTTTAATAGGGTTATTTATTTCTTTTTTAAGTTTTGTCATTTTTGTTATTGTTAGCAGAAGATAGCAGCATGGACTACAAGTGAAAGTTATGTTATGTCGTCATTGCGGTGTCCACCTTCGTCGAAAGATGTTCGAAAGGTACCTCGAGATAGCAACACAATCTTCTTGTCATTACATACATTTGAGTATCCGAGCAGATGGCTTGCCAGGAATTTTCCAGTTCACTTTGCGTATGTTGAGTGAAACTTCGACATAGTAGTGTCCCTCGAGGGACATAGTGTACACGAAGTTATGACCGTGAGACATGTAGGGCAGTGGGACTGAACTTAAAATGCATAGTACGTGAAGATTCACGATCCGCGCAGTAAATATCCTTCCTCTTGGTTATACAAAACCAATCACTAGCCGTTGCATAGGGAAATAATCGCTGTGCGTTGGGACAGCCGTAGACAACATACACATGCACTGTGTGGCAGAAGGCAGAATTTTTAATTTTAAACCTGGTGGTTTGTATGGTTACCAGTGGGCTCGAAACGGTTATGTAAAGATGTGAAAGACGTAGTATCAGAGAAATTTATCTTGCAAGGCTAGTGCCTGTGGCATGTTTCAGCAGCATACTTGCCAAATTATGACGAAAATTTGCCTGCGTTTTTGTCAAAATAAAGGGTAAAGTCGCGTCCTTGATGCCAGACTTTCTTCTCGATTCCACTGACACCAAGTGGCTGGGTCTGTTCCAAATCATTGTTACGCATTTTCACGTCGTACAGCCCGTGTATGTTCCCATAGTCCTTAATTTTCCAAGATAACTGTTAATATTACTGTCACTAAAACCATTTTATCACATGTGTTTTGTTTCCACATACTGGAGGACCGAGCCTTCTCACAGGCAGTTATTAGTCGGTCTGTCACTGCGGAGGATCGGGTTCAATTCCAGGCCATTCAGTTCGGGATTTATGGTGGGTAAAGTGCTACTGAGAGGGTATTCTCTTCAAGTTCTTCAGGTTTCCATTGTCACCATTATTCCACCAAGGCTGTCTACTCATTCCTGTATCTCCGATACTACAAAATATCATTAATTGATAGTGTCATCGTTAACAAATTGACTTAAAATGTAACTGCCGAGAAACTTGTTCTACGAATCTAGTAATATCTAGTAATGCAGATCGTGACTACGGAGTAGAGAGCAACTGGTTCTTTGACTTCATCGTCTATAGCCAAAATAAATGTTGTAACATTAATATACACAATAGGCTAAAGTTACCATAGTTCGGGAGTCGGCATAGCTTAGTCTGTATAGTGATTAGGCTACAGGCTGGACGTCCGACGAATCGTGGTTCGATTCACCGTGGGAATAAGAGGTTTGCCTCTTCTCCTATTTGTCCTAGACCGGCTCTGCTGTCCACCCAGGCTCTTACTGAAAGGGTGCAGGCGACTCTTTCTCCCCGGAGTGAAGCGGCTGTGACGTTATAGTGACCAATCTTACGTATCATGAGTGGAACTGTGCATTATTTTCCCCACTTATTTTCCAACGTGGTGATGAACCCACCATTACCCTCTGGCACCTGGCCTAATTTGATGGAACTTTTACGACCGACGATTATTTGTTTCAAAGAAAGCCATCTAATTTATTATGCCTTTCGAAATTATACATGGAATCCAAAGGATTGTTGTCTGTTGCTTCTACCCTGTTGAAATCTGCACCACAATAAGCACTGTTACAGCCTGGAAAAGCGTACGTTTGGTCCTCACAGCTCTCCGAATAGTTATGTGAATGGGAAAATAACTATACCCATTATGACAATATTAAATTGGACATCGCAAATTGCCTGTAGACGACTTTTAGAAATGTGTTTCTGCTTTCATCATCTCCTGAAAGTAATGTTAAGAAACCTGTTATAATAGACTCATTATGTCGAGATAATGTTTAATGCCGTGCAGGATTTTTACTATTTCTTTTACCTGACGACGGCAGCAGAGTCCCTTCAGAAAAGCCAAGTATGTCCGTAGCAATGAAAATATCCACGTGACATTCATATTATCACACTTAAGACCTAATATTATGGACCAATAGAAAAGAGTGGGAGGATTTGTCTAATAGTGTCGTCATTGCTGTCTGAAGTGAGACTGTTATTCATACCCGTAAGAAAGGTCAAGAAATCTCAATAGAGGCCTGGACAGGCCCTGGGGATTCGAGGAGTTTGAGGCTGTCAGATTTGATGACATTCAGCACATGAATGTGGTAAGGCTGTCAGACCTACACACCGGCCGCCTTTACCCCAGGAAATATTTTTGGTACTCATTTCTTTTACAGGCTGAGTCCATGAAAAATTTCAATGACACCTTCGGGAATCGAACACGTGACCTTCCGGCTTGTAGCACAGTGCCTCAACCAATTGTGCCACCGCGTGCCCGGTTTGATACCCATAGCAATAGCATAGTGAATGTTCCATTATTTCGAACCCATGCGGAACAGTACCATTTATTTTGTTGCACTTAAAAATAACACATTTTGGAAAGCGGGAAATACACTGTTCATGATAAGGCGAAAATTGCCCGTTTACATGCCCCTGAGACCATCTGAAATGACTATAACGCCAAAGTAACGCTGTTTACTTTAAAGTGTGTACCTTCGCTGCTACCACAGATGTCAAACCTCAGACATTAAAAGGTGCGCGTTGCGGTGTGTAGAATTTAATCTTTTTGTTCGGACAAGGGGAAGGCAACAGTTCTTAATCTGTGTTTTGATAGTGCGACTTCATATGAGACCGAACTTATGGGACAGCCGATATACGCCATGCGCTTGCATACTGTCGCCTTTAGGAGCTCTAACTTCCGCGTTGTGTTACTCTAAGCATAGCTTTGCAACTAATTCTTGTACAATATTTATCAGACTAACCCTCACAGACATTTGCCTTCAGGAGGGCACGCTAATGTGCTCTTTCGTTGTTTTCCACCCAAACACTCTGCTAATTTCAAAGTCTTACTTTCAATGTGACGAAGAAAACCTATGATCTACCTTTCACATCATGCTACTGCAGTAGTTCATAACAAAAACGCTTCCACTGTACTTACTTCACACGTCGTTGTTCTTAAATATGGTAGGTTTTACACATTAAAAGTCATATATTCAATTCAGGCACTGTACAACTACCATTTTCCAGACTGCGTTATTTCGTGGTATGACACGTCTTCTAGAAGTTAGGTGTGTGCTACTGGATTAGTATTCATAACGCTCCATAGATGGTTCAGCTATCGAGAAAGTAACGTAATTGTAGCTATATATATTTACAAAATTAATAGCTTAAAAAGGAAAAGCAAATTTTTAGTGAAAGATAGTTATATAGATATATTGGATAATTCCTTACAAATTCACACTTATATTTTTGTTAAGTCCATTAATTTTCAGGAACAAAATTGTTTGTCTAGTGTATGTAAGTTAATTTTGGAAGTAACGTTATGGAAAAGTAGGGACTAATGGAAGGATAAAAGCCGAAGAGATTTCCACTCAGGGAACTTTGAGTGAATCATCAGTATCGACGCTAAACGTAACAGCTTTTATAACATTATGGAAGTTAAATAAAATTATTTTAAAAATATACATGGACTTGTTGAGGTAATTTAATGCGATAAATAAAAACCTTGAATAGGAAGAGGGGACAAAAATTACAACATGTATGTCACAGGTATTGTTTTAAGAGGGCATGGAATTTCTATATGGGCAATTTTTCATGGCTGTGGAGGTTAAATATGTGCATGCGTTTGTGTGTGTTTGTGTGTGTGGTGTGTGGATGTGCGTGTGTGTTTGTGTGTGGTGTATGCTGTATTTGTGTGTGATGTGTGTATTTTTGTGTGTGTTTGTGTTTATGTGTTTTGTTTGGGTGTTTGTGTGAGTGTGTTTGTGTGTGTGTGTTTTTGTGTGAAAGTGTGTGCATGTATGTTGTTTGTGTGAGTGTGTTTTTGTGTTTTGTGAGAGTGTTTTGTGAGCGTGTGTGTTGTGAGTGTGGTGTTTGTGTGAGTGTGTTTGTTTGGTGTTTGTGTGTGCGTGTGTATTAGTGTGAGTGTGTTTGTGTGTGTGTTTTATTTGTGGTGCGTGTGTGTGTGTTTGTGTGTGAGGTGTGTGTGTGCGCATGGTGTGTGTGTGTAAGGTTTGCCTGGTATGTCTGTTTGTTTGTGTGGTGTGTGTGTCTTTTGTGTGCTTTTGTGTGTGTGTGTGTTTGTGTATGTGTTTGTGTGAATATGTTTGTGTGTGTTTCTTTGTGTAAGTGTGTTTGCGTGATGTTTGTGTGAGTGTGTGTTTGTGTGTATTTTTGTGTTTGTTTGTGTGTGAGTGTGTGTGGTGTGTGTGTGTGTGGTGTCTTTGGTGTGTGTTGTGGTGTGTGTGTTTATGTGGCGTGTGCGTGGTGTGTGTTTCGTGTGGGTGCGGTGTGTGTGTGTGTGTGTGTGTGTGTGTGTGTGGTGTCTTTGGTTGTGTTGTGTGTGTGTGTGTGGTGTGTCTTTGTGTGTGTGTGTGTTTTTGTGAGTGTGTTTTGTGTGTGTTTGTTTGTGTGTTTCTGTGGTGTTTGTGTGAGTGTGTTTTATGCGTTTTTGTGTTGTTTGTGTTGGTGTGTTTTGTGTGAGTATGTTTGTGTATGTGTGTTTGTGTTTGTTTGTTTGTGTGGGTTTGTGTTATTGTGTGTGGGTCTTTGTGTGAGTGTATGTGTGTGTGTTTTTTTTTGCGTTTGTGTGTGTGTGTGTATGTTTGTTTTTGTGTGTTTGTGTGAGTGTGTATGTGTGTTTTTTGTAATTTTGTCTGTGTGAGTTTGTGTGTTTTTGTGAGTGTGTTTGTGTGTGTTTGTGTGCGTTTATGTGTGTGTATATGTGTTTCTTTATGTGTATTTTTGTGTGTTTTTGCGTGTGTATAGGTGTGTTTTTTGTGTGTTTCAGCGTTAGCGTGTTTGTGTGTGTGTGTGTTTGTTTGTTTGTTTGTTTGTCTTTATGTTTGTGTTTGTTGTTTGTGTGTTTCTGTGTTGTATGTTCTCAGGACTTTCAAGTATGGGGCCTCTCATCGAAATTATGCCATCTGAAATGATAAAATTAAAACTGAATTCACACTGTTAGAATAGAATGAAAGAATGGAACAATTTAAGAAAACTGTACAAGAAGGATTAATGCACGTAAAAAAGAACGCGCCCAAAGAATGTCACCCTCCTTTATTTGTGTGGATTTTCAGTGGTTTATCTAACATCTGATATAGAAAATAAAAGTAATTTTTGTCTTTTTACCGTGCATTTTTTTATTATATATTTGAATCACTCACACTCACCACAGTGCACAGCACACACACACCATACCTATGACATGCCGCCACACCACCGCAAAACATATAACATATGACGTAGTTTTTACCAAATCTTAACCTAAATATAACTTTAGCTAGGCTCTAGTGAAGACTCGCTGATGATGGTCGTAGACCGAAACATGTAGGAGCAGGTCAAAATGATTTTAATACATATTTTAAACTCTGTCAAGTTTAATAAAGAGTGCGTATTTTTGTGTGGGAACTGTATAAATATCAAAGGGACATATGGATTGAAAAATAAATTTAACTCCGTAATATGCGTCCATCTTATTACTTGTTTGTGTATGGCAGGCACAAAGACAACTTTGTGTCGACGATAAATTTCATTAAATATTGTCATTAAATAAGAAACACGTACTTTCTGTTTTTGTGGCACAATTTTATTGCATGTATATTTCATACTGTTTTTACATTTAGATCATTTGTAATTTATAATTCTGCAAAATAAGAACACGTAGCATTATAAAGCACTCAGACAAGAAGGTTCGAAGTTTTAACTTCCGCGAGGGTGGTAGACGACTATGGTTTGGGATCCATAAACTATGTAGAAAACTGAAGTTATAGGATTGGTATGGACAGAGGGCCCTGATAATCTGAAAGAACAACAGTATAGTATGTTTCTATGTCACTAAACTTGACTAAACAGATCTTAGGACGTAGAGATGGCGGTCACAGCTCTGGTAGTGCTCGCTACCCAGCTGGTGAACTCCGCAGCACATTGCTCGCTAAATGATGACTTCTGGACTCCAGCGAGGGCTCCAAAAATGGGCTTTGTGATCGTCTCCTTCAATGTGATACACATTGAAATTTTAATACTCAATTCTTTGGTTCCAGTCTATGGACTGCCAATAACCTGAGACACCTCGTGGTGTGATTTCCGGTCCTTACCCAGCACTCCACCCCACAAGGATAGCGGCATTCCTGCGAAGTGATGGACATTTACCAGAGTTAGCCTTCTGCATGCAAAGTAATCAGTTTCCAATTTGGACCAATCGCGCAGGAACGTATAAAGAGAGTGGTCTGGCCAGGATGAGGAATGTGGAGTTTACGGAGCAGCGGGTCCGACCGGGAGGTTGGTGGCGGCAACACGGAAGCCGAAGCCATCAGCTAGGTACTTGACGTTCTGGATAAGGCCATTACCATCCACGTAAGAGTTAGCGCCCTGTGTAATTCCGTCAGCGGTACGGATTTCTTGTTTCTGTGAGTTGCTGTCGGAGTATCCGTAGCTGTACTAACCCAGGGCGTCCTGAGCCTGGTACTGGGTGGAGTCAGACACCACGGGGGCCGCAACCACAGCCGGTGTGGGAGTGGCTACAGCAAAGGGAGCAGCACGAGCTACAGCAACAGCTGATGCAGGGGCGGCTACTGAAACTGGGGCGGTACGAGCTACAGTGACAGCGGGAACAGGGGCGGCTACATAAACAGGATCAGCGTGGGCAGAGACAGTGGAGTAACCGAAGTTCTTGACTGGCTCGACAACTGCGACAGGGGCGGGGGCGGCGACGGCAACGGGAACAGGAGCGGCACGGGCTACAGCCACAGGTGGGGCGGGGGCGGGAGCGGCGACAACAAAAGGGTCAGCATGGGCAGAGATGGTCGAGTACCCGAAGATCTTGACTGGCTCGACAACTGCGACGGGAGCGTGGGTGGGTGCTGCGGCGGCTACAACGACAGGGTCAACTTGTGCAGTGACGGTGGAGTAACCAAACCTCTTGACAATTGGGGCGGCTGCGATGGGGGCGGCGGCGTATTTTGTAATGGCTGCGGGGGCGGCTGAGATTGGGGCGGCAGTGTAGGTTGTAACGGATGACGGAACGCTGCGCTTCTTACGACCCAGGAGAGTCTTAGGCTCGGCATTGGCGGCGAATTGGGCGGCCTTAGCAGCGACAAATTCTGAGGTATCGAGGGTAACTGCAGCAGCTATGGCAGGGACAGCGATGGGGGCGGGAGCGACCAACACAGCTGGGGCAGCTTGGACAATAGGAGCAGCGGGGGAAGCTTGGACAATAGGAGCAGCGGGGGCGGAGGGGCCGACAGGCAGGTTTGTGGCGGCGACACGGAAACCATTAATGGGATCAGAGATGTAGCTAGCGCTTTGGACGAGGCCATTTCCGTCGATGTAGGAGTAGCCGCCGCGGGTGATGCCATCGGCGGTACGTGTCTCGGTCTTGGCGCTGGGACCACCGGATTATCCGTAGCTGTACTGTCCGAGGGTGTCCTGTGCGTGGTACTGACTGGACACAGAGGTAGCAATGCCAACTGGAGCAGTGGC
>Ga0131853_10004211_pt1 | contig 25791 bp, 24 predicted proteins | sample TergutLab28metaG_FD_92764 | JGI IMG/M metagenome (GOLD analysis project Ga0131853, IMG submission 92764) | Labiotermes labralis P1 segment gut microbial communities from Petit-Saut dam, French Guiana - Lab288 P1 (version 2) (version 2) | ecosystem: Host-associated > Arthropoda: Insects >... | reverse complement strand
TGATGCTGCGCGTGAAACGCTTACATCAATGAGAAATGTAGACTCACAGGTAAACGGTGAGATAGTAGTTTGGGAGGACTGAGCGATGAATAAACCGATAAAACAAAAAGTTGAACTTAATCGTGTGACACATTCGGTCAGGGCCGCTCAAGCGGTTCTACAATACGGGGTCGGGGCTATGGTGGATTTTCCCGATCAGACATTGGTAGCTACCGCACTCGAATATTGGAGCGGTACAACAAGAATCTATGACGAACGTTTCGCAAAAGCCCTTGGCGTAAACCATTTTGCCGTTCCCACCGATATAACCTATGCCCGGTTTCCCGAATGGTATTTTTGCCCCAGATGCAGAAAATTTCAGCCGATATCAAAATGGATAGCCGATTATAGAAAGAATGAAGCAAAAGGGAAAAGACTCGAAAAAGATATGCATATGGTAAAAAACATGCAATGTGTTGATTGCAAACAAGATTTAGTGGTGGCACGCATTGTGACTGTGTGCGAGCAAGGGCATATCAACGATTTTCCATGGGTAAAATGGGTTCATAGGCAGAGCAAAAAAGAGATATGCAGCAACCCATCGCTAAAGTTCACTACTGGTGCGTCCGGTGCGGAAGGCTTGGAAGGTTTGAGCATCGAGTGTGCTTGCAAGGCAAAAACCACACTCAAAGGTGCATTTGAAATAAAAACCGAAACAGAGAACAATATCAGGAAAAGCGTAACCGTATTTGAGCGCCTAGACAGGGAAGCCGATTCAAACGATTTTCGTTGTGAGGGAAAGCATCCTCAAAAGAATACGACGGAAAAATGTACCTGCTACCCAAGAACGGTGCAACGCGGTGCGTCATCGGTTTATTTTCCTGTGATATATAGTTCGCTTGTGATACCTCCGTATGCCGATAAGCTAAATATCAAAGTTGAAAAATGCAAGGCATATGCAGAATGCGAGGTAACATTATCAAAATTGCCCGAGATGCGTTCGCTGATACTGGATAAGCATTTTTCGGGATGGGTGAATGAAATTGCTACCGAAATAGGTGCGGCGAAGGACGACATTGAGCGTATTCTTACACGGAAGTGGCTCGAAACCGGCGAAACCGGAGACGTTGAAGTTGACGTTTCGGGCGTCATGTATCGTGCGGAGGAATACGAGGCTCTTAATGGCGAGATATCTACTCCACCGGATGCTTTTGGTGACTTTTCACGTGAAGGAATACCCGGTAGTGAGTATGGAATACCATATATCAACTCTGTCTCACTCATTGACAAAGTGAGGGTAGTAAATGCACATATAGGCTTTTCACGCATCAATCCGGTGACGGGTAGCGAGGATAAAGGTTTCGTTCATGTAAAAGAATCCGAAACCAGATGGTATCCTGCTTATGAGGTGCGCGGAGAAGGGATATTTATAGAGTTTGATCAATCCTACATTGACTCTTGGATATTGTCTGACCCGCAGGTTACGGAACGGGCAAAACGGATAAGTGGTAGCTATAGCAGCTCGTTTATCGGTACAAATCATCCTCGTGTGATATCACCTAAATTTGTGATGTTGCATACCCTGTCACATTTATTAATAAAGCAACTAAGTTTTGAATGTGGGTACAGCATTGCCTCATTAAGTGAACGTATTTATTGCGCCGATGAATCCGAGGGGAAACAAATGGCAGGTATATTTATTTACACTGCAAGCGGTGATTCTGAAGGAACACTCGGGGGCCTTGTGCGCCAAGGCAGACCCGATACGCTTCCGCGCATTTTTAATAAAGCGATAGCGAATGCTCAAACTTGTTCAAACGACCCTATATGCATCCTCAGTCGAGGACAAGGGCGTGAGGCGCTTAATCTTGCGGCTTGTCATGCCTGTGCGCTTTTGCCGGAAACTTGTTGTGAAGAGCGCAACGGCTTTCTTGATCGCGGTATGCTTGTGGGGACACTTAGGAGTAAATCAATCGGTTTTTATCATAGCATAGCGGATGCTCATAATAATTAGACTAGCGAATTGAAATCTCTCTTATAATCGATATTGCCGTTGTTAATACATCTGCGCTTAATATACTTTTAATGATAAACGGCACATTCTGGAGCACCAACATCTGAATTGATTCTTGTCAGAGCCATCGGACAAAGAGGAGCTTTTGTTGCCTTTGGCTAGCTAAACAAGCAGAAAAAGAACGCTTCCTTTTTGCGTAGGGTTTGTAAGTTTTGGGTTTTTCATGTTTTAATCATATTAGGGTTTTACGGTTATTCTCGCATTGAAAATGCAGAATAAACAGCTAAAACCCTTGTGAACTATAAACTCAGAGAGAAAACCATAAGATTAATGTCTGAAAATGCAAGAAAAAGAATGAGATAACCTCTTTACAATAACCCCACATAATGGTAAATTATCTGCATATTATTTCAGATTTATTTATTATCAGATTGCATGTTCCCTGGGGAGCACCTACCTTATTTCGGTGTGTCCATTTCAAAATTGTCAGTAGCCACGTTAAGTGTGCCGATATACCCCTAAAGGGCTTGGAATGAATCGCCATTAAACAGCTAAAACACTACAGGAACGGATTTAAGCATTGTTAATGCTTGAGCCGTTCCTTTTTTATTGTTCGGATTTCCGCTATAGCGACCAGATTTTGTTGTAAGAGTGATTCGGTTTAGTTCGTTTATGGTTCTCTGCTATAGCAATAGGCACTCGCAAGAAGATACCTGCAATGAGTTCGTCTACAAGAGAAACGAGGTTATATCAATCATCTTTTGGAATCTTGCGCGGTATGTTCAAACACTCTGCTTATGGCATGGGTGTTTTCTGCGTCAAAAATTTAAAGTTGGATTGGTATTGGTGGGCCTAAATAAAAAACCACTCATCACTGGGCAGATGTAAAAGCTCATGCTTCGCCTGAACAGCAATACCCTAGTTTTAGAACCAAACTGTACACCGATTTAAACTCGTAGGAGGATTTACCATGCCAAAAAATAAAAGCATCATTCATCAAGTCCAAGAAACACTCTCACAGAAGCTATGCATAGGTGAGAAAAAGCATCTTGCCAAGCAAATAGGCACAGCTTCAGATGGAATATATTCATGGGGTACGTACAAGACGTACCTTGCAAAATCCTGTGCTTTTGTAAAATGGGCCAAGGAACATCACGGTTGCAGAACACTCGCTGATGCCCGCCCTTATGTAGATTCTTATCTTCAACTTTATATAGACCAAGGTTATAGTTCACGGACACAATCAACTATTTCCAATGCACTGGCTAAACTTTATGGTTGCTCGACAACGGATTTTATCCAAACGCAACCTCGCCGTAGGGCCGATATCACGCGCAGTCGTTTGGGCAAGGCTGAAGCTAGATTTTCAGAAAGTCGCAATAAGGAGTTTACGGATTTTTGCAGGGCAACGGGGCTTCGCAGGCATGAAATTGAAACTCTTAAACCTGAGAATCTAAACTTTGATGAAGCTTCCGGAAAATACATGCTTGTCAATGTAAAGGGTAAAGGAGGACGATTAAGAGATTGCCCAATCCTATCCAAAGAAGCAATAGAAAGAATCAAAAATACGCCTGCCGGTCAGAAAGTTTGGCCAAAGATTCCTACTAATCCTGATATCCATTCTTATCGGGCTGATTACTGTAAGGCTGTTTACAACCTTCATGCTCGCCCTATAGCGGAGTTGAAAAGAGAAGAAAGGTACTATTGTCGCAAAGAGCTCAAAGGCGTTGTATATGATAAACATGCCATGCGTATAGCATCCCAAGCTCTTGGTCACAACAGAGCTTGCGTAATTGCTGAAAGCTACTTGTACGAAAGAAGGTGCTGATAAAAATGCGTAAAACGTCAGTGCTTGACGGATATCGGGATTTGCTAAGCGTCAAAGACTTATCAACCATTTTTGAAGTCTCCAAGCAAACCATATATAAGGAAATAAAAGAGGGGAAATTCGGCACTCCAATTCAAATTGGTAGAGCTTTCAAAATACCTAAAATTTATATTCTGTCGCGATACTTCCAAATGAAGTGAATCTTTTCCAACGAAAGTCTGCCTATGTTATAATACCGACAGGTCAATTGTAGCATAGGTAGGACTTTCTAATTTTATGAAAGGGTGATTACCTATGACTGCAACATTACAAATTAAAAAAAACAGACCGAATTACTATATCTTGATTCGTTACCGGGATGAAGTGACGGGGAAGGAGCGTCAAAAATGGGAAACGACGGATATATCGGTCAAAGGAAACAACAAGAGGAAAGCCGAGGCAAGATTGAAAGAGGTCTTGACGGAATATGAACAAGGTAAGGTTGATATTGGTAAGGGAGTTATGTTCACGGTATTCATAATGGAGTGGTTGGAAATACTGAGGCCATCCATTGAAGCCGTAACATACGACACTTACAAGCTAATCATATACAACCAGATAATACCTTTCTACGAACCAATGAAGCTAAAGCTAAAAGAGGTTACCCCACTTCATATTCAGAAGTATGTCAACTTCAAGCTCAAGTCCGTATCTCCTAACACGGTCAGAAAACATTTATGGAACTTGTCAAAGTGTTTTGATTCAGCTATTAAACAGAAGTTGATAGTATTCAACCCCGTTAAGGGCATTGATATGCCTAAGAAAATAAAGTATACGGGAGCAAAGTACTACAACGAACAGCAAATTGATGAACTTCTGGAAGTGGTAAAGGGCGATATCCTCGAAGGGTTTATTTTATTCGCGGTTTTCTACGGAATGCGCCGGTCAGAGGTTTTGGGATTAAAGTGGAGTGCAATAAATTTTGGCAATAAGACTTTTGATGTAAAGCATACGGTTGTTAGGGTGGATAAAGTTCTTCATAAAAAGGATTCCACCAAGACAAATAGTAGCTACCGTTCGCTTCCAATGCCGGACATAATCATTGATATGCTACAAGAGCTTAAAGCTAAGCAAGAACAGTATAGGCTGTTGCAGCCAAATGATTATGTGGACGAGGGTTATGTATTTACCCGTGAGGATGGGCAACTTATCCCACCAAACTATGTAACTAAACACTTCAAGGATATCTTAGCCAAAAACGATCTCCCAATAATCCGGCTTCATGATCTCAGACACTCGACAGCAAGCTACCTTTTATACTTGGGCTTTAACATGAAGGAAATTCAGATGTGGTTGGGCCACGGTGATATTGGCACCACAATGAACCTGTACGCTAAGTTGGACATGGAAGCAAAGCGCAACATCGCAGACATGCTCAATGACAAGTTTCAAAAGACCGTCCACGATGCCGGCCGTGGACAAAACCACTCCGCAATGTAAATCGTGGACAAAACCGTGGACATTTGAGTCGCAGGCAAAAAAATAGAATCAAGGCTGTATCGCAAACCTTGATTCTATCACGTTTTTGAAGCTGAGCTGGAAGGATTTGAACCTTCGAATGCAGGAGTCAAAGTCCTGTGCCTTACCGCTTGGCGACAGCCCATTAGTTTTTGCATCTGCTTGTAGCTAGATGTGTAAGAGCTAATGGGGGGACTCAAACCCCCGACCTGCTGATTACGAATCAGCTGCTCTATCATCTGAGCTACATTAGCAATCATTGAAATGTTGCGCGCATGGAAATATAGCAAAGATTTTGCCACCTGTCAATTGACATATTTATATCATTGAAGGTAAACTCTATATAAAAGGAAGGATTTTGAAACCTTGCTGGTAAAATAAATTACGTTGAGGAAGATTTGATGACCACCTCACATGAGGGCATGTCGCCTGAGATTACCCATATCATCCAATATCTAAAAAGCGAAAGCGGCTTTGAGCGGCTTATGAACGGTATGCTTGATTTGTATAACCGTTATGGTCGCTGTTTTAGTGCTGTCCGCCTGCCTAGACCTACCTTGGAAGAGGAGACTGCCCTTTCGGTACTTTTTAGACGGGATTATTATGACCAGGCTTTGATTCGTATCGGGCTTGCCGAGTTTGAACGGCAAATCCAAAAGGTTTTTGGGTATGATGGGGGACTTGACTCTATTCTTTCTGCTTATTTTGGGCAACAGGTTTTAACCCAAGGCGAGCCTATTGCTGAGCCCCCTAGATATAAGGATGCCTTTACCCGTGCTATAAGAGATGATCTACTGCCCCGATTCGAAGACACCCAAGCTTCTTCTTGGTTACGGGAAATTCTGGCTCATACACGCCGCACATATCGTCAATGGGCAGATCAGTTCCTTCATGACCCTGAGGGAGTGCTTAACATGCTTTCCTCTGTGTGCGCAAGCCTAAATGCCCTGCCCAAGGGTCAGCTTTTGCGCCTTTCTGACTTTGCTAAAACCAGCTTGAGGGATACTCGCGCTTTAGATTTTCACTCTGAGCTTGGTGCTTTATTCCTCAGAGCATTGGCATATATCTTCGACGCGGCTGTGCCTTCAACACCAGAGGATAGTGTAAGACTATACCTCCAGGCAGGGATTTTATCCGATGGAGTTATAAGCCAGGTTACAGTAAAGGGCATAAAAACCGACGATGAGGCTTGTCAATTCTATGACGGGCTAGGCGAGGCTCATGTCCTTACATTGGAGAACATCTGTCGTATAAACTCAATTCAGGCGTACGGAGATAAAGTTTTTGTTGTTGAAAACCAGATTGCATTCTCTGCTTTATGCGAGCGTTTGCGCGATTTAAACTGTACACTGGTATGCGCATCCGACGGGTTAAACCCTGCTATGGAACAGCTGCTTTCTACTTGTATCCAGTATGGAGCCACCGTTTATTATTCCGGGAATATGGATTACAAGGGGCTTGCCTTGGCTGATAAAGTGTTTTTACGTTTCGGAAAATCTTTTATACCTTGGAGATATGGTCACGCTGATTACGAACTATTGTTTGCAGGCAATGATTACCTCCTGCCTGATGATCGAAAAGACCTTGCAATGCATAATGAGGAACTTGCCTCTTTGTTGTCATTGCTGAGAAAAAGAGGAAAAACCGCCTCCTCATTACCGTTGGTTCCGGTGCTTGCGGAAGATATTAAGGCGATTCTTGGGCATTAATAAATAGTAATGTCCAGTAGGATATACCTTCGTCGTCCCAGCTTATGCCTAGTCCTACATTTGTGAAACTTTGGTTTACCAGGTTGCTATAATGCAAATCGGATTTTTTCCATGCTTCAAGTACTTCATGTGGAGTCTCCTGTCCCATTGCAATATTGGCACCTGCTAAGCTGTATGATATCCTAAAGTGGTCTAAAAGCGCAGACGGGCTACCAAATACAAGAGATTCATGGTCGAAGAGCTTATGTGTTCTCATCTCTTCGGTTCTGAGACGGGCTAGACGGGTCAGCTCCCAATCGAGGATTAGTGGCGGAGCATCACTAGCTTCCCGTTCTTCGTTTATTAATAAGATAAGCTCAGTCTCAGGGCCGTTGTATTCATAGGCAGAGGCTGTAAGCGTTACCAGAAATAATAATAGCAGCATATATATTTTCACCGGCATCATCCTTTCCCAGGATTAGTATGCCCGAGCTTGTGTGAAATATGAAGGAGGCCCCATCTGTGGCAAGAAAAGTTGATGTCGTAATTTGCGGCAAGGTTATCACCCTTAAATCAAACGAAGAAGAAGCCCATCTGCAGCGAATAGCCCGCTACATAGATAATAAGATGGCAGAACTGACAGGAAGCAATACCAATGCGGCTGTAGACGAGCGGCTTCGTACAAATCTAATCGCACTTAATATCGCCAATGATTATTTCAAAGCTGCGGATAAATTAGCGCGGGTGGAAGTGACTAAGGATAAATATAGGGAAGAAATTGAGCGTTTGCAGCAAGAAAACGCAATGTTAAGGGAAGAATACGATGCGCTACGTGCCGATCACTCCACTTTACAGGCGGAGCATCAAGAATATATCGAAGTCTTCGACAATGTAAAGCAAAGCGAAAACATATTCCCTATCAGAAAGGCAGGTCATAGATAATGACTACAAATGAAAAACTGAATGCCCTGCGCAAGCTTATGAAGGAAAGAAATATTGACGCATATTTGCTCCCTAGCGGCGATGCCCATGCCAGCGAATATATCGCGGATTATTGGAAGGCAAGACCCTGGTTTTCTAGCTTTACCGGTAGCAGCGGAACGGTAATCGTGACAACAACCGAAGCGGGCTTATGGACAGATGGACGGTATTTTATACAAGCGGCAAGCCAGCTTGAGGGTTCGGATATAGATTTATATAAAATGGAAATGCCAAATGTGCCCAAATACCGCGAGTTTCTTGCGGGCAAGCTGCCCCATGGGGGTAAGCTTGGTTTTGATGGGCGTGTTGTTACGGTGAGTGATCACGAAGAAACCTGCGATGCTCTTAATGATAAGGAAATAACATATGCCTACAATGAGGATTTGATAGGTCTTATATGGCAAGACCGTCCCGCATTGCCTACTGAAAAAGCCTTCGAGCATAATCTACGTTTCACAGGAGCCGCTTCGAAAGAAAAATTAGCCTCGATTCGCGCAGAAATGGAAAAGCATGGTGTTTCGTCTTACCTAGTAACTGCTCTGGATAGCATCGCATGGTTAGCCAATATCCGTGGAAATGACATGTCTTATACGCCTGTAGTTTACGCATATGCTTTGATTACTACAAGTGACGCACATCTATTTATCAATTTGGAAAAAGTAAAACCCTTTGCCTCAAATCTCGCAGCACAAGGGTTTACCTTGCATGAATACGATGAGCTGGAAGGTTTCCTCAAGACTCTGGATGGTAAACTGCTCTTAAACAAAGACACAACCAATGTCCTGCTTTCGGAAGCACTGCCCAAGGAGATTGCTATTAAGGACGATCTTGAAACGGATATTATCACTTTGCTCAAGGCTGTAAAAAGCCCTACTGAGCTTGAAAATTCCCGCAATGCATATCTCAAGGAAAGTGTTGTGCTGGTTCGTATGCTGAAATGGCTAGAGGAGCACACGGATATTTCTACCCTTACCGAAGGTGATGTGGCTCGCAAGCTGACTGATTTGCGCAAAGAGCAACCTGATTTTTTGCAGGACGGTTTTTCATCAATTGTTGCCATTGGGGCAAATGCTGCTCAGGCACATTACAACCCCGGTTCGGTAGGGGCTAGGCTCAAGCCGGACGGCTTTTTGCTGGTAGATACAGGCGGTCAATACCTGGATGGGACTACGGACACTACCCGCACATTTGCAGTCGGACCGATTACTGCGGAAATGAAGCGTAATTTCACATTGGTGCTCAAGGGGCATATTGCTATTTCTAATGCAATGTTTCCCGAAGGAACCAAGGGGGTGCAAATCGATGCTTTGGCACGGCTGTCCTTATGGGAGCATGGTTTAGACTTTAGACATGGCACAGGTCATGGGATTGGATTCTGTCTGGGTGTACATGAAGGGCCTCAGGGGATTCATAAGCGGTCAACAACGGTAACCCTTGAGCCTGGTATGCTTTTGAGCAATGAGCCTGGTTTTTATGTTGATGGAGAGTATGGCATACGTACCGAGAATATTATCGCCGTTGAAAAACGAATGGAAACGGAATATGGGAATTTCTATGGTTTTGAAACCTTAACATACTGCCCGTATTATACAACTGCAATAGATGTTTCCCTTTTGACTCCGGCAGAGGTTGAGTTTATCAATGCTTATCACAAAAAAACCTACGAAGTCTTAGCCCCCCGTCTGGATGAAGACGAAAAGCAGTGGCTACGCAACGCAACAAAACCGATAAAACAATGTACCGGGAGATAACTAACCCATTCGTCATTGCGAGGCTCGTAGCAACGAAGCAATCCCTGCTACACGTGGGTTCTGGCTTGCTTCGCTTCGCTCGCAACGACGGGGGTATGGGCTGATGAATAAGAGGAACCTTGGTCGTGGATTTGCACTTGCAATGGTTTTTATATTGGCTTTTGCGCTGATTTATACTTTTGTTTTTACAGGCAATGATTATATGACCCCAGGCGACGGTGAAATCATCGTCGCTTTTTTGGATGTAGGGCAAGGGGATAGTATTCTTATCTGGTCTCGGGACAATGCTGTGCTTATTGACGGCGGCGATACCCGTCAAGGAGATACTGTGCTTGGGTACTTGCGGCGGGCTGAGATTACCCGCTTGGATTATGTAATTGCCACACATCCTCATAGCGACCATATTGGAGGGCTTGTGCCTGTGCTTAACCGGCTGGAGATAGGGCAGGTGCTGATGCCTGATGTTGTACATACAACAGAGACCTTTGAGCGGTTTCTTGCGGTAATTGAAAATAATAATATCCCGGCAGCCACACCCGAAGCGGGGGAATGGATTACTGCAGGGATAATAAATTTGCATGTCCTTGCACCGCTACCGGGACATCGCAATTTGAATGACGCATCCATTGTAGTACGGCTTGTTCATGGTGATACTTCATTTTTATTTACCGGGGATGCAGAAGCTCCCAGCGAAATAGCCATGGTTGCCTCAGGCTGGGAGCTTGCTTCGGATGTGTTAAAAATAGGGCATCATGGGAGCCGGACCTCCACATCGGAGAGCTTTCTTGATGCTGTTGCACCTTTTGCGGCGGTTATCCAGGTTGGAGCAGCCAATCGATTTGGGCATCCACATCCTTATGTAATGGCTCGGCTTTATGAACGCGAGATTATGATTTTTCGAACTGATGAAATGGGGACGATTTTAATGGCAACCGATGGGGCTAGGGTCGTTCTCTTGTAAACCTTGCTTCTACAGATATATCCTCGTTTATTTCTAGTTGCATTGGGGTGGATGCGTGCCCGATTACATTTTCGCCGATTCTTATTATAAATCGTTCAAATACATAGCCCTCATTAGGATGCGCATAGAAGGTCTGCGTCATTCCTTCGAAGTAAATACCGCTCCAGTTCTCCGGCAGCAGAATGCCATTTATGGCAACCTGTCCATGGCTTTGGTCAGCCGAGGTTGATATCGTAATGGTTTCGCCTAGATCCAAGTTTTCGCGCAAAAATTCCAGCATATATCCATGCCGGTTGCGCGCAAAGGTTCTCATGACTTCAAGGTCTTGCTCCCAATCTTCCATGGAGTTTATTCTTCCGAATCTTGCAATCTGCTCCGGCATTACCGGGCGGATATTCGAGGAAAAACTTTCTATCATTTGAAGGAAAGGTTCTTCCGCGAAATATGTGTTCATTACATCCGTGAAGCGGTTTGCAAAAACCTGCCTAAACTCCTCATTCTGCATAAACCCGCGGAATAGCCCGGTGCTGCTTGCCGTGACCATGCCGTCACCGGAAAGAGGGTCGCGTTCCTCCGGCGGTAGGTACATAATCCTAAACAGGGTGTCATCATAGTAATTAAACGCAAATGAGAAGCCCATTGTAGAATCCAAATCTATAAGCATCCAACGCCAACGTCCATCACGACCTAACATATCCGGGTCAAGGATGCCGGTATACCGCCAAAATCTAGCGTTATTTCCAGGCCAATCAATATCGCCGAAGAAAATATTGGCTATATGGGCATCTATAAAGCTGTCCATGTCAATATGTCGCTGCGCAAACTGAAAGTTTACATCATGCTCCATGGAGTTGGCGGCAAAAAAACTTAACAACTCGCGAAAATCTTCTAAATCTTCCTGTTGACCTGTGTTCAGCTCAATACCGGCACGTCCTGTAAACTCGACTATGGCAATATTATAACGGCTTAAATTATAATGGCTTGACACATACCATTCGTCAAATCGTTCGCGAATATTGTAAAGCCCCCAAAACTCGCCGTTTAGGAACACAACCGCCGGTCGATAGGCTTGAACATCTGCATTCATATACCTGGAAAGAAACTGTGCCCCTGCATCACGAAACATGGATCCTGACCCTTCATTACCGGCATTACGAAGAAGCAAACGACTAAAATCGACTATGGTCTCACCCATGCGGTCAACCAGATTGCCTTGAAATACATCATGAAAAATACGGCTCTGCAAAGGGTCATAATATGAGCGGGCATACAGGCGCAGAGCCTTTTGCGCCAGCCTCCTGGAACCGCCTCCGTGAATACGTACTCCCAGATTTATTGCTACAGCTCGCTCCCAATCTTGCACATCAGAGTCAACTTCAAACCACTCCATGTGAGCGGGGCGTTCCCATTCACGACCGCGCTGATGCCAATTTGGTCGTGGGTCTCCCGGTCCATGCCCTCCTTGATTGTTATGACCGCGTACATATATCCCGATTTCATCACAGAAAAAATAATCGGCATTGGTAACCAAGGAGATAATAGGCAAGCCCGAATATCTTTCGAAAATATCCTCGCTTACGAAATAGCTATTGGTGTAAACCTCTGAAAGAGGAATGCCTTGGTCATCAAAAGCCTGAACTCTTATAACTGTTGCTTTAAACACGGGTTCCTCAGGAGGAATGAAATAGTCATCGACATATACTAGAAAGCAGCCGATTCTATAACCAGGGATGGCAGAAAGCAGGCTTTCCTCTATTGTACGGTCAAATATGTAAAGCGGCTGGTCAAATATCAATGACTCGCCAAAAACGGGCACAGTGCCATCCAGCGTAAAGTAGATTATTGCGTCTTCGATTTCAGATTCAATTTCCAAGTAGAACGGTTCAAGATATAGCCCGCCTGGATGGGAGATAATTATGGGCTGGGGGGTGTCGGTATAGATGTTGGCATAGGGCTTGAAATGTTCATACTCTAACCTATAATGCTGCGTCTTTTGAACATTGGCAACTAAAATCGTAATGCAGAATAAAGCAATTCCCGCTATCCAAAATATAGGTTTGCTATTTCCACCTTTCATATGTGCCTCCAAGAGAGCTGTATTGAAAAACCCTTTATAGATTCCCCTTTAGCTCATCAGTTTATACCCACATTCCCCACAGAATTTAAGGTTATGAGTGTTTTTTGTGCCGCATTGACCGCAGAAGGATTTTACTGCTTTCTCTGCTATCAAGGGAGTGCCGCAGGCTCCGCAGAACTTGTCGTTTTCCTGGTTGGAGGTGTTGCATTTTGAGCAGATTTTTTGTGGCTTGGGGGATGGTGTAGGGAGTGGCTCGGGTTCTGGTATTGGCTCGGGGTCGGGTGTTGGTTCCGATATCGGCTCAAGCTCCAATATTGGCTTGAGTTCCGGTAATGGCTCAAATTCAATTATCGGAGCGGGCTTTGGCTGTTCCTTGGTTTTCCAACTGGGGATTGGTCTTGTAGTTGACTTTTCTATCAGGGCTTCTATGAAATCGTCGGTGGATAGATCGTATATTGGAGGCTCGTCAAGAATATCTACAGTGAAAACCTCCGGTAGCTCGTCAAATATTTCTTGGAATTTATCTTGGAATTTATCTTCATGCTGTTCTTCTTTGATTAGTTCGTCCGGGATTTCGATTTCTTTGGGTTCTTCAATTCTCTCGACTGCCATGATCTCCTCGATTTCTTCGAGTTCAATTTCTTTGATTTCAATTTCTTCGATTTCAATTTTTTCAACCGGTTGCTCTTTTTCTATGGGTACGGGTTCTTTCATATCCAGCACATGGTAAAGCAGAGACCCCTCCGGCTCATCCATTAGCTTTACCAGGGTTGTTCTTTTGTTTATTGGTTCCGGCTCCGGTAAGGGTGGGAGTTCGATTATTTCTTCTTCCACTTCCTGTTCCGGCTCTTCTTCAAGCGCGGGAAGTAAGCCAAGCTCCTCATCCATAGCCTCAAAAATATCATCCGCTGTGTATATTTCCGTTTGCGGGGCTGGATTTTGCTGGGGATGTCTTGCATAATCAATTACCTTTATATTTGTGCGACCTATCAGGATTATGTCCCCTGGGTTAACCGGATAGCATACGCCAGGATTAAGCCATGCGGAGCCTACCGATACGCCGTTTTTGGAATGATTATCGGTAATGGTAAGCACACCGTTATGCAAATCCATAATAGCGTGGCGGGGGTTTATGCCTTTGTCGTTTAGCTGTAGGCTACAGGGCGAGCTACCGATTTCTATTGGAAAATCCTGAAGCTCCATTTGCGCGTTAAGCTCATCCGAGGATATTTTAAGCTTGACCCATCTCTTGAGGGTGGGAGCAGCACCAAAAGGTCGGTCTGTGCCTAGATATGGCGGTGCGGGAATCTCCTCAGGCCATTCATCTAGAGGGTTTGGCTGCCACTCTTCCTCGGGGAGGTCATAGCTGTCCTTGTATGGGTCTTTGAAAAATATCCGGTACAAAAGCCCCGGCTTTTTGTGGGATCGGCTCATATATTATCTCCGGTAAATATGTGCATGGCCTGTCTGGCTTCATGCAGCAGTTTTTCTATGTCAATCGTCTTGTATTCGCCTTTTTCGTATAGAACTTTGCCTCGGCAGATGGTCATTTCCACATCGCGACCTGTGGTGGAATAGGCTAGGTTAAGAACAGGATCATAGCAGGCTGTTTGGCGTACATTATCGAAGTCTATCATTAATAAGTCCGCGTCGTAGCCTACCGCAAGCTTGCCGCTTTCATGGTCGCGACCTTGAGCTTTTGCACCGCCTGTGGTTGCCATTGCAAGTACATCTTTAGCGGGAGCTGCGGTAGGGTCGTTAAGTGTGTATTTTTGAAGCAGCGAGGCCATTTTTATTTCTTCGAAAAGGTCATGGGAGTTATTGGCTGCCATGCCATCGGTGCCAAGTGCTACGTTTACACCTTGCTTTAGCATCTTGTCCACTGGAGCAAGACCGCTTGCCAGCTTGAGGTTTGACATTGGGTTGTGAGATACATGCACATTTTTTTCTGCCAGGATTTTTATATCTTCGTCTGAAACCCATACTCCGTGAGCTGCAAGAGTTGGGAACTCAAAAAGCCCATGTTGGTTAAATACCTGGGTTGGGGTCATGCCGTATTCTTTTATGCAATTTTCGTGCTCTGTTTTTGTTTCGGATAGATGAATGTGGAGAGCTAATTCATTGGCTGCAGCAAAATCCATTACTTGTTTCCAAGCCGGGGCATAAGAGGTGTAGACCCCGTGAATCGATGCGTCGATTTTTATACGCCCGTCTCCTTTTTTGTGAAATTCCTCCATTGCGGTAATGGTTTGCCCATATACATTATCTTTGTAGAAGCTGTAGCTGTCCTTTTCGAACCCGATTACAGCATTGCTTACATTGGCAAGCACTCCCGCTTCGTCGGCAGCTCGGGCAACTTCATCCATGAAAAAGTACATATCTGAAAATGCAATGGTGCCTGAGGCAATCATTTCCGCAATGGCAAGCATTGTGCCGGTGCGGGTGAGCTTTGCGGTAAGCTTGCGCTCGGCTGGGAAAATGTAATTGAATAGCCAATCCTCTAAGGCACGGTCATTGGCATAACCTCGGAATAGGGTCATCGCCGCGTGGGTATGGCAGTTGTAAAGCCCGGGCATCAGAGCTTTGTTGGTGCCGTCAATTACTCTGGTAGCGGTTGCATCACCAGTTGGCGCAATATAAGTGATTTTACGACCTTGTATGCCTAGGTCTACATTTGTAAGTAGTGAAGAGGCTCCATCCATGGTCACTGCCGTGATATTTTTGAATAGCAAATCCATACGTTTTCATCCTTTGTACATCGCCGACGGCGGAGGGGTTTTTGATAGTTTATCTTATCATCCATAATATAGGAAGGGATGTGTTAATTCGTCATGGTAATTACTCGAAAGGAATATTATCTTGCTACAAGTAAGAAAAAGCGGTAATCTCAACCAAACTAGGTTCCGCGCAAAGCGCGACCCGCAGCGAGGCTTGGGGGCACACTTTGTCAAAACCCTACTTGTTCCGTCATTGCGAGGAGCGAAGCGACGAAGCAATCCAGCATCTACGCAGTTTTCTGGATTACTTCGCTACACTCGCAATGACAAGCTTGGGGCGGAGCCCCATTTAAAGGAGAATAAACTTGCGCAATTTGACTTTACTCACAGATTTTTACGAACTTACAATGATGCAAGCCTACTACCATGCCGAAATGTCCACGGGCAATAAACAACTTGCCGCCTTTGATATGTTTTATAGGGAAAACCCATGCGGTAACGGATATGCTGTTGCGGCAGGGCTTGCACAGCTTATCGAATATATCAATAACCTACACTTCAACGAAGACGATATAGCCTACCTTCGCTCCACCGGGGCTTTTGGGGAGGCTTTTTTGGAGTTCCTTAAAACATTTAAGTTTACAGGGGATATCTACGCGGTGCCGGAAGGGACAGTTGTTTTCCCAGGGGAGCCGCTTGTTCGTGTAACGAGCACCCTTATATCGGGGCAGTTAATAGAGACGGCAATGCTTAATATCATTAATCACCAGAGCCTGATTGCCACCAAGGCGGCACGCGTTTGTTGGGCTGCCGCAGGAGATAGGGTACTTGAATTTGGCTTGCGTCGCGCTCAAGGTCCCGATGCCGGGCTTTATGGCGCACGCGCCGCAATGATAGGAGGCTGTGCCGCTACCAGCAATGTGCTTGCGGGGCAGCTTTTTGATGTGCCGGTACGGGGGACTCACGCTCATAGCTGGATTATGAGCTTCGATACGGAGCTTGAGGCATTCCGGTACTACGCCGACTTATATCCACAGGCTTGTATTTTGCTGGTAGATACCTATGATACGCTCCGCTCCGGGGTGCCCAACGCAATTCAAGTGTTTAAAGAAATGCGTGAAAAAGGTATTAATCTTTCCCAATACGGGATCAGGCTGGATAGCGGCGATCTTGCATATCTCTCCAAAATGGCTCGTCAAATGCTGGACGAAGCTGGTTTTAAAGATGCGTTTATTTCGGCATCCAATGACCTTGATGAATATCTGATTGCAGAATTAAAGGCCCAAGGAGCACAAATAACGGTCTGGGGTGTTGGCACTCATTTGATCACCTCTAAGGAAAATCCTGCATTCGGAGGGGTATACAAGCTGGCGGCTCTGTCCGTAAAAGGGCAGCCCTGGCAGCCCAAGATAAAAATAAGCGAAGACCCGGTAAAGGTCACCAATCCTGGAGTGAAAAAAATCTTCCGCTTATACGATGCAAGCACAGGAAAAATGAAAGCCGACCTGATAACCCTAGATGATGAAACCATAGACAAAACCAAGGACTTGACCATATTCGACCCAATGGCAACGTGGAAGCGTATGACGCTAAAAACAGGGACTTTCACAGCGCGGGAACTACTGGTGCCGGTATTTGAAAAAGGAAAATGTGTCTATCCCGACTATACAGTAACCGAAATCCAAAAATATGCCCGCGACGAACAAAACACTCTATGGGAAGAGCATAAACGCCTAGTGCGCCCTCAGACCATGCCAGTTGACTTATCGCAGAATCTGTACAACCTCAAGCAGAGTATGATAATGAATGCAAGATAAAAAGGAGGAACCACCATGCAAAACCTTATCAAGACCCTAGAGGCAAAAAAAGGCTTCAAGCTAAACATGATTATCGGAGCGGACGGCTTTGTAGATGAAATCATTCACCTGGTAGACAAACGCCAGGACTATGCTAACTACACCCGCATCCGTACAATTGCTGACTATGCCGAGCGTCTCGCTCGTGCGGCGGGGCTTTCCACCAATGTTGAAATGGTAACGATTCAGACCAAGCTAGGAGGCAACGGCCCGATCCTTTCCAATGCGTTACTTGAATATGGAGTTGAGCTTGTTTATGTAGGCGCGCTGGGCAATCCGGATATTCATCCGGTATTCAAGCCAATGGCAGACCGAGCCAAGGCTGTTTATAGCCTGATTAATGCCGCCAGCACCGATGCGCTGGAATTCGAAGATGGCAAAATAATGATGGGCAAGCATTCCGTTCTCAAGGATTTGGATTGGGCAACCTTCAAAAAGGGCTTAGGCGGAGCGGAGAGCATTGCAAAGCTCATTAACGAGAGCCAGCTATTTGGTATGGAAAACTGGACAATGATCCCCCATATGAGCGCAATCTGGGAAGGGCTTATCCACGAAGTATTTCCGCTTTTGGAAAACAAAAAAGAAAAGCCCCTTGCATTCTTCGACCTTGCAGACCCAGAAAAACGCACCACTGAAGACCTAGTCGGCGCAATGAAGCTAATAGGTCAATTTGAAGATAAATTCCGCGCAATCCTTGGGCTCAACGAAAAAGAAGTCTACCAAGTAGCGGAAGTGCTTGGAGTAAAAATTATAGATGCTCCAGAGGCAGAAAAGCTTAAAAATACCGTAATCGAAACCCATAAAAAGCTAGGCATTTACTGCCTAATGGTACACCCGGTGCGCTCCGCGTGCTGCGCTATCGGAAATGAATACTTTACTATAGACGGCCCATACTGCGAAAAACCCGTGCTAACTACCGGTGCCGGGGATAATCTAAATTCAGGATTCTGCCTAGGGCAAGCCCTGGGATTAGACCCGCTTTCCAGCCTGACACTGGGCGTAGCAACATCAGGATTCTATGTGCGCAATGCAAAGAGCCCGACTTTTGATGAGGTAATTGAGTTTATCAAAACCTGGGATGCAGGCAATGTTGTATAATCCGAAAGCTATGATAAAATCTATCCTAAAATAATCCAGAATGGAGAGAGAACAATGCCAATAGGGGATATTAAAGCAGCAGCAAAACGTAAAGCAAAGGAAAAAGTAGTAAGCACTGCCAAGCGTAAGGTAACCGGCGGCAGGGGTGGCGGAGGCGGCAGCCGAGGTGGCAACAATAAATCCGGCAAAAAAAAGTCACCGATTCTAATAATCGTATTGGTAGTACTGGTAATCGGCGCAGGCTTCGCAGCCTGGCATTTTGGTTTCCTGGACGGCTTACTTGGAGGGCAAGAGGCAGACGCACCCGCGGTTGTAGCGGTAGACGGCACCATGGAAATCCACTTCATAGACGTAGGGCAAGCCGACGCAACTCTTATCATCACAGATGCAGGAACAATGCTAATAGACGCAGGCTCCCGCCGTTCAGGCCCGCGGGTAGTAGAATACCTACAAGAGCTTGGCATGACAGAAATAACATATGTAATTGCAACCCACCCCCACGAAGACCATATCGGCGGCATGGATTTAGTCCTTAACGGCTTTACAATCGGGCAAGTACTATTGCCGGCTGTATCCCATACCACCCGCACCTACGAGCGTATGATCGAAGCCATTGAAACGCACAATATTCCAACATATGCTCCCCAAGTCGGGCATGAATTCGAAATGGGCGGTGCTATTTTTACAGTAATTCATCCGGGAACAGAGGAGTGGAATAACCTCAATGACTGGTCATTATCCCTGCGCATGGCATTCGGCAATTTCAGCATGGTAACAACAGGAGACGCGGAACACCCAGCCGAGCGTGCAATGATGGATACCGGGCTATATCTGGGAGCAGATGTACTACGCCTAGGTCACCACGGCAGCCGCACAAGCACCGGGCAGGAGTTCCTGGACATGGTAGCTCCCAGCATTGCAATTATCCAAGTAGGTACTGACAATAGATACGGTCATCCCCACGATGATGTAATGGAAAGACTGGAAGCAGCAGGCCTTCGCATCTATAGAAATGACCTACACGGCGATATAATCCTAACAACAGACGGCACCAACATTGATATCCAAACAGAAAGGGCTGGCTAATGGAATATATAATCGACCGAATCGAAGACGGCATAGCAGTCCTTGAAAACAAGTCCGGCGAAATAATCGAGTTGCCAAGGAAAGATCTACCTAAAGGCGCAAGGGAAGGCCAATGTCTAATAAAAGAAGGCGAAGGCTACGCGATAGACAGAGCCGGCACAGAAAAACGTAAAGCTGAAATGAAGGCTCGGTTGGATAGGATATTGGGAAAAAGATAGACCGTTATAAGCATAAAAAAATAATCCCAGCTCATAAAATGGCTAGGATTATTTTTTTACCCCAAAGGCGCGATAAGATTCGCACTCACCGGCAAGTCTACATAGTGATACGGGTCTACATACTGCCCGTCTCTAAAAATCCCAAAATGCAAATGCGGGCCGGTAGAGCGTCCGGTATTTCCGGAATATGCTACCTGCTGACCTTGGTATACCTCGTCCCCTACTTCCACTTTCACCCGGCTCAGATGAGCCATAAAGCTTACATATCCATCCTGGTGGTCTAGCCTTACAAATCGCCCCCAGGTTGTTGAATAGCCCGCCGCAAGTACCCTACCCTCTCTGGGGGCAACAACCTGTGTGCCTATGGGTGCAGCTATGTCTATGCCGTCGTGGAATTCTCTTCTTCGGGTTACCGGGTTGTATCTTAATCCTCCCGGGGAAGTTATTATCCCTTGGATTGGGTTAACCCATACCAGGGGTTCTTTTTCTTGCGCGGTTTCGTTTTGATATGTTAATCCCACAGCCCCGGAGTAACCGGCGGCTCCGGGACTGTGTGGTTTGATGTTTCGTCCGCCTGCCGGTCTTCTTCTATTGGTCCTGTATCTGTATCTGGGTCTTCCGGTGTTGTGTGTGTAGTCTGCTCTATATCATGAAACCATCCTTCATATAATTCATGTACCGGAGCAGGATAATCAATAATCTCAGGTTCTACCGGGACAGCCGGGGCATCCCAGCCAAACCATTCTGCTCCCAGTTGTCGTACATCCTGCACAAGCTCGTCCAGGGTTTCGGCTCCACTTAGTATTTGCCGGATTCCATCTCTTGCGGTTACCGCCGGAGCGATATCTAAAAAGCTTGCCGCAAGCACCACCACGAAAATAACGGCACTAATAATGCACTGCATTATCAGGGCTTCTCCGCGGGATATTGCGGCTTCGTTTTCTTCTAAATTGTTTTGATTTTGTATTGCTGTGCTGGGTTTTTCATTTCTGGGGGGTGTCACTCGTCTGTAGGGCACTCTGTCCACTTTCTCACCTCCGCGAACGGGTAATATCTCTTCGAGTGGGAGCTGCTTCGCAGCCCCCACTCACTCCTTACGTATGAAAATAAATATGCCCATTCATGGAAATTATGCATATTCTCACCTGCTCAGGGCACAATATGGAAAAACAAAAGGAGTTCGTCATGAGAAAATTGTTATTGCTTGGCGTTTTGGTCTTTGCTCCATGTTTGACAGTAATGGGTGCGGATGTTAACTTCCATACAAACGAAACCATGGGCGTTATCAAGGATTTCTGCGGGGAGTTTTTATTTTTATCGGGGGAATCCCTAACACCTGATGGCTACGATGATTTGGAAATAGAACTAGGCGACGCTCCTATTTATGATTTACTTACAGGCTTGCCGGTATCTGTCGCAAGCATCCAGCCCGGGATAGAAGCTCGTGTTGCATATACAGGATACCCGCCACAAGCCACTGCAATATGGCTGCATCCTAACCATGACGGTGCGGCTGTTTTTACGGTAACGGTAAGTGATAATATCCATTATGGTATTGGATATTGCGTATTCCTTTCCGCAGATGGAAGATACCGTATCACTTTGACTGAGGACACCTATATTTTGGATGTACCCTATGGGGCTATTTCGCCGGAAGATGTGGTTCCGGGGCAGGCATTCTTTGTATGGGTGGATATGATAACAGCCTCAAGCCCCGCATTAGTCTATCCGGATAAGGTTGTGAGTATTTGCGAATATCAGTAATAATTGCCGCCGCAGGAAGCGGTAGCCGCCTTGGAGGCGACAAGCCAAAACAGTTTCAAATGCTGGGAGACAGACCGATTTTGACTCATACCCTAGAGATGTTTAATCGGCATGAAATAATCGACGATATATATGTTGCCGTCCCAGAAGGATATGTAGACCATATGAAGGAGCTCACTTTCCAATATGGTTTTTCCAAGGTAAAAAAAATCCTACCTGGCGGTAAAAACCGGGCTGAAAGCATATATTCAGCCCTAAAGCTGCTTCACGGAGCAGAAATTGTATTAATCCACGACGGGGCACGCCCATTTGTAACGGAAGAAATAATTAAAACCGTAGCTGAAGCCGCCGCTGAATATGGTGCTGCTGTAGCAGGCATACCCCTAACCGACACCATCAAGGAAACCGAGGCAACAAACCAAGTCATATCAACTCCAGACCGTAATAGGTTCTGGCAGGTGCAAACCCCTCAGGGCTTTACATATGAGTTAATCATGAAGGCCTATGCACAAGGCGGGTTAGACCAAGTAACAGACGACAGTGCTCTGGTAGAACGCATTGGCGCAAATGTAAAAATGGTACAAGGGCACACAAGCAATTTTAAGGTCACTACAAAAGAGGATTTGATACTTGGCGAAATCCTTTTACGGAGGCATGAATGAAAAACGTCACAATTTACACAGACGGGGCATGTTCTGGTAACCCCGGACCGGGCGGCTATGGTGTAGTGCTACTACATAACGCCCACCGGAAAGAAATATCAGGCAGTGAGCCGCAAACCACCAATAATAGAATGGAAATGCTTGCGGCAATTATAGGCTTAGAAGCCCTGAAAGAACCATGTATAGTTACCCTGTATTCCGACTCAAAATATCTGGTGGACGCTATCCAAAAAGGCTGGGCTGTACGCTGGAGGCAAAATAACTGGATGCGAAACAAAAAAGACGCAGCCCTCAACACTGATTTATGGGAAAGATTACTGAGCCTACTTGAGACACATAATGTAAACTTCCACTGGGTAAAAGGGCACGCAGGCAACCCGGAAAACGAGCGATGCGATGCCCTAGCCCGTGAAGCAATAAAAAGTATTGACAACCCTTCACATGCAAAGTAAAGTTGCGGCGTTTGTATTACTAATCCCCGCAAATGCGGATAGAAAAGAGGAGCTTATAATGACAGGAAGAGAAAGAACCCTTACAACCCTTGCTCACCAAAAAACAGACCGCCCTCCATGGGTACCCTTTGCAGGAGTACATGCCGGCAAGCTCAAGGGCTATGATGCAATAGAGGTACTCACCGATGCCAACAAACTTCATGAGTCGCTGCTCGAAGTCCACAAGCTCTATGCTCCGGACGGTATGCCTGTAGTTTTCGATCTTCAAATCGAAGCGGAAATCCTTGGCTGCGAACTTCAATGGAACAAGGACAACCCACCATCAATAAAAAAGCATCCCCTCGCAGATGAACAAGCCATTCCCTGTAAATGCCTAATCCCCACCCCGGAGTCAGGTCGTCTTCCGATTATCCTTGATGTAATGCGCAGGATGAAAAAAGATGTAGGCGGAACCACTGCCCTATTTGGGCTGATTACCGGTCCGTTTACCTTGGCTTCCCATTTAAGAGGCAGCGATATTTTCATGGACATGATCGAAGAAGAAGATTATGTTAAAGAATTAGTTGACTTCTGCGGCGAGGTCTGCATGAAAATGACTGAAATGTATATCGAAGCCGGTATGGATGTTATCGCAGTGGTTGACCCTCTTATCAGCCAGATTTCTACAAGTCACTTCGAGGAGCTGGTTGCTCCTACGTTCAAAGCTGTTTTTGATTTCATCAGGAACAAGGGCGCACTCTCCAGCTTCTTTGTATGCGGTAATGCTACCCGTCAAATCGAAGCGATGTGCGTAACAGGGCCTGACGCGATTTCCATTGACGACAATATTAATCTGTCTGACGCGAAGAAAATCACCGACAAGCATAATATCACTATCAGCGGGAATATCCCTCTTGCGGGCATTATGCTATTCGGCAATCAGCAGGACAATATGAAGAGCGTAATCGGCATACTGGATAGCGTAGACCATCACAACCTGATTGTAAGCCCAGGCTGCGACATGCCATATGCCACCCCAGCCGAAAACACCATTGCGGCAGGGCTTGCCGTAAAAGAAACCGAATCCTGCCGCGCCATGGTCGAAGACTACGAAAAAGTTGCCGACAATGTAGTAGTAGAGCTGCCTGACTACGCCAACCGCAAAAAAGTCCTTATAGAGCTATTCATGCTAAACTCCGAAACCTGCGCCGCATGTACCTACATGCTAAAGCTGGTAGCGGATGCCGAGGGTGAATACAAGGATTATGCCGAATATATCGAGTATAAACTCACAGAAAAAGGTCATATCCCACGCGTAAAGAAAATGGGACTGAAAAACCTTCCGGCAATCTGTGTGAATGGAGACATCAAATGGGTGTCTGTAATCCCGGGTAAGGAAGAGTTTATGGCAGTCATAAAGGAATACGCGGCGAAGAAGAAATAATAACCGAAGATGGGGGCTGTCTTGTTAAGCAAAACCATGGATATTTATGCAAGTCACCGTCAACTAAAAAGCGTTGAACGAAGCGAAGCAATCCAAACACTGCGAAAAGGTTGGATTGCTTCGTAGCTGCGCTCCTCAACGCTCTTATGTTGACAAGGTGAATGCATAATTATTTATAGAAAATGCTTAGTGAGACAACCCCGTTTTAGAATGGGGACAAGTATGATCAAGCTAATCTTGCTATCCGGCTTCCTAGGTGCCGGTAAGACCACGTTAATGACCAATATCCTCACAAGCTTTTCCGACGAAAAGGTAGGGATCATCGTCAATGAGTTTGGAGAAACCGGCGTAGACGGGCCGCTCCTTGCAATGATGGGTGCGCAAATGACCGAGCTCAACAACGGCTCGATTTTCTGCGCGTGCATCAAGGATCATTTTCTGCGTAGCCTGATTGACATGTCCAACCGGGATATTTCCTATTTGTTTATTGAGCCAACCGGGCTTGCCGACCCGTCGGAAATGGATAAAATCCTGGAGACCATCGCGCCGATGCTAGGCAAAGGATATGATTATCGCGGTGTGGTTTGCGTGGTGGACGCAGAAACCTTCCCTAAGCTTTCCAAGGTACTGCCTGCGCTTACCCGCCAGGTGGAATACGCAGGCGCGGTAATCATCAATAAGGCAGACCTGGTAGACGAAGCCCGAATCGAAGAGATAACCGCAGAAGTAGCGGAACTGAACCCCAACTGTGAAATAATCGTAACCTCTCGCTGCCAGTTGGATACACGCGCCTTAGCCGAGCGGTTATCACCGGTAAACAAGGCTCCAGCCGAAAGCACCAATACCCCGGAAACCCGGCTTTATTCCACAGTGCTAAAGCCAAAAGGTCTGGTGCCTGTAGAGCCGCTAAGGCAATTCGTAGAAAAATTATCCGAAAATGCATATCGCATCAAGGGCTTTCTCCCGGCGGATAATGGTGTAATTGCTGTAAATGCCGTCGGTGGAGTGCTCAACATCGACCCATGGACGGAGGAAAACCCTCCCCTTAGGCTGGTGGTTATTTCTGCTGTTGGAGTGAGTATTATTAGCCGGATAGCAGAAGCTATGTGCGATGAGCTGAAGGATAAACTAGGCTTGTAACCCCGGGTAGCTGCCTTGTAGGCTCGTCAACTTAAAGGCGTTGAGCGAACAATCCAGAAACTGCGAATGTGCTGGATTGCTTCGTCGCTACGCTCCTCGCAATGACGATTGGGGTTAGGTTTTGATGATAGCGACGAAAGCGATTGAAGCCTTTGCTATATGGAGTTTTCTTGGTTTTGATGATAATGGTAAAGGCTTAAAGGTGGGATAATATGAACCATTACATAATAAATGGCACACAAATCGACTCAATTGACCTTAAATGCCTGATAATCAGCCGAGGCGTAAAGGTTGATAATTCGGTTTATAAATATTTCAAGCACTCTGCCCGCCTCAATATTAATCCTTTATGCTGCAACTGCATGATTTTAAGTGACGGCACCATTGCACAGCTTACCGATACAAACTTTCATCTTAGGTATCTGTCAGGCATTCTTAGCTGGGACAATCTCAAGCTGCTTAAATATATCGGGGAAATGGGTACGCCCTTCTCTTTGCGTATGCAGGGGAGCCAGGCAGTGCTTTTTTATGATAATAAGGAGCTTGACGCGGTCACCTTCCCACCTACCAGCGATTTTTATAAACAAAAAACCACCCTC
>Ga0131853_10004208_pt1 | contig 25798 bp, 20 predicted proteins | sample TergutLab28metaG_FD_92764 | JGI IMG/M metagenome (GOLD analysis project Ga0131853, IMG submission 92764) | Labiotermes labralis P1 segment gut microbial communities from Petit-Saut dam, French Guiana - Lab288 P1 (version 2) (version 2) | ecosystem: Host-associated > Arthropoda: Insects >... | reverse complement strand
GTTTTTTTTACAACGGCAATGCCCCTTAATGCGTTAAACCTGCTTTTTTCTTTTTGTTTTTTTATTCGCACATTCGAGTTCGGCAGTTAGCCTTTTTTCATAGAACGGTTTACACTACCTATTTTTTTCAGACACCTGTACTTCCAAAACCGCCGTCGTCGCGTTTGGTTTCGGGTAGTTTTTCGATTTCTCTGATTGTCATCATTTCGACTTTGGCGAAAATCATTTGCGCGATTCTGTCGCCGCGTTTTATCTCGAAGTTATCAAAGCCGTGGTTGATTAGAAGAACTTTTATCTCGCCGCGATAATCCGCGTCGATTGTGCCGGGCGAATTCAAAACGACCACGCCGTGGTTTAGTGCAAGCCCGCTTCGCGAGCGTATTTGCGCTTCGTAACCAAAAGGGAGAGCGATTTTAATTCCGGTAGGAATTAAAACACACTCTCCTTTTTCCATGATAACGGGTTCTGAAATTTTTGCGTATAAATCCACGCCTGCGGCAGAACGCGTTTGGCGTTTGGGTAATGGTAAATCTATAGCGTCCGAGGTGCGTTCAAGCAGGCATTGCTTGGGTAAGCTTAACATAGCTGAAACCCCCTAATTTACCGCATCTTTTAAATCCTCTTGTTCTAAGCTTTCGACTTTTTTCCCAACAAGTGACAGGCTCATTTGGTCCATCCTGAAAATTTTATCGCAAATTCCATAAAAAGCATCAAGGTCAATTGCGTCGATTTTTTCGACAAGCTCATCCGGTGTAATAATTTTGTTAAGCATAAGCAACGTGCGTCCTATACTGTTCATACGGCTTGCGGCATTTTCAAGCGACAAAAGAAAATTGCTTTTAAGCTGCTCTTTCGCCTTCGCAAGCTGCTCGTTTGTGATTTTGTTGGTAAGCATTCCGCGTACTTCCTGCGAAATAAGTTTTAACACTTCGGAAACATTGTCCGGGTTAAGAGCGGCATAAACAAGAAAAACCCCGGTGTCGTGGTAATTCGCATTGTAAGAATAAACGGTGTAAACAAGCCCATGCTTCTCACGTATTGTTTGGAAAAGCCGCGAACTCATTCCGCCACCAAGAATCGTATTGACAGCCGCAAGCGCGTAAGACTCATCAACGCCTGATTTAATCCCGGGAAAGCCGACACACAAATGCACCTGCTCGATATCTTTTTCTTTCAATGAAAACCCGGGTGCGTAAACCGCTTCTTTTTTCTCGAAAATATCGGGCGCACCGCTGTACGAACCAAATGACGCTGTGATTTTTTCCAGCACTTCCGCTTCATTAATATTGCCTGCAACCGCTATTACAACATTTTTAGGCGAATACCGCGCCTTCATGAAATCCCGAAACCCATCGGAGGTAAAGCTTCCAATCGTCTCCGGCGTTCCAAGAATAGACATTCCAAGCGGGTTACCGGGAAATGTTTTAAATTGTAAAAGGTCAACAGCCAAATCTTCGGGCGTGTCTTCGTACATGCTTATTTCTTCCAAAATAACGCCGCGTTCCCTGTCAACTTCGGCTTGCTCAAATTTTGAATTGAAAAACATATCCGAAAGCACATCAAGCGCGACATCAAAATGTGTATCCAGTGTGCGCGTAAAATAACATGTGTATTCCTTCGACGTAAACGCATTCAACTGCCCGCCAACCGCGTCCATTACGTCCGCGATTTCCATGGCGGTTCGCTTTTCGGTTCCCTTGAAAAGCATATGCTCTATGAAATGTGATATTCCGTTAATCTCGGGAGTTTCATTGCGTGAACCGTTCCGGACCCACACACCAAAACTCACGGAACGCACGAACGGAATCGACTCCATAACAACGCGCAGTCCGTTTGAAAGTTCATGGACTTTTATCAAATTTACACCTCTTGTGTGCTTTTTTATGAACGCGGTTTAAACCCTCCGCGGTCTCCACCCGGTCTTCCGCCACGACCTCTGTCTCCGCCCGGTTTTGGCGATGGGCGGCGTACCGTTGTATCTGCCGTTGGGTCGATTACGGCTTTGCGGGAAAGGTTAATACGTCCCTGGTCGTCAATTTCGGTTACTTTGACTTGGACTATTTCGCCCTCTTTTGTTACTGCTTCCATTGTTTCTACACGCGTTACGTCCCATTGAGAAATGTGAACAAGACCTTCTTTTTCCGGGGCGATTTCCACGAACGCACCGAACGACATAATGCGTGTAACTTTTCCTGTATAAATTGCGCCGATTTCCGGCGGGCTCACAATAGCTTTTATGATTTCCACAGCGCGGTTAACTTTATTGATATCCCTATCCGCAACGAAAATACGTCCGTCGTCTTCTGTGTCGATTTTTTCAACACCGCTGTCTTCGATAATACGCTTAATAACTTTACCGCGTGAACCAATAACTTCCGCGATTTGGTCGGGGTTAATACGAATGATGGCAATTTTCGGCGCGTACGGTGAAATTTCCGTGCGCGGTTCGGAAATTGCGGGAATCATTACATCGTCAAGAATAATATCGCGTGCTTTACGCGTTTGCTCCAACGATTGACGAATAATTTCGGGGGTAAGCCCGTCGATTTTTATGTCCATTTGTATTGCTGTTATGCCTTCTTTTGTTCCGGCAACCTTAAAATCCATGTCTCCGAAGAAATCTTCAAGGCCTTGAATATCGGTAAGCAAAACAAAATCGTCTTCCGTTTCTCCTGTGACCATTCCCACGGAAATTCCCGCAACAGGGCGTTTTATAGGAACACCTGCTGCCATAAGGCTAAGGGTTGATGCGCAAACCGCGCCCTGCGAAGTTGAGCCGTTGGAGCTTAAAACTTCGCTTACAAGACGGATTACATACGGGAAATCGTCCTCGCTTGGAATAACGGGCAAAAGTGCTCGCTCCGCAAGTGCGCCATGACCTATTTCGCGCCTTCCCGGCCCGCGTGAAGGACGCGTTTCGCCAACGGAATAGCTTGGGAAATTATAATGATGCATATAGCGTTTGTTTTCCTCGGCTTCGTCTAAGCCGTCAAGCCGTTGCGTGTCTCCGCTTGAACCTAATGTTGTAACGGTTAAAACTTGCGTTTGACCGCGACTGAAAATTGCGGAGCCGTGTGTACGCGGCAAAATATCAACCTCTGCGAAAAGGTTGCGGATATCTTTCATTCCGCGCCCGTCGGGGCGTTTGCCTTGTTTTAAAATCATGCGGCGCACGGTTTCTTTTTCAAATTTGTAGATTGCTTCGCCTACTTGCGATGCCCATTGTTCCGCTACGTCTTCCGCAAAGGTTGGTACAAGTTTTGCTCCAACTTCATCGCGAAGCTGCGACATTCTTGCGTCGCGCTCCTGTTTTTGGGGGGTAAAAACGGCTTCTTCCATTCTTATATCTGTTATAAAGGAAGTTACTTTTTCATACAGCTCTGCGGGAACACTGTGCTGTTCATATTCGCGCTTGGGCTTGGCGTTTTCGGCTATGATTTCGTCTATGAAACTAATTATTTTTTTATTTTCTTCATGGGCAAGAAGTATTGCTTCAAGCATTTTTTCGTCTGAAATTTCGTCCGCGCCGGCTTCAATCATCATGACTTTGTTGCGCGTTGATGAAACCGTCAGCGCAAGCTTGCTTACATCGCGCTGTGCAGCGTCGGGGTTTACAATTAACTCGCCGTCCACAAGCCCGATATTTACCGCCGCAGTCGGCCCGTCGAAAGGAATTTCCGAAACGCATAACGCAATGGAAGAACCTATCATTGCCGCAATTTCAGGGCTGGAGTCTTGATCCATCGAAAGAACCGTTGCGACAACAGCAACATCGTTGCGGTAATCGTCGGGGAACAGCGGACGAATTGGGCGGTCAATCAAGCGCGACGAGAGAATTGCGTGTTCCGTCGGGCGGCCTTCGCGTCTGAACCACGAACCGGGAATTTTTCCCACCGCGTAAAATCTTTCTTCGTAATCAACACTCAACGGAAACCAATCTATTCCAGCACGGGGTTTTTCACTTGTCGTAGCGGTTACAAGAACCACTGTTTCGCCGTACTTCATTAAGGCGGATGCCCCCGCAAGCTCGGCTACGCGCCCAAGTTCGCAAGAAAGTTCGCGCCCCGCAAGCATAGTTTTATAAATCTTTCGCATGTTTGCCTACTTTCTTAACCCAAGTTCGCCTATGAGTGCGCGGTATTTTACTACGTCTTGATGGCGGACATAATCCAAAAGCCCGCGGCGTTGTCCTACAAGCTTTAACAGCCCGCGGCGCGAATGGAAATCTTTCGGGTGTGTACGCAAATGTTCTGTCAAATGGTTGATTCGCGCCGTAAGAAGCGCGACCTGCACTTCGGGTGAACCTGTGTCTGTTTCGGTGCGCCCGTGTTTCGCGATGATTTCTTTTTTGTTAATCATTTTGATTCCTCCTAGAATCTTTCATAAAATGCCTCATGCCGCGCTACGGTTGGAGATTCCGTTGGCGAAGCATGGGTTTACTCGGAGTATAGCACAGGGAGAGGTGTTGTCAAGGCAGGGACACGTATTTAATATTGACGATGGAACTAACAAATGCAACAATGGAAAGTGCCGCACAAATAAAAGAAAGTGGAGGTTTTAATATGTATTTTAATAATATTTGGAATGAATGGTCTGATTGCGATAAGTTTAGCGGAGTGCTTTCCGTAAGTAATGAAACCGGGGTAATTTTTGAAAAATGCTGCGGGGAACGAAACAAAAGCGAAAAACTTGAAAATAACAGGGATACTGCTTTCGGAATCGCATCCGGCACTAAACTTTTCACAGGGCTTGCCGTTTGTAAATTAATTGATGAAAAGAAATTGAAACTTGATACCCGGCTCTGTGATATTTTGCCTTACGATTTGGGGCAAATTGATGAGAGAGTAACGGTTTTTCATTTGCTTACCCATACTTCCGGTGTTGGGGATTATATTGATGAAGAATCCGAAAATTGCGACCGGCAGTTTGAAGAATTAAATATAAAATATCCTGTTTATCTTTATGAAAAACTTGATTATTATCTTCAAAGAAAGACACTCATAAAAATTTGAATGTCTTTCTATCATATTTCTTGTTTTGTGTTTTATCATTATGTTTTGCCTGAATCAGTTTTCCGCGAAGTTTAGCCAATGAAAAGGTTATCTCGCTATATTTCTAAAACCAAGGCCTGAAGCAACAGCCGCAGATAGGTCTGCACCGTCTGAAGCAGCGGTGGTGTCTAAAAGGGCGCCTGCAAAAGCCGCCATCAAAGAAAAAGCCGTCGTCAAAGCCATCAAAGCCATCAAAGCCGCCAAAGCCGTAAAAACTATTCCACATTATTGTCACTCTCCTGTCTCTTAATGATAGTACATACTATGTCGGACAAGCAAATATGTGACAACAGCATTATTATCTGATAAGTATGGTTTTTGTGCGTAGTGCGTGTTGACAACACAAGGAAAAAATCGACAAGGAAAAAATCGAAACTTGAAGAACCGGCACACCCGCTGTATAATCATATGTGTCAGTTATTACATACAAAAACATTTTCAAGGGGGGCGTTAGCCGAATGAAAAAGCTTTTAGTGGCGTTTCTAACGGTTTTACTTTTATGTGTCCCGGTGTTTGCGCAGCAAGACGCTGTTTATATTCCGCGTTCTTTCACGATTTACGAAGCGGCGTGTTTTTCATCCGCAACGACGGGGCGTTTTACCGCGCAGAATATCGAAATAATTGAGTATGGCGAAGAAAGCTGGGTGCTTACTGAAATTAACGGCAGCAGAGGTTGGGTTAACTTGCGTCACGCACCCGCGCTTTGTGTTCTTGATGAATTTTTTACGCCTCTGGGAAATAATATTTCGGTTTTTTATAAAAATATCGAAACAGGTTTTACACACATTCACAACCCGGAGCGTGTTTTTTTCGGGGCTTCACTGTCGAAGTCGAATCACGCGCTGTACACATTTCAACTTGCGGAGCGCGGTCTATTAGATATGTATGAAATTCACACGTACTCATCGCGTGACGAGTGGGGCGGCACGGGAGTTTTGCGTTTCGGGCCGGTTGGGCGTGAGCTTACAACACGCGATTTATTGGGGTACTCCATGCGTGAGTCCGACAATGCGGCGTTCAGAATGCTTGTGCGCTTAACCACAAATGCCGAATATTCCTATCGCCAATTTGTGACGGACATCGGCGCGGAAACGCGATTTATCCGCGATACTTATGCGCAAAACACAAGCGCGCGTGACGCGGGGATTTTCATGACCGAAATATTTAACTACATCGAAAACCCAAGTATGTTCGGGCATTATTTGAAAGACGATATGCTTAACACCGCGCAAACTTCGCACCCGCACTTCACGCGATGGGAAGGCTCTAACGGCATGGGCGATAATGGCGTAGGTACAGATGTAAACATACACATGATTCAAACCGACTACCCGCTAGCGCGGAAATATGGTTGGTCGGGCGGCGCATTTCACGACGCGGGGATTATCTATGCGCCGTCGCCGTATATTCTGGTGATTTTATCCAACAGAGAACGCGGCGCACATGATTTATTCGGGCAAATTTCGCGTTTCGTTCAGGAATTTAACCATGATACATTCGTTTCGCCAACCGTGCTTAACGCGCCGCTGAAAGGCCCCGAGCCTTACGACGGTTCTGCCCTTAGGCTTGCGGAGCGGCGGGGCGGTTTTCGTTTAACCGTTCCTTTTTTCGCCGAAGACGAATACGGTAATAACGAAGTGCAAACGGTTTTTCGACAGGTTAATTTCAGCGAATCAGCAAAAATTAACGATATTACTCAAAAAATTTTATTTAAAAATATTTTCTTTCGAGGATGTGCAGACAAATGAAAAAAATTCATGTTAACCAGCTTGGGTATCACGGTAGCGACGTGAAAAAAGCGGTTATTGCTTTGGATTCTGACGCGTTTGAAATTGTTCGTGTTTCAGATAATACGATTGCTTTCAGCGGAGCAACCGCCGAAGCGGTTTATGACGAGGCTTCCGCCGAAAACGTGTGCGTTGCTGATTTTTCGGGGTTTTCGGAAGAAGGCACGTTTGTTATCTCTGTCGGCACGGAGCGTTCTTTTCCTTTTGTAATCGGAGAAAACCCCTACATCGGTTTGCGTTCCGCCTTGCTGGAAATGTTTAATTATCAAAAATGCGGCGTTGCCATAGACAAAGGCATTTGGTCGCACCCGGCGTGTCATTATTCCCCGGCAACAATTTACGGAACCGGCGAGAAGAAAGATGTTTCCGGTGGCTGGCACGACGCGGGCGATTACGGGCGTTATATTGTTCCGGCGGCAATGGCCGTAGCGGATTTACTTTTGGCGTATGAACTTTCTCCAAATCCCGCGCCCGAGATTTTAGACGTAACATGGTTTGAAATTGAATGGATGTTAAAAATGCAATGCGAAAAAACCGGCGGCGTTTATCACAAGGTAAGTTGCCGGATATTTAACGCGATGGACGAGCTACCGCAAGACGAAAAAGATGAACTGATTATTTGCCCGATTACACTGACGGCAACCGCAGACTTTGCCGCAGCAATGGCTCTTGCTTCGCGTTTTTATCCCGTGAAAAAAGCCGTGTTAATGGACGCGGCTAAACGCGCATGGGATTGGTGCGAGCAAAACCCGGATGCGCCGAATTTCGTAAACCCGCCGGACATAGGGACAGGCGCGTATGGTGACACTATCAGCAAAGACGAAATCTTTTGGGCGGCGTGCGAATTATTCGCTGCAACAGGCGATGAAAAATATCACGATGTTATAAAGCAAAGCGAAATATATGTAGGCTTAGGCTGGGCAGACATGGGTACATTCGGAATCGCGGCGTATTTATCTGCAGCTTCCGCAGACCCCGCACTTCTTACTGAAATGAAAAATACGCTTCATTCTGTATGCGAAGAAATCATACAAAAATTTAGAAACGAACCCTATGGTACATCTTTGGGTACAACCTATCGCTGGGGGAGCAATCTTGATATAGCAAACAACGCAATGACTTTATTGCTGTACAGCAAATTAGCCGAAAAAAATCCCGAATACGAAAACGCCGCACGAGAGCATATGCACTATATTCTTGGCAGAAATCCCCTTTCACAGAGTTATATAACCGACTTCGGTTCACTCGCGCCAAAAAATCCGCACCATCGCCCGTCGATAGCGGTAGATGCGGCATTCCCCGGCATGGTGGTTGGCGGTCCAAACCCGACAACACCACGCGATACCGTTCTCCAATTACACTGCGAAGGCAATCCGCCGTCAAAGTTCTACATCGACAACCAGGAAAGCTTTGCAGCAAATGAAATTGCAATCTACTGGAACAGCGCGGTTTATTTTGTTGTGTCTTTGTTGGACATATGAGGAAAATTTAGTCACACTAAACACCCCGCTCTGTACAGGTTATGAATTTTATGACTGTGCTTTTCTGCAAGGCGGATTATTTGAGCTATTCCGTTGTTTTGACCGTCCCAACTGCAGTAGATGGCGTTTGATTGTTTAACGCTTTTTTGAACACTTTTTTGCTTTTTTGTACACAAGAATTTATAGTAAAAAGGAAAACAATGTGTTCCCGATATTCCTGATTTACCGCAAACAGGAACATAGAAACACCGGAAACGCACCGCTTTCATATTACATTAAACCGTCTTTCAACTTGGCGGTTTTTTTGTATGCATGAAATTGTTAACAATAAAGCCATGTATGTTTTGTGCCTATATTCGACTAAATAAATCATATAAATATATTTAATTGCTAATATTGACACATCATGCCGAAATGCATATAATTAATTATCATAATTAGATTTAATAATCTCACAAAACGAATTTTCTGCGATTCAAGGTCTATATCTTTGTCCTAGTAGCTTTTGCCCTTTTTAAGAGGTTAAGGATGTGCTTATGAGGAAAAAAACACGCATTTCAAAACGCTTTATTAAGACGATGCTCGTTATAATGACAGTAATTGTGTCAATCATGACAGCGCAAATTATATCCGCCCAAACAATTGGTGAAGCCGTAAATGAACTTCGACAACGTATCAATTATGCTCGGGAGCTTCTCAATGACACTCATGTTTCTGACACAGGTGTAGGTATACCAATCGTAGAATATTGGGCTGCTCGGCAAGACCACGACGATTTAATTGCCGCAATAGCAGCGGCGCAAGCTGTTCTTGACACACCCCGCCAAGTGCAGCAATCATTAAATATGACGGTTCTAAAAGGTAGTCATTATGCAATTCCAATCGCGGTTGAGGGTGTGCCACTGCCGATATATTTTGAATTCATGTTTGACCCCGAAAAACTTGTATTTTTCGACATGACGGAAAATGAGTCAGTTTTTCCGCTATCGTTTCACAATCCCGCGAATGGTGTACTCGCGTTTAGGTATGACGGCAGTTCCGCCACAAACAACCTCAATCGCACGGGAATAATCAACACGCCTCGCTTTAAAGCCGTGGCAAGCGACGATACTACGATTTCAATTACGGCATCTTGGAATGATAACGAAGCACGTAGCATAAGTAGTAGTTTTTTTGCATCCGCTGTGGAGTTATCATCTGATGACGACCCGGAGAATCAAATTAATAAATTTGGAAATTGTGTTTTGACATCCACATTGGGTGAAGCAGTTGGTATGCAAGGGTTTGAGGGGGATTATGCCATAGAATCTCCTAACGAAATTGTTGAAATTATTGTCCAGTTTAAAACACCACCTTCCGCGTCTTTACGACTTATGCATGAGAAGGGTATCTTTATAGAGGTTGCGTTGGGGCATTCTATAGGGAAAATGTATTCTTTTGAAGAACAGGCATTAACAGCACATGATTCATTTAGACAGCAATTAAGCCAAATTTTTGGCACTAGTGACCCTAGTAGCGGCGAATACGGTATATTCAGCGAACATCATTTATTATTTAATGGCGTTTTCATGCGCGTTCCCGGTAATAGGATAGAACAAATCGCTATGTTGCCAGAGGTGTTTGCCGTCACGCCGCATATCATTGTAGATGACCCTGAAACCATTTTGGTTGACGAGACGGTTGAATCAAGCTCTGATAATACATTTAATACAACTTCGTCTCCGTTTTTCGTTAACCAACAATTGATGTTAGAAACAAGACAACTGCTTGAAATTGACTATATACACAGCAATCTTGGCATTACCGGTAAAGGTGTGCGTGTGGTCATGCTAGATGGTGGTATAAGGTCTAATCCCCATCCGGAATTTCATAGATATTTAGATAATCACAGCAGAGTGCCCGGCTGGCAATTTTACCCAACCGGCACAGAGCGCGCTCATGGCACACAAGCTGCGGGGGCACTGATAGCGATGGCTCCCGAGATAGAGTTATGGGCAATTCAGCGGCTATCAGCGGACGGTCCCGGGCTTAATGTTATTGAAGCTTTAGAGATAGCTTTTGGATTGGAACCCGATGTTATATACTTATGGGGAGAATCAAACAATCACTTTAACCCGATTTCCGCAACCGTGACTCCTTTGGTTGCTTTGCACGGTATAGTTGTTGTTGAAGCAACTCATAATTGGGGACCTAATCCATTTTCGGCAAGAAACAGTGGATCGTTGCCAATAAATGTCGGCAATGGCACAGCAGGCGGGACTGGCACTCAAGCTCCGATTGATACTATTTGGTCATTTTCAGGTCGTGGTCCGTTGGGCAATACTTTTCACATTAAACCGGATGTAATAGCATCAGGCACGGATATTCGAACAACGAGTGCCAGTGGCGGATATATTACAATAAGTGGCACGTCATATTCCGGGCCTGTCGTAGCGGGGATTGCAGCGTTACTGGTTCAGGCATTCCCAAATGCCGAACCGTGGGAAATTAAATCTATGATAATGAACACAGCAAGGCCACTTGCAGGGTTAAATCCTAATAGTGTATTTACTGTTGGTGCGGGTTTTGTGCGCCCACTGGAAGCGTTAACGACACAAACCATAGTTACAGTTGAGCATGAAATACCCGTTGGCATTAGCCAAACTGCTGTGTTTGAGACAAGTAGGATGTCATCACTGAGCTTCGGAAGTGTTGACCCGCGTGGCAGTGCAATGCCGATGCAAATATCAAACAGGGGAACCATATCCCGAACATATACAATAACCCACAGTTTTAATAATAATCCCAATAATGCGGCAAGTCTTAGCTTTAGCAACACAAACGTAACCGTTGCCGCAGGTGGAACAGTAAACATTAATGTTACCTTGAATTTTGGAAATAACGCCCCATTGGGGTTTTATGAAGGCTTTATATTCGTTAACACCGGAGGAAATGTAGTGGCAAGGCTACCTTTCGCCGCTAACCTTACGGAGACAGATAACGCGGCAATAACGACCTCCACTCCCAATATGTCTTTCAACGGGACATCGTATACTCTTGGTACGGCTTTCTTTTCAGCATCAAATGCTTTTCAGGGAAGCAGAGTGCTTGTTGTAAGAAATAAATATACCGCTGCCGGTATGATATCATCAACCCCGGTCACTCGTACGATAAATGCAGGCGAAACAATCGACATAGCGCCTAACACATTAGTAAGCACCTTCCTTCCGGGTGAACAGCTAGAAATTTTAGTATACAGAAACGTACGACAACACTTGCTTACCCGGGAAATTATCCGCCCTGTACTGTTTACGTTCTAAGTCGTCCAAGGAACTATTTTTGTCAAGTGAGTTGTTATCTTTGCATATGATAGACAGTGTAAAAATGATTTTATGAAAGGGGTAAATAGATATGAAACGATTTTTAAGCTTCATTTTAGTTTTAATTATGGTGGTGGGCAATGCGGGTATGGTTTTTGCAAGCACATTTGCCTTCGAAAGATGGTTTGATGACATTAATAGGTTTGAAGAAAAGTACAATATTTCATATTTTCAAGTTCGTCACGCAGACAGCGAGATATTCTCTCCCTTGAAAGTCCACTCCGTTACGGAGCTAATCCATCATTTCGCCGACTGGCAAGAAATCATCATAAAATATTGCGAATCTTTTTTCCATGATAGATTTTTAGTTTTTGTTAATATTATAGAGTCGGATACTGACCCTCTCCTTCGCGTTACATCAGTTCTTTATGAAAACGATATGATTAACATTGAGATAACCAGACTATCAAGGGTGTTGAATGCTCCTATTGAAACCGAATGGATTATAATTCTTGAAATGCCAAATGAGTTGGCTGATAAAGAAGTAAATGTGGAGATAGTGCGTGAAAAAATATTTGCTTCCGACATAGTAGATTTTGATAACCGTAACAAGTTTGAAGAAAAGTATAATATTTCATATTTTGAAGTATTTCGAGGAGTTTGGCTAACTCCTCCCTTTAAAGCCCGCTCCGTTACGGAGTTAATCAGTCATTTAGCCGATTGTGAAAAAATAAGCTTAGAATATGACGAAAATTTTTTCAATGACAAATTTTTAGTTTTTGTTAATGTTTACGAAATAGATACTGTCCTTCGTTCTCGCGTTACATCAGTTCTTTATGAAAACGATTTAATTAACATTGAACTAACCAGATTACCATTGTCGCAAGGCGATCCTACTATGACAGAATGGATAATAATTCTTGAAATGCCTAATGAGGTGGCTGATAAAAGAATTTTGATAACAGAAAGATTTTGTGATGCGCTACAGCCTGTCCCCCCGTCCCCGCCAACGGTGTTCGGAACACCGACAACCAACAGCATCATCCTTAACGAGCTTCCGGGAGTGCAATTCCGCATAGCAACCCCAATTTTGGGAAACTGGCAAACATCGCCCGTTTTTACAGGCTTAACGCCGGATACAGAATATACGTTCCAGACAAGAGTTGTGCCGGTTGGATTTATCTCACCTTCTGAAGCGAGTTTGCCAAGTGATATTATTCGCACCGCACTTTCGCCAACGCCGACAATCACATTCATTCCCGAAAATGTTTCAATTAACAACGGCAATCTTTCGCAAACCGTAAACGTCACAGGCACAGCTTTGGGCGAGATAAGTGTAAGTTACAACCACGCCCAAGTGCCGAGCGGTGTAACCGTAGCATATAACGCAACAGATGCAATAATAACGATAACGGGCGTTCGCCCCACAACAAATATTCCCGCCGTAACGGGTGAATTTGATGTGTCCGTAACCCGTGAGGGCGTAGTAGAATCATTCACAGTATCGGTAAATCTTACAACCACATATGTATCATCCGGCAATAACACAAGCAACGGAAATGATGGCGGTACGGGTGGCGGCACACCCGGTGGAAGCGGTATGGGTGGCAGTCGTGTCGGCGGCGGCATAATCCGCCCAATGCAGCAGCAACCGACAAGAGAAGTCAACCCCGAAACAACCGCGCAAAGCGAAACACCTCCGCAAAATGAGTCCGCTCCAAGCGAAATTTCCGTTACCATAACCGTAGATGATGAAACAACCGCAGAGATATCGTTAGTGGATTTTAACCTTGACGGGATTAACCCGCACAGAATTATCGCAATAGCCGGGGACGGCACAATAACAGGCGGCACTTTGGACGCGGAAACAGGGCTGTTCACTTTTGAAGCACAAAAACCGGGCGAATTTACAATTACTTATGTAGCAAACTTGATAAGGCTTTCACTGCAACCGGATTCTCCTGTTATAACAGACCTTGCGAACAACACTCCCACGCAAGTAATGGACGTACTACCTATAATCCAAGACGGGCGCACACTTGTTCCCATTCGTTTTATAGCCGAATCCCTTGGCTCAAGCATAAATTGGAACAGCGATACCCGCGAAGTGACTCTTACACAGCACGGCATAGCTTTAACCTTTGCCATAGGTCAAGCCGCCCGCGGCATGGACGTTCCCGCGCAAATAATGAATGGGCGTACAATGGTTTCACTTCATTTTATCAGCGAATTTTTTAAAGCGCAGATAAATCGGTGCGAAGAAACATATAATATCGAAATCATAAAGCTGTAACTCCGACAGCCCTACCGGCGATATTCATTTGCTTATCCCAAACAACCACAACAATCACAGACGTGTCTCTTGAAAACGAGAACCGGGAAAGCTTATCCTCACATAAATTTGCATTTGCGGCGGGTGCATTTGGCGAGCCGAAAAAAATATTGGCAGTGTATGGGTTTTCGTTGAAAACCCACACACTGTAATTCTCCGCGCCAATACGCGCGGCATCTTGGGAAGCCGCTGTTTTTGCGGCGGCGGCGTTCGGCAAAGCGTCACGCACGGCAAGCACTATACTTTGCGCCGCAAGATGCGCTTCGTACCCACTCTGCGCAAAACCTAGATTACGCCCCGCCTGCCCCAAAAGCGGCAATGCCGCCATCAGTAAAATTGAAAAAAGCGTAAGCGCAACCATCACTTCTATGTATGAGAAACCGCGGTTGCGCTTTCTCATTTAACGTAATTTAACTTAACGCATTGACGTTCACGCGCAATTCCCAATGCGCACGGCGGTACATCGTCCGTGATTGTTGAGCCGGCTGCAACAAGGCAGTTCTCGCCGATTTCCACGGGTGCGATTAAGTTAACGTTACTTCCGATAAAGGCATTGTCACCGATTTTTGTGCGGTGTTTTTTTGTGCCATCGTAGTTGGCGGTGATTGCACCGCACGAATAGTTTACGCCGCTTCCCACGTCCGCGTCACCGATGTACGCAAGATGTGCCATTTTTGTGCCGTTGCCAAGCGTGGAATTCTTAACTTCTACGAAGTTTCCGACCCTACATTCTTCGCCGATAACCGCACCGGGGCGCAGATACGCAAACGGCCCTACTTCTGAACCCGCGCCGATTTTCGCACTGACGCAAACGCTTTGCCGAACACCCGCTCCCGCGCCGACGAACGTATCTTTTAAATGAGAATTCGCGCCGATTACCGCGTTTTCGGCTATTTCACAATTTCCTTCCAATATAACGCCGGGATAAATTACAACTCCGCGCGAAATTTTCACGGCAGAATCAATAAAAACGGTAGATGGGTCAAACATTCGCACACCCGCCGTCATGTGCGCAGCGTTAATACGCTCACGCATGAACCGTGCCGCCTCCGCAAGTTGAATTTGCGTATTAATTCCCGTAAAAACAGACAAATCCTCACGCGAATGGAAAACCCGCACGCGCTTGCCCTCCTCGCGAAGAATTTTTGGCACATCGGTTAAATAATATTCCTGTTGGCTGTTTGTATTTTTCAAACTACCAAGCCCGCGTAAAAGAGATTCACCTTTAAACATATAAATTCCGGTGTTTGCCCAGTCTGTATGAGAATGCGCCGCTGTAATATCACGCGCTTCCACGATTTCGATAAACTCACCATTATCATCGTAAACACGCCCAAAGTCGCCCGGCTCGGGCTTATACACAGCCGCAACAACCGCTTCCGCGCCGCCGCCGCTTTTTGCAAACTCAACAAAATTTTTTATAAATTCGCCCGTAAGCAACGGCATATCGCCGCAAAGTACCAAAACATCGTCGTCGGACGCAATGCGTCCCGCGCCCGCTTTTACGGCATCGCCCGTTCCAAGCGGCACCTTTTGCACGGCAAAAGAAATCCCCTCGCAATCCGCAAGTCCCTTCTCAATTTCATCTCCGCCTTTGCCGACAACAACGGTAATATCATTAAATCCCGCATCTTTCGCAACATCCGCAACATAACGCACCATTGGCTTTCCCAAAATTGGATGCATTACCTTTTGCAAATCCGATTGCATCCTCTTGCCCTCACCCGCCGCAAGAATTATTGCTTTCATTTAAACACCTCCGAGTGTATGTAGTAAAAAACTTTAACATTGAAAAACTCCAATGTCAAAATTTTTTCCATACAATAAAAAATCGACCATCTTATGTGTGAGATGGCCGATTTTTTATTTAGTGAGACAGCCCTTAAAGCACAGGAACTTGACTCAGTTCCGGCAGGAAAACAATATCGGCGGCTTTGGCTTTTTCCTCGAAGCCTCTGTAAATGGCGTTACCCATTCTGTCTTCTTCGGTTGGCGGCGGGTCCCAGGGGGAAGAACCCATTAAATCTTCGGGGTTTGGCTCGATGCGCTTTATAATGTGTATTCCGTGGAAAGCGCGTATGGGTTCGCTGATTCCGCCTATTTCAAGGTCGCGTGTACCTTGCTCGAATTCGGGAACCATTTGGCCTGCCGTGAAAGTGTAACCTTGCGGAGAAAATTCTTTTCCGGGGTCTTCGCTGTAAGTTTCCATCAGCATGTCAAAGTCTTCGCCGGCAACGGCGCGCGCCCATATTCCCTGCGCAAAAGCCATTGCGGCATCTTCGTCGTCGTCAAATTCTTCAAGGGTAATTAAAATATGCTTCGCGCCGAGCATTTCTTCCATGTATTGCTCGAATGGCGCAAATTTTGCGGGGTCGGCAACGATATGCTCTATAACCTTGTCTACCAGCGTGAATACATTCAAAATGTACTCAAGATGCGCGAAGCTTTCGATTCCGTCATCCTGAATCATTTCGAGAAATTCTTCTTCGCCGTGCCATTCGATAATTTCTATAATGTTTTCCTCGATGCCTGCTAAATCTTCAGCGTTTAGCACAATGCCGTTTTCCGCAGCAAATTGCATGAACAGCACAGGAACTGCCGCAAGCCTAACCGCTTCTTCACGAACGGAAGTGTTCATACTGGCAGGTTCATTTCCTTCAAGCATTTCCATTTGAACAGTCCATTCGGCTTCCGATACGCGGAATTGCACATCGTAAATACCAATGTCATGTCCGTTTACAGTTGCAACGGTGACTCCGGGGCCTGTGGATTCGCCACTGACCCACATATCGAACTCGGCAGGGGCTCTTCTTGGAGTTTCTTCTTCGGGAGCATTTTCGTTATCACCGCGCGGAGTTTCTTCGGCGTAAGACGAACTCTCACCGTTTTCTACTTCATCTTCGCCGCCTTCACGTCCGCCGCAGGCCGTAAGCGAAAACATCAGCGCGATAATAAAAATAAATACTATCGCCATTTTAAAATTGATAAATTTTTTCATGTCTCTCTCCTTAGTTTTTTTTTACATTGCTCTATTATACTTCATTTCGTGCTGAATGGAAGAACTTTCTTCATGACCCGGATAAACCCTTACATTTTCAGGAAGGGTGAACAGTTTTTCTTTGATGTTTTTAAGTAGTGCCGCGTGATTTCCCGTGGGCATATCCGTACGCCCGATTGTCTCTTTAAACAGCGTGTCGCCCGTGAAAATAATGCCCGCTTTTTCGTCGTAATAGCAAACTCCGCCGGCAGTATGCCCGGGCGTGTGTATTACCTTTAACTCCTCTCCGTTTGAAAAAGTGAAAACATCGCCGTCTGAAAAAAGTTTATCGGGAATAACCGAAACATCAAGACCTCTGTACCCGGAACGATTGTATTCCGGGTTTTGCAAAACCCCTATTTCTTCTTTATGAGCGTAAATGGGCGCGTTCGTTAATTCACGTACTTCGTTTGCACGGAAAGTATGGTCGAAATGCCCGTGTGTAAGTAAAATTCCGCTCACTTTAATTTTGTTTTCTTCGATTGTTTTTTTGATTGCGTCAAAACAATCGCCCGGGTCGATTACTACACCTTCACCCGTCTCCTTGTCAAAATAAAAATAAACATTCTGACCATATGGGTTGTCATTCACGATTACGAGTTCCATGTTAAACACTCCTTCTTTTAAATTTCAGTATACACAGGTTAGTTGAACAAAATATGTACGCATTGTAAATTTTCACTAAAATTAGTTTTTATTTATAGCGTACTCTAAACGGTCTTTCATTACGCCATCATGAAAAACCGCTTTTATTTTTTCCGCTTCTTTTCGGAACCCTGCTTTCTCTATGACTTTGCGGCTGGCTTCGTTTTCTTTATGGCAACCGGTGGTTATACGAATACAATCGTCTTTTGTAAACGCAAACTCAATAACTTTTTTTGTGGCTTCCGTCATATAACCCCGCCCATGATATTCCGGCAGCAGCATATATCCCATATGCACTATTTTCCCCAAAGGCGTTGTATCGGTTATCGTGTATCCTATGCTTCCTATAAAACGCTCTACGGTTTTTTCGCAGATACAAAAATAATGCCCGTCTGCATTTTCCATTCCTATTTTTAGGTATTTGTCGGATTCTTCAATTGAGGTTGTTAATATGTCATCCAAGTAATACATAGTTTTTTTGTCAGACCAAAGACGATGCATTTCGTCCAAGTCGGTTTCTCTGTAGTCGCGCAGAATTAGTTTTGCGGTTTCAATTTTTACCATAAACGACTCACCGGCTTTCTGATACTTATCATTTCAGCTCACAGGCATAATATCATTTTTCCGAAACTTCGCAAAAAACCATTTTCTGAACCCGTGCAGAAGCGAATACATAACCGGGATTAGAATTAACGTAATCATTGTGGAGAACGAAAGCCCGAAAACAATAATAACACCGAGAGGTTGCTGAACTTCCGCGCCTTCGCCGACGGCAAACATCATTGGCATAAGACCTACAACTGTTGTAATTGAAGTCATCAAAATTGGGCGAAGGCGAACTTTTGCGGCAAAAATAATTGCATCAAAAGACTGCATACCTTCGCGGCGTTTTGTGTTTATATAGTCTACCATAACAATTCCGTTGTTTGTAACTATGCCCATTAAAAGAATCAGCCCGATAAACGAAACCATATTAATATAATCGCCCATAATCCACACACCGAAAAGCCCCGCTGTCCACGCCACGGGAATTGAAAAAAGAATTGTGGAAGGATATGCAATTGACTCAAACTGAGAAGCCATAACCATGTAAAGCAAAACAAACCCAAGCACAATCGCGACACCCAACGCCTCGAAAGATTCCATCATCATCTCGAACGCGCCACCGAATTCGTAGGACATTCCGCCCGGGAAAACGAAATCGGAAAGCCGTTCGTCAATTGCTTGTGTTGCAGAGTTCAAATCCGTGCCTACAAATTCCGCGCTGATTGTAATCATCTGCCGCCCGTTTTGGCGCGTAATAGACGTCGGCCCTTGCTCTACAACTATTTCAGCCACTTCCGACAAAGGAATTGTCGTTCCGAAGGGCGTTGTAAGCATTAAATTATTCAAATCCGTGATATGAACAAGACGCTCCGGCTGATACCGTAAAACAACGTCAACTTCGGTGCCCGTTTCTCGATACCATGTTACGGTCATTCCCGCGACTGCCATTTGAACGGTGTTTGCAACGGTCGAAGCCATTAATCCGTGATGACTTGCGCGAACGCGGTCAACAGAAACACGCGCTTGTGGTTGGCTTTCCTGTAAAGAACTTTCCGCATTGCGAATCATCGGTAAAATTGAAATTAATTCTACTATTTCATCGCCGACGCTTCTCAGTAAATCCATATCGCCGCCGAAAAGACTGAATTGTATGGCATTTCCGCCCATTTGGTCTGCACCCATTGCATCAATGGCACTCACCGTAATTTCCGCACCCGGAAGCGGCTCGATTCTTTCGCGTATTTCTTCCATTACAATGTCGATATGCTCGCGTTCCGAACTGTCTACAAGTTGAATCATAATCGACGAAGTATTACTACCGCCAAAACCGAACATAGCCGCCATCATTCCGCCGCCGCCCACCGAAACAGAAATATCTTGAATTACTTCCATATCGTCGATTCGTTCCAATACCGTTGCAGTAAGCGCGCCTACTTCTTCCAAAACAGCACCGTCAGGCGCGGCAACGGAAATACTCACCATTCCTTGATCCATTGCCGCCAAAAATTCCATTCCCATTTGCCCGATTACCGAACCACTTCCGATTACAAAAAGTAAAAACCCGATTACAACATATTTCCTGTGGGTTAAAGACCATTTAATAACGCGCCCGTACCATTCTTCCGCACGTTTATAGTTGTTGTTCCAAATTTTTTCCCAAGCACGTCGTGTTCTACGTTTTTGCAATTCGGCAGCGACTTCCGGTTTCAAAAATTTTGAACAAGCCATAGGCACAAAAGTAAGCGCGACAATCAATGACGAAGCCAGCGAAAACGAAATTACAAGCCCGAGTGAACCAAACATTTCGCCTGCAAGCCCGCCCACAAAAAGAACAGGCACAAAAACCGCAAGTGTAGTCAAAGTCGCGACGGTAACAGCAAGCCCGACTTCCTTCGCGCCCTTGCTTGCAGCTTCTTTCGGGTCCAGCCCCATATTTATGTAACGCGATATACTTTCTAAAACAACGATTGAATTATCAATAAGAAGCCCTACGCTTATTAACAACGCGTTAAGCGTAATCATATTAAGCGTAAGACCGGTAAAATACATAATAGCAAGGCTTGCCACAAGTGAAACAGGAATACTTACGGCAATGATTAAAGGTGAACGCCCGTTGCCGAGGAAAATTAAAAGCACAAGCATCGACAGCAATGTCGCTTGCAACACTGTAACCCAAATATTATTTATCGTTGCGGTGATAAACGTGGATGTGTCCGTAATAACAATAAATTGAAGCTCCGGAAATTCAATTTCAAGCGCAGCGATTTCTGATTGAACTCTGCGTCCGACCTCAACCGTGTTTGCAGTAGACTGTTGCGCGATATCCAATACAATCCCCTGTTGTCCGTTAATCAGAGCGTAGGAAGTTTGGTCGCGGAAGCCGTCAACAACACGCGCCACGTCCGATAAACGAATTACCGCTCCCGTCGGCGTAAGAATCGGCAGGTTTCTAATTTCATCAACAGATTGAAATTCACCGAGAGTACGAACCTGCAATTCGGAAATACCCTGCACCATTGTTCCGCCCGGGCGGTTTACATTTTCCATTGCCAAAATCCCCGCGATTTGCTGTGCTGTAAGTCCATAATTCGCAAGCCTGCCCGGGTCAATTTCTATGCTTATTTCACGCGTAACGCCGCCGCTTACCGTTACCGAACCAACGCCGTCTACACGTTCAAGACGCTGTACAACCTGGTCGTCCACAATGTCTAAAAGACGCACAAGGTCGAAATCTCCCGTTACGCCAATCGTAAAACTTTGCATCATGGATGGGTCTATTTGCAAGACGTGCGGGTCTACGCCGTCGGGCAGAAGCACACGGAAAAGGTCTATGTTTTCGCGCATATTAAGCGCGGCATGGTTCATATCCGTGCCGTCCTCAAATTCCAAAAGAATAACCGTGCTTCCCGCCGTGGAAGTCGTTGAAATATTCCGCAAATTTGTAACCGTGCTTAACGCCATTTGCAACGGACGGGTTATTAACGTGTCAATTTCTTCCGGCCCCGCGCCGTCGTATGTTGCGAATACAACCGCCATTCCGAAATCCATTTCGGGAATAAGTTCCTGCTTCAAATTTGTAAACGCGATAATCCCTAAAATAATTACGATAAACGTAAGCATAACTGTAGTAACAGGACGGCGAATTGCGAAATCTGACATACTATATACTCCCTTTTTTTAGCTTGTTTCGGCACAAAGTACTTTTTCGGCGGTTCTCAATGTAAAATCATCTACTCTCGTAGAATCACAAATTAGGCGCAACACTTCAATTTGCAAATTTTCTTTGAAAATTTTATGCGCCTTTGATGTCCGCGACTTTTTCGATTCGTCGGTGTAGTTTTCTGCTATACTGCGGATGGCTTTGTCGCGGAAAGAAGAAACAGATAGAATTAACTCCCTCCCATGTACAATAAATGATGCCTTGTAACTTGGGTTGTCAAGGTCGACAGCAAGTATTATTTTTTTCGCATTCGATTTTTTTGAAATTTCAAAAGCAATTCCGGCAACTATTAGGCAAGCATTTAAATGAATTGGATTTACTTCCGTCATACTACGCACCTCTAAGTATAGGACTAATATTGTCGAAATTTACGCACAAATCTATTTCTTCGGCAACAGCGTGCAGGTCAACATATTCTTCGCCGTAATTCGTATCGATTACTACATATCCGTTGTCGTATGATTTGATTTTATTTGATTGTGGTTAATTTTTTCGGAACAAGGAACTTAAAAAAAACATGGTCGGATTCAAAATCCATGAAACCTTCGCCTGTCATATACAAATGCGCAGTCATACTTCACCTCATTGAGTATCTACTACCAAAATTTGTACGCCGTCAATTAAAAATTGCTGACCCGTTACAATAAGCGGCTCGCCCACCGCAAGCCCGCTTTTAATTTCAATTTCAGTTCCCGTGTCGATACCCACTGTTACTTCTTGTTGAACCGCTTTGCCGTCCCGCGCAAGAAACACAACGTATCCTGCATCCGTTAAAATCGCGGCGGAACGCGGAATTACAATAACATCGTCGGCATATTCGCGTATAAAAAATACCTCCGCAAACATACCCGGGCGGATTAAACCGTGGCTGTTTTCAACGGAAATTTCTATTGAAAAAGTTGAAGTCCTTTCGTTTGCGGCAGGGCTTACCGTTGTAACCGTACCTGTGAACGGCTCGTTGCTTGCCGCGCTTATGTGAACCTGCACTTGTTGCCCTTGCTGTATCTGATTGATTATAACTTCCGTAACTTCTACGCCCACGGAAATTGTTTCCGCGCTTACAATTGTAAACGGCGGCATACCCGGCATTAACATTGTGCGAGGCTCGACATTGCGCGAACCGATTACGCCTGATATCGGCGCGCGAACGGTTGCATCGTCCAACCGCTCCGTAGCCGCATTAAGATTCACAATTAAACTGTCGCGCTGGGCGATTGCTTGCGCAAGCATATCTTGTGCGCGTTGCACGGTTTCGGAAGGAATTTCATTCTTGATTAATTCATAAGATTGCAACGCTTGCACGTGTCCTGTTTGGGCTTGCTGCAACGCAAGTTGTGCCAAATGATGTCCGTTGCGGGCTTGCTCTAACCCAATCGTCGCACCCGAAAGCCCTATTTCGGCTTGCTCCATTACCGTTCGAGCAACAACTTCCGCTTCGTAAAGTACCTTCGTGTTTTCATATGCGGTACGCGCCGTGCTGTATGCAGTCTCTGCGTGGCTCAAACCCAAAATCGCTTGCTCTATGCTTGCTTCCGTTTGTGCCAATGCCATTTCCGCCTGTTGCACACCGCCTCTTGCCGCTAAAATTTGCTGTTGCAGCATTGCGCCGTCGGCTTGTGCAACGCCGGTCCGCGCCGCGTTTACTCCGGCTTCGGCGGCGGCAAGCTGTGCCGTTAACGCATTCACATTCGTTTGAATATCAATCGCGTCCATCACAAAAAGAATATCACCCGCGTTTACAAAATCCCCAACGTCTACTAAAACTTCGTCTATCATGCCACCGGGCAGTCTGCCGCTTACGGCAAGATGTTCTTCCGCACGAACACGCCCCGCAAACGAAAGCTCACTTCTTATCGAAGCCGTTTGAACACTCGCCGTGTTAACAGAAACAATCCGCGCTTGCGCTTCGGAAAAAGCAGTTTCACTTTCCGATGAACAAGCAACTAAAAAAATCGGTAAAACAAAAAATAAAATATACTTGAAAGGAATTTTCATTCCGTTCCCTCTTTCATTAGGCAGTGTAAAGGGCATAATAAAATAATTCGGGTGAAATGTAAACATTTTTACGCTATGCAAGCACAACAAACGCATGTTCACGATTTATTAACTAATACGTTTGACGTTCAAGATTTTTTTGATATATGTAACCCCGTTAAACCCGACAAAATGACGGGGCAACGGTTATAATTACCACCCGGGAAGCGTTGCTAACAAAACACTTCATGGGTTTTTTATTTGACTAAGGTACATCTCGAGTATGCCGCGTTACGCGGCAAGCTATTTTCAATCCATTTTTCTCCGTCTGAAAACTCTGCAAAAAACACTCACAGAATCCTCTGAGTTGCTAAAGCTACCCCAGTACACATTGATTATTCTGTTTGTGTCGCTTGCAAATTACGTCTTGTCCATTCATTATGACCACGCACCAGTTGTATGCTTCCTTTTATTTTTATCGGGGTGGGATATCCCACAGAACTCCACAAAAAACGCAAGGCTCCTTGTTGGCATATGGTGTTTTATGGTGCATAGCGCTATAAGGGCTTTTTTCCGCTTATTGTTCCGTCATGTCTTGTGGCTCCCAACCTGTGCGGATGGGGGATAAATCTATCAATTCGTGTGCGAGCCTTTCCAGATACGTATCAAAAAATGGGAAAAGGGGACTTTGTTCCCATTCTCTACGGGAACGGCGGGTAAGTTCGGGACGCGAATATGCCCCTCTTGAGCTTGAGAATTGACTAAAATAAAACTCGCCGCCAATAACTGCCATGACGTTTGTATGCCCTATCCCATTCTGCACTCTGGGTTGTTCGTATCTTCTTACAACGGCATCTATTCTGCGCCAAACATCTTCAAGTTGCTCCTGTGAAAGCTCAACAGAAGCAATATCTTCAGAAGGTTTTATCAGTATAGATTGATGACCCACTAAGCCAGAAAGACATGGAAAATTACGGCTTTCGGCAAAATCATCAAGCAAGGACACATCAAAATATTCTATACCCTCGTAGCAGAGCGATGTATCCCAGCATTCTATATAGTCCCAACCCTCGGAGAGACTGAGTCGCTCACCGGAATATATTACGTCAGGCGTAGCTTGACCAAGCCTAGTAACTACAAGAGTGCTCCCGTTTAACTCAAGAAGGGTGTGACGCGTTGCTGAATGTACAGCATGTGTAGTATCAATCAAGATTCTAACATTTCGTGGTATTGGCTCGGGTTCACTGCTGAAAATTACGCTAAACTCTTCAGAAGAGAAAGGACAAACAGTGGGTAGCCCCCTATTGAAAATATAATCGGAAGGATTTGAAGCAGGACGTGAAGCAAAATAAATTAACAACAGAATACACGCAACCATAATAAAGGCAACAATGGCAAGAATCATTTTGGTTTTACTTTGTAAGGATTTCATTCTTTTATCCACCCCCCACGCGTTATCCTTATTGGATAATCGTGTTCTATTCTCAGTGCATTTTCTGTTATAAGCCATTGAGTGGGAAACGTAACTTCTCCGCCGAGTTGTAAACGATACGGAACACCCATTGTCTCAAATTCTTCCAATGATATTCGGTAAGGCAGATACGGCTGAAGGGGGTCAGGCATATATCCTATGCTCCCGTCAAGATTTTTTATGAAATTGTAGCCTTTATTGGGTTCTTCGTTGAGAACATACTGCCCCAACGTAACCCTTAGTGCGTGTATCAGTTCGTGTCCTAATATAATATGATGAGGCATTCGCTCATCTCTAGTTGTTACCCCTATCGGCCAATTCAAACCCCAACTCCACCAGTTCAAGCCATTGTCCCAATTTGTACCCCTGTCTGCGACTATTGTGTAATAGTTATCCACGTTATTAAGGTTTACATTGGTGCTACTTCCCACGCCGGGAGTTGAAGCATTGACCAAATTTTCGGTATTGAAAATTGCGTTAGGTTCAAGTACGCCTTGCGGATTGCGGAAATTCAAATGAATCCTAACAACATGACGGCTATTAAGCAAATCCCTAATCAGTTCCGTACCTATGGAACGGTCTGTTCCTGTCACCGCTGCATACGCAACAATCCAGTGCCGGTTTGCTTCGCGGGTAAGGAAATTTCCTGTTTGTTTTTCGGTTAGTGTATATCTTGTGAGCTTATTCAACAATTCCAGAATTTTATCCCTGTCGTCTTTATCGTTTGGCAACCTCAAATTCGAGGTTCCCAAAGTTTCGCGCCTAAACCATCCGGCAAAGCCCAGTATAGCCACCTCGGTATGCAAATTCTGAACGAGTAGCGCGTTGAGGAGAACTGTTTCCCCGGTGCCGGCAATAAATGCCGTCAACTGCGTGGAAAGGGGGTCGAGGTATTCCCCGGAAAGCGGCGCGGCTCCTCCGGTAAAGGTTACACGCCCCACAATCTCCCACCCAC
>Ga0131853_10004206_pt1 | contig 25803 bp, 29 predicted proteins | sample TergutLab28metaG_FD_92764 | JGI IMG/M metagenome (GOLD analysis project Ga0131853, IMG submission 92764) | Labiotermes labralis P1 segment gut microbial communities from Petit-Saut dam, French Guiana - Lab288 P1 (version 2) (version 2) | ecosystem: Host-associated > Arthropoda: Insects >... | reverse complement strand
CATAGAAAAGAGTAAAATTGATGTTTTCGGGCATTTCGGCTACGCTGAAGAAAATTCAATCCCCATAGTAGCGAGTAGCAATCACCCGCAGTTTCGTGCTATAAGAATTATCCAAAATTAGGCTTTATACGTGCAAGACTGTTTAATGTGGCTTTTTCGCCTAATTCCGCATAATTCACTAAGTATAATGCGACGCTCAACGTGGGGGCTTTAACTCGACGGTCTATGGACTAGCGGAAGTGAAAAATTATAACTTGCTTAGCTATTTAATTAAAATAATCCATTAGACTTATCAAGCCGCAAACTGAATTCAGATGATTGGAAATTCATTTAAGTGTAGTTTCGTTATATCCGAGTTATCCAAATACGCTTTCGTTCATTCGGGAACTTTTTTATTTTGACAGACTTAGGATAACTCACTATGGATAATATGTGGTGGGAGGTTTACAGACGTTTATCTTATGCCGTTTACCTGCTAACAACAAGATTAGCCAATGCGTGTTGGTCGCTTGAACCGATTCCTGTAAGCTCTACTCTTATTTGATTGATGCCAGTTATATTGACGCTAAACGGTTGTGGCGTAATTCTCGAATATGACATTAGTTCAGTTAATACGTTGCCATCGCCAAGTATGCAAATGGTACGGTCGATAGTAGTTCCATCGACTGGCCCAAATATACCTGATAACATCGTATATTGACCATCAGATACATTAAATAAAGCATAGTTACTACTCCATCCGCTACTACTTAACGTCACGCCATTATTATAACTTACGCCAGCCATTCTAAATGAATCTTGCTCTTGACTCGAAAATAGAATTGCATTATTTGATTGATAAGCGCTTATATCACGGACTAATAAGGTATGCGCATCTAAATTTACGGTAGGAGTTGGAGTTGACGTTATTATTGGTTCTGTAGTCAAATTCAATGATGGTTCTAAGGTCGGCACTGATGTAGGTGTTGGTGAGGATGTTGCTATGTGGTTAGGTTGAAATTGATTTTCAGCCGTTGGCAATTCATCTTCGTTAAACGCAGAACCTTCACTATCGCCATTTATAATTTTTTCATCTTCTATCATGGAAGTTAGAATTGTACTTGTCTTTATGTCATCAGATGGTGAATTTTTGGGGAATTGCCAAGTTAAAAAAGTGATTATAACTGCCACGAATGCGAGAAATAAGCCTATATAAGAATGCTTTTTTTCCCATTTCATCTTTTTCATATTTATACTCCAATCAACTTCACATAATTTCCATGACCTAGCTTTGAAGCCTAAAAACCCAACGTCGCATTATTATAATAATGAAAGTTCAAAAGGGTTTTAATCCAAGGGATTGTTTGTATGAAAATTGTACCAAATAAATGTAAATAAAGCAATGAACGTGACAGAAGTTGTTGAAATTTCCCACTATAGTAAATTCTCAAAGTAGGTGTAACAGTGCCGCGGGTTGTGGCATTTAATCTGGGAAGGAAAAATTGGTAGCATTAAATTCGGTATATTTCCTTGCACTGAAAGGAAAAGGAAGATGACGCAAATTAGCAAAAGCGATTTTACCTTCTCCATGAGCTATTCAATACCTCTAATAGTTAAAATAAAAATAGAAAGGGAATCCCTTTCAGTAATTTTATTACTGCGATGGATTCCCTCTTTAAGTTGTAAAATATTAGAGCAATAACAATTAACGAATTAAAAACATACGAAGTAATTAGGAATTCATGTTGGGCATGACAGGGGAGTTTGTATAATTAAGGATGTAAAAGTGTTAGCTGCTCTTGCACAAGAGAGAGTTGGCCGTATAAAATACTCTTGATCTACCGTGATACCGTTTCAAACTTACCACAACTGATTGCGGCTTTGCCTGCTTTCATAAATTATTTGTGCCGCCACTACGCGGCAGAATGGAGGCAACTATGAAATCCTACCGGAAAGAACTGACTTTCCGCACAAAAACCCGCCGCGCTTACGTCAATATCACGCCGCAAATCGAAACTGCCCTTGCCGAAAGCGGAATCCGCGAGGGTTTGTGCCTCGTTAACGCCATGAACATCACGGCAAGCGTGTTCATTAACGACAACGAAAGCGGTCTGCATCGCGACTTTGAGCGTTGGCTTGAAAAACTCGCACCGGAAAAACCACATGACCAATATGACCACAACGGTTACGAGGATAACGCCGACGCACATTTGAAGCGTTCCGTTATGGGGCGCGAAGTCGTCGTGGCAATCACGGACGGAAAGCTCGATTTTGGAACATGGGAGCAGATTTTTTACGGCGAATTTGACGGCATGCGCGATAAGCGGGTATTGATAAAAATAATTGGGGAATAACCGTAAATGATTAGGATACTCAGTAAAAATGAGATAAAAACAGCTCTGGACCTTGTGAACAGGGTGTTCGCTGAGTTTGTGGCGGTTGATTATTCAGAACGGGGAAACAAGACTTTTAATGACTATCTCAAAATAAAACTAGAAGAAGTCACAAACGACGTGCAGGTAGGACACAAGAAGATATGGGGTTATTATCAAAACGACAAAATCATCGGAGTAATCGCTACAAGAGATAAATCTCACATCACACTCATGTTCGTTGATAAGCAGCACCACAAAAAGGGCATAGCGAAACAGCTTTACCATGCGGCTCTATTTGAAATTAAGAAAAATGCTGATGTGACTCAGGTTACGGTCAATTCCTCACCCTATGCTGTTCCTGTCTATGAACGTTTAGGATTTATTAAAACGGCTGAACAACAAGAACATGAAAATGGAATTATCTATGTACCGATGGCGCATACGATATGAGAGATAACTGACCCTATCCGCTTGGCATTTATCGCCACTACAAAGGCAACCTATACAAAGTCATCGGCTACGCTGAAACCTAAAGCGAAAGGAACGGATATATAAAATGCTTTACGAATATCCACTATCTACGCCACGCGAGGATTTTTATAACATTATATAAGCGGTATCAAGCCTGCTCTTGGAACTTGGCAGGGGATATATTTCACGGAGTTCGGCGCACCGAGGAATCGAAAATTTTATGTGAAAGTGGTGAGCGGATGAACTGTACAACAGACCTCACGAAAATTCCCGGTATTGGGAAAAATATGGCACAGCACCTTATCAATGCCGGGTATCCGACAATAGAATCCCTCAAAGGACAAGACCCGGAAGAAATTTATATGAAGCATTGCTTGCGTCAAGGTGCGGGGAATAAGTCGTGTAGATGTGTTTTATATTGTTACCGTTTGGCGGTGCATTACGCCGACCACGATGGTCAATTGCCGCCGGATAAGCAAAATTGGGGAGATTGGAAGGATGTGTCTGCGTCATGACATCAAAAGAAAAAGCCGAACGGCTACACAAAAAGGTCAACACATTCTTTTTGTCTTGTGTGGGAGAGGACGGTTACCCACTGACAAAAGCGGTAGTCCCCGGCAAACACAGGGAGTCGCTGTCGGAACTTTATTTTTGCACAAATACATCCTCGAAATTCGCCGCTGAAATAACGGGGAACCCCAAAGCAAGCGTCTATTTTTACAGCCGTAAGTTGATTGTGTGGAAGGGTTGCTTTCTAAAAGGCGACATGGAAATCGTGACAGAAATGAGCGTCAAGGAGAAGCTTTGGGACGACAAGTATAAGGGCGCATATGAGCAAAGAACATTCACCGACCCCGATTTTTGTGTTCTAAGATTTAAACCGAAATCCGGGCGGTTTTATGCAAACTTCACGATTGAGGATTTTGAGTTATGAAAAAGGAATCATTACGCATTAGCAACATCCCCGCTATTTTATGGGGTTATAAATCAGACAGTATTTATATAATCCATCGCAAGCGTCGCTGTGCATAACGCTTTTCGTAGTAATTCCTCTATTACGCCGCCGTTGTCTGAATGTGACGGAGCTTATTGGCGGGATTCAGGATTTCGGATAAAGTTTATACGAGAAAGATTGGACTGTTAAAAAGGTTCGTAGGAATGGTGACATATTCGGTTATGCGGAAAGTGTTCAAAAAAGCAGCAAATGAAGATGAAACTTAAAATAACAAGCGAACGAGGAGGAAAACGCTTTGAGAAATAATAAAATCCTGATGCTTTCAGCGATAAAAAAGTTCGTCATCGGAATGACTGTACTTGGCGCGTTTCTGTTTCTCTGCGGTGGGAGTCTCGGATATTGGAACGCATGGTTATATTTAGGCACATTTGCCGTGTGCATATTTTTCTTCGGTGTATATCTCTACACAACCGATAAAGAACTATTACAAAAACGACTTAATTCAAAAGAAAAAGAGAAGGAACAGGATGTTTATACATTCTCTGCGGGAATATCGTTGTTTTCTATGCCCGTTATTAGCGGATTGGATTATCGATATGACTGGTCGGACGTGCCGTTTTCCGCCGTCATAATAGCTTTAGTAATAATGCTTGCCGGATTCGCCTTGTTCGTGATAACCCTGATGTATAACCGTTTCGCGTCAAGAACTGTTGAAATCCAAAACGAACAGAAAGTCATAGATACAGGCGTTTACGCGATAATCAGACACCCCATGTATACGGCGGCGATTACCATGTTCTTCGCTTCACCCATTGTTCTCGGTTCATGGTGGGCGCTCATTCCCATGTTGATTTTCCTTGTCGGAATCATTCTTCGCATACGAAATGAAGAAAAGGTTCTCTGCGGCGGCTTGGAGGGTTATGTTGATTATATGCGAAAAGTCAGATACAGGTTGATACCATTTATTTGGTGAGTATAAGGAGCGTTATTTACCATGAAATATAAAAATAAACGAGGAGCAAAAGCATGAAACTTTACCTAAAACAAAAAGTATTCACATGGCGTGACCGCTTTTTAGTTAAGGACGAAAGCGGGAATGACCGCTATTCCGTGCAAGGCGAAATATTATCATTGGGTAAACGGCTCCGTGTTTATGATTCCAATGGCGCGGAGGTAGCATTCATCCGGCAGAAAGTAATGTCGTGGCTGCCGCGCTTTTTCGTTGAGATAAATGAGCGTATGGTTTGTACGGTTGTCAAGGAACTGACATTTTTTCGGCAAAGCTACCGCGTAGAAGGCTTGCCGTGGCACTTAAACGGCGATTTTTTGGCGCATGAATATTCCCTGACCGAAAACGGGCTGGAGATTATGCGGCTGTCAAAAAAATGGTTTACATGGGGCGACAGTTACGAGCTGAACATCATGGATAGCAATAACGAGCTAATGTGCCTGTGTATCGCTTTGGCTGTGGATTGTGCGCTTGCTTCGCAGAACACGGCTGTGGCAGGTATAGGAAATTAATTCGAAATCGGTTTCGTCTGTCGCAGCAAAATCGCCCGAAAACGCGATTTTCGCGTTTTCGGATACCGTTCCACCGAGACCGTTTCTCATTTAATTCACTGTAGTTAAGGAATCTATTATAGTGAAGAGACTCCGGATTGGTGCTTTAATGCCCCAAAGCGATAAACTCGCTTTTCTTATTCACTTTACACTACCTTATAAGTTTTTTTATTTGGTTTTCAATTTCGTTGAGCTCGTCAGCAAACTTGAATTTGATTTCGATTCTATCGGAGTCAAAAACATACACCGCCTCAACCATTAAATTGACCAATTTATCAGACGGATCGGTATCATTCTCGTAATCTTCATACTTAAATAAATGCTGATATGCAGTGTTTGTCATTTCGTTTTGTTGTTGGCTGTCCGATAAAACGGCTGTTCGTTCCAATCTTTTTACTTTAATGCTCGCTAAAATTTCTTCTCGCTTTTTCAAGTAAATATCAACACTGATACTGCCGCGTTTATGACTGTCATATATCAATAATTTATTAGCTTCCAGCCTGTCAATTTCAATATCTATTAGATTTACCTTTTTGTTTGCCACTTCGGTTCTTTTATTGATTGACTTTTCTCCGGCGCGGCACAATTTCTTTAAGTTGATCAAATAGAGCAGACGTGTTTTAACCGCGTCTTTTACTGCATCTTCCAAAGTCTGCGCGATAAAATGTTTGCCTGAGCAGTTATAATTATCAGTAAGTCCTGATGTTGTGCAAGTAAAATAACGGTATTCCTCATTTGACCGTTTGCTCATGTAACACTTGTGCTTCATAACATGCCCGCAATAACCGCATATTACCCTGCGGAATAGAATTTTGTCAGAGTCAGGCTTTTTTCGATTTTGGAAATTAACCGTTGCTTTTTTACTATGAACGGCATCCCATATTTCTTTTGATATAATCGCCGGGTGAGCATTCTGTATTTGAATCCATTTTTCTTTAGGCAAGCTTTTAGTTTTTTTGCTTCCCACCGCTGTTTTTTCCTTTTTATTGCAAATGCATACCCCAAGATACTGCTCATTATTAATTATTTTGTAAATAGCGTAGTTTGTCCATAATGACCCTGTAATACTATTAATTTTTATGTTGCTGCCGTTTTTTTTCTTGTATTCATTTGGCGTTAATACGCTTTCTTCATTTAAAACACGAGCAATTTGAATGACTTTTTGGCCTTTAGAATACATATCAAAAATCCGTCTTATTACTTCGGCGGCAGGTTCATCAATTTCCAAACGATGCTTGTCCGCTTCACTCTTTTTGTACCCATACGGCGCGAAGGGGTTTATGTTCATACCCTTAAGAGCCTTAGCGCGTTTTGCTGATTTAACTTTTACGGAAATATCCCTGCTATAAAGCGCATTAGTTAAATTTCTGAATGCTACGTCAAAATCAGCGGTTGTACCCTTATGATTATTGCTGTCATATCGGTCTGTTACTGCGACAAAACGCACATCCAGGTACGGAAATACTAAATCAATAAGCTTGGAAACCTCAAGATAATTACGCCCAAAACGCGAAAAATCTTTAACTAGAACACAGCTTATTTCACCTTTCCGAACCGATTCAAGAAGACGTTTAACGCCGGGTCTCTCAAAATTTGTTCCGGTAAATCCGTCGTCTGAAAATTCGGTCAAAGTCATTCCGCATAGCTCAGTATCGTTAGATATAAATTTTTTGATTATGCTCCGCTGATTGGAAATACTGTTGCTTTCGTCATCTTTGTCACAATCATCTTTTGATAGCCGCAAATATATCGCCACTATTTTAATCATTCGCATCCCTCACTTTGTAGTCCTTAAGATAGTTGTTAAGCGATTCAAACTCATCACGATAACGCATTATTAATTCTATTCTGGCTTCATCATAAACTATGATTCGTTGTACCAGTGCTGTTAACATTTCCGTCGTTAACAGTTGTTCATTTTTGAATTTTTTAAATTCGGCTATCCATTTGTTTTCAATCGATAACAACTTATCTTTCCTCTGCTTTTCTCCGGTCAATTTTTCAATTTCTTTTTGTAACTGCTCATTTTGTTTATTAAACTCATCAACCATCATGTTGTAATCATCATTTGAAATAAGCCCGGATTTGCAATCATTTTTTAACGTCTTAATTAAATCTTGAATGTCTCTTTTGTTATTTTTTATTTCGTCGATTTTACTGCTTTGGACGTTTTTGCGATTTTGATATGATTTCTCTTTATTCAATTTTGTAATAATTATGCTCATATCCACCGCAAGTTTTATTTCATTGTGCAAAACAGAAAAAACAGCAGCCCGCAAGGCTGCTTCTTTAAAGGGCTTCATAGAACACGCACTTCTATCGGAATACACATAGATAGAACAAATAAATGTATATTTGGTTCTTCTCTGTGAACGATGCATATGCTTTCCGCAGTCACCACAGAAAATAATCCCCTTAAATATATTACCTTCATCTGCGATATTTGTTGCTACATTGTGATTTGTTTTGGTTGCATTGTTTGTAGAATTAGCATACGCGGATTTATTGCGTTTATTGATTTCCTGAACGACTTTAAAAGTATCATTATCAATGATTGCGGGATGCGCGTTCTCAATAATAATCCAATCTTCTTTTTTTCTTTCAATTAATCCCCCGCCTTTAAGAAAGTTGGATTTATACCTACCTTGGGGTAATACCCCTGTGTATGTACGGTTATCTAAAATACGTTTTACGGCAGATTTATACCAAAATAGTGATTCTTCATGCTTTTTTGATTTTGTTATTCCATTGAGAAAACGATACCGGCTTGGCGGAATAATTTTCATTTCGTTAAGCATATGACAAATCTTTGCCGGACCTATTCCTTGAATACGCCATTGATATATCATTTTTACAATCGGTGCTGTTTCTTCGTCTACAACGAGAAAAGTGCCTACTTTTATATAACCATATGGAGCAAAAGTTCCGCAGAAATCACCACGCTCTTGCTTAACGCTATATGCTGCCTTTATTTTTTTTGAGCAATCTCTCGCATAAATTTCATTTAATAGATTTTTTATCGGAACAATTAAACCGCTTTCATCAACGGATGCAGTAAGCGAATCATAATTATCGTTAACTGATATGAACCTTATGCCCAGCATAGGAAAAACCCGTTCCAATAAATTGCTGGTTTCATTGAAATTTCTTCCAAACCGGGAAAGATCCTTAACTACTACACAATCAACCAATCCGGCTTCAATATCCCATATCATTTTTGTAAAGCCGGGGCGGTTATAATTTGTGCCGGTATAGTTAATATCTTCGTATATTTCAAAGAGTTGAATATCCGCTTTTGTCAGTACATAGTCTTCCAATGCTGATTTTTGTACTCCAACCGTATCCGCTGATATCTTTCTATTATCCTCTACAGATAAACGAATATAAATAGCTGCCTTATAGATTCGGATAGTCGGTTGAAACTCTTCCTTTCCAATCAGTTTTTTTTTACTCGTCCGCGCCATCATCATCACCCCGCATATCTGAATGCAAATCTTTAAGGATATTTACCTTAGCTTCTAATTCGTCTTGGTAACGGAAATAAATTTGTATACGTTTTCCCGTATAGACCACAATTCGCTCGATGACGCTAACTACGGCCTGCCTGTTAAGTTCAGATAGATTTTTATGTTTTTTGATATGTTCAATCCACGGATGGTCTTCATATGGTTTATTTTTAAGAAGCAATTCCATTTCCACTTGAATCTTTCGTTTCGCTTGTTTGGCGGCAGTAATCCTTGATTCATATTGCTTGGCAAACTTCACAAGGTCTTCACTCGAAATAAGTCCTTTTTTATAATCGTCATAGAGTGAGACCTTATTATTTTTACAGAATGTGATTTCATTTTCTCGGTCATTTATCTTCTCATTCAGATTCATGTTGTTTTTAAGCAAATGAAAATTTTTTCTAGCCAACTCAAACGCTTCGGTAATATCTACAATCAATGCCGCTTGTTTGGAAATCGCATCCCTGACTACATTCTCAAAATCTTTTTCCCGTATGCCATGTGCTGAACAAACGCCTTTTTTCATGCTCGACGCACAAACATAATAGACATATTTTCCGGTTCCCGAACGTTTCATGCTGTTACCGCAGTCACCGCAATATGCGTAGCCGGAAAGTGGATAGAGCTTATCGGTTTTTGACGAAACTCTTGTATCTTGCCTTAAAAGGATTGCTGCTGTTTCAAAATCTCTTTTACTGATTATAGATTCGTGATTGTCAGGAATAATATGCCATTCGTTTTCAGGTTTAGTAATGCGTTTTTTTATTTTATAACTCGGCGTTGTCTCCTTTCCTTGAATTAAAATTCCAATATAAATGGGATTACCTAATACTTGACCAATAAATTTGGAATCCCATTTCGATTTATCATGTTTTTGAAATGGATTTGCATAATTTGTTTCTTTTCTTTTATGTTCAGCTGGCGATGGCTCACCTATTTCGTTCAACCAATTCGCTATCCAATATGCGCTGTTTCCTTCGATTTTTAATTTGAAAATTTGCCGTACCACTTGAGCCGCATGTTCGTCGATAATTAATTTGTGCTTATCGTTTGGATCACGTTTATAGCCATATGGAGCGAAGCTAGCGACAAACTGACCGCTCTTTCTTTTGTTATCCAGAACCCTGCGGATATTAATTGAAAAATCACGAAGATATTGCTCGTTTATGATATTTTTGAAAGGCAGTAGGATATAATCGGCATCAGTGCGTGGATTCAAACTGTCGTAATTGTCGGTTATAGCGATTACCCGTATGTCATGTTGAGGGAATAGAACGTCAAGCAGTTCGCCAACCTCGATAAAATTACGGCCAAGCCTTGATAAATCCTTGACAATCACGCAATTTATTTTTTTTGATTCAATGTCTTTCATCATTTCGATAAAATCCGGGCGAACCAAACTAACCCCGCTGAAACCGCTGTCTTCTCTAACGGAGATAATTTCAATATCGGGTATGGATTTTACATAACTGCGTATTAAAGCAATTTGATTTTCTATTGTATCGCTGGTATTATCATCTTTACTGGAGCGGACGTATGCCGCTGCCTTATAAATGGTATTTGAATTCATAAAACCCTCCCGTTGTTATTTCTTAACCATGCAACAAGAGGGTTTATTTGTTTTTTGAATTTGTACGTCATTATAAAAATGAACGTATTAACTCCTCTATGCAATCAGTTAATGATGATGTTGAAGTCTCACTGTGGCTGATTTTCACAACTATGCCTCCATATAGGTAGCAATAAGGATTGCCGATTTGTTCGATGTAATCGAGTGCCCTTTCAAGAAAGGGCAGGTTAGCATTCACGACTACATTACGGCTGTCTACAAGCGTTGCGGGATCAACTGTGCGGACGTCCACGTTCCGCATTGCTTCAAAATCTATTAAAGGTTTCAAAGCGCGTTACCCCCTTGATGAATCAGATACTTAAAGTTATGTGATACATAAGTTGGACTATTCCAACATATATTGTTGGATTCCGGACTATGCCTACACTTCTTTATGATTTGATTACCAATAAGGGCGCAGATAAACTTATTATTCATTTGGCTCCTCCCATGTTTCACCAAACAAAAATTTTGGTGTTTTCCTACTCGCCCTAATAACGCAAAGAATATAGGGTCTTACAAAGGAAAAGCCTTGAATCTATCCGCAAATAACGACTTTATATCCAATTATATTTATGCTGAGAAGTTGTTATTTTTCGTGTATCAAAGGGGTTGTTTTAAGCATTAAAATAATCCCTGTGTATGACAGGGATTTTACGGTGTGCAGGGTTTAAATTATGTGTGCTTGCTTTTTGTAAATACTAATGTGTTTTTTAATTGATTTTGAAGCTTCATTGCACCCTAAAACTTTTGAGAGTTTTGAGGGATTAAAACTTTGTTCTAAATATCTTAAAGCAAAAGTATTCTGCAAAACATCAAAATTAATATTGGCTATTCCCGATTTCATTAACATACGCTTAAAGAGTTTGTTGTAATTGCCGGGGTCAACAAATCCACCGTTCCGGCTTGCGACTACAACATCAGGGTTGTCGAATAAATTATTTTGTCTGCTCATATATGTCTCAATTTCCGTAAAGAAATTAACCGGCAGGTCGTTCTCATTGATTATGCGTTCTGCTTTGGATGCAGAAATCTTTAAAACGGATTTTGTTTCGGAATTATCGGATATGTCGAAACAGCGGTTTAAAGAATTCCGCACATGAATCTCTTTTTTCAGCATATCAATATTATTCCATTCAAGCGCCAGCAATTCGCCTAATTGTAAGCCCGCTCGCAATGCTATAATAATTCCATATGCGGATATATTATGATATGTTTTGCATACGGCAATTAATCTGCCTTCTTCATCCGGGGTCAATGCAGCAGCCTCTTTTTTTACGATATCGTTTATTAATACGTTTGAAACATAGTTTCCTGCGATTAGTTTGTTTTCAACGGCTTTTTTCATAGCGGCGGAAAGCATAAACTTCATATTCTCCATGCTTTTAGGCGACATCCCCCCCGGCTTGCCATCCAGCCTTCCGTTTATGGATTTTTTGTTAAAAAACTCATGGAATACCTGTGGATTTAAAGCACAGAGTTTAATGACGCCTATATCCGGTATTATATGTCTGTTTATATAAACCTCATAACCCGTATATGTTGACACGCTTTTATAAGGTTTTACATACGAAATAAGCCACTCGTTGAGCCATTCGCCAAGCAATATATCCGAAAGAATTACATTTGATGTCTCGGAGATTTCCAAAAATAATGGCCCGTTTATTTCGTTTAGTACGTCCTGTCGTTTCGTAATAGCGTCTTTTTCCGTTTTACCGTATACCATTTTACGCTTACCGTTTTGTTTATAGACTGCTACCCAACGTCTGTCTTTTCGTTGAAAAACGCTTCCCGCAACTGCTGTCATATAATCATCTCCCGTGTGTATCCTTTACAATGTTTATTACGAAAGATGTTTTTTATATTACAAAATATCGCAGGGGTTTTCGTTAGCAAATTAAGCCATAAATCGGGATATAACTCGAATTTTTTAGATAATATCAAAAATATAATCCGTTTCCAGCCCAAGTTGCATCAGCATAATGTCTTCCGTTTTACTCGCGTCTTCCATTATCATTTCTCTAGTCTCGTTTAACAGATCATTTGCCTCTTGCTCAGTCATACCGTCTCTTCGCATTAATATTTCGACTATTTTGTTCATATTCGTTCACCTCCCATTTTGTTACACTGCTTTAAGAACAATGCCGTTATCTTGAACTCGGTTTATTGCTTCTCCCGAAAAGCAGTATCCGACAAACGTCCATGTAGTGCTTCCATTCATTTTAGTAAAAGTAGTGTAAGTAGGATGATTATCGCCTAAACCATCCGGTATATGACGGAATGCCTCTCCTGCCTGCATATATCCGCGCATAACTCTGTGTGGTGGAACACAATCCCGTTGTTCCTCCACAAGCGCATCATCAACCTTATCGCCAACAGCAAGAAAATCAAATAGGCTGAGACCGCTACCATTCCATGCGTCGAAGGTTTTTAATAAACCGCTATACTTAATTCCGCTACGGCCTTCGCGCAAAGTTTTCAATACTGTTGCGTCGGTTGTTTTACCGAGCCGTAAATCGTCACCATCACCGCAGGGGTGTGTTTTTATTCCATTAAGAAAACGATTGACATTAACTACGCATGTGGTTATATACTCGCCGGATTGCGACCTTATATCAAACTCAACGCTTTCCGCGCCGCTTGGGGTTCCCCGTATATAGTTAAAATTTTCGTACATTCTCCATACCACCCTCGTTTTATCAGCTATTATTTATTAACTGCGCCTCGCAAAAGTTACGGATTAGCTCCTCTGTTGCGCGGTATGTGGACATATCCGCTGAATCGCTTTTTAATGCCCATTCCGTGATTGAGTCAAAGAAAGCTTCGTTCATGGTCAGCCGATATATTATTCTTAATAACCGCAAATCATCTTTCAGATGAAAATAATTACTTATCTCGTCTGTCAAAAAATTTGAAATCTCTTGAATGATGCCGGCTTCACATATCTTGTTCAGCAATTTATCCACACCCTTGCGGCGCATTTCGCCTTCGAAAATATAGCGTTCGTAATTTATTCCGTTGATAATAACTTCATAAAGCTTTTTACCGACAGGCATTTTTTCAGGAAAAATTGGCTTTTCAAGCGTCTGGTGCTTTATATACTCGCTGATAAACCAAATACCGTTATCGTCCGCATGTGAAATAACTGCTTCAAACGGCAGCAAAAGCGAAATTAAGCTGCATGACAAGCCTTGGTTTAATGCGCTGATAAAACCGTCTTCAAGAACATTCTTTTCTTTTTCGTCTTCATTCGCTTCCACAATAGCATAAAGCATTTCCAATTCCATTTTTGAAATCGGTTCACTGGAAATAATAGTAATTTCCCAGTTGTAGAAATCAGAACGCTCTACTTCTATGGTTATTTCACGCTCAAGCAGTCTCGTCATCAGCTCGCTTGCTATATCGTCTATATCATTCCAATAAAGGTGAATGGCTTGACGGGGGATGCCGATATAGCGAAATTCTTTTATATGTTCAGGCTTTTTCATTATGCATTACCTCCGGGATTTTAAATTTGAGTTAACCTTTCCGTTATCAAATTAAGAAGGTCGTTTAGGTCATCTTTGTAAAAAATCATAAGTGTGCCTCCTATTCAATGCGTAAACATAAATTTCGAATGGGATATTCAGGATAATTTCTAATATCGCTTTTGAACGTTTCGGGAAAAAGTACTTCCGTTTTAAGTTTTACATGTTGATTATCTGATAGAAACTCAATGCTGATAATCCGCTCTTGGTGCATTATGTTTGCGTTTGGAAATAGAATTATTCTTGTCATGTTTCCTCCATTCAATAAAAATGCCGCAGGTATGAAAAAAGCTCTGCGGCATTTTTTTGTTGTTTTTTTTCGACTTTCTTTTTTTCGCCCTTTGTGCTTTCAATTCGGTCAAGATACTCTAAATACCCCTCATCTGACAGCTTTTTAAACGAATCGATTTTCAGCGAAAAAATTATATCCATTCCTTGGTATCTATTATTAGCGTTACCACTTATTTTCTCGCCCTTTGCCCCGATAAGATGAAAGCATATTCGTTTATCGTCTTTGCTCTCTATCATGTAGGTGCCGGTTAAACCATAAATTCTATTGGTAAAATAGATAGCTTTGACGATTTTGATATATTGGCTGTTTTCATTGCCCGGTGTAAACGTATACACTTTTTCACTTGCCGTTACACCGTTCAGGTATGCTCTAACATCGGCACTCGCTTGTTTTAGCTGCCCCTTTTCTACAACTTCAACGCTCATGTCTTTGTTTTTTGCAAGCGCACGTTTGTTCAAAAAGAAAATATTGTATTTCGCATTTGACAATTCGCCCGTTATCAAGACTTTGCGTAAACAAAAATCATCTGTCACGTATTCGGCTTCGACAACATAAATACCGTTATCGTTCTTGGTTTTACATCCGGTAATCTTGATGAATACGCCTACTGTGATTGTTTTCCCGTTTATTTCCATAAGTCGGTTTCCCCCTTTTAAAATATATAAGGGCATCATACAGCCGCTCTTATCACTGTTCCTATGCGTATGAAGTAAAATGTGCAGGCTTTCCGCCCCATGGACGGGCACTGCTGATGCTTGTTATACTGATTGTTGGTGTATCGCTGTAATATTTGATTTTTCGCCTGAACGATGCACCGATGAACATGTCTTTTATAGGTTCAACCGTTCCGGTAAAGTTTGGTCCCGACAAGCGGAATATCCATTGCAATCAAGAACCGCTCAAATGTCGTGTTCCGGCTTTGTTCAATGGCTTCTATCATTTTATTATATGATTTCACGCCAAAGCCTTTCATTGCAATGATTTCATCCTTGTGTTCGCTCAACTTGTATATATCTGTGAATGTGACCAGCCAGCCCCTATCATAAAACTTTTCTAGGGTGGACTCTGACAAACCAACGATGTTCATAGCCTTTTCTGCGGTGAAATGGACGAATTTCCGCACGTTTATTCCAGAACAGAAATGGTTCTCACACATCAGGTTAATTGACTTCACTACCGTTGGCTGACCGCATGACGGGCAGCTTTCCGGTAATTTCATGATTACACCGTTCATATCCAAGTTTTCTTCGATATGGGGAATAATTGAGCCTCGCTTGCTTATTAATAGCCGGTCACCGATATTTATTTGATGGTCGCTGATGAATGCTAAATTATGCAAAGTGGCGTTCGAAACATCGCAGCCGTCTATTGCGACTGTGTCGAGGTTAGCGACCGGCGCGATGATACCAAACCTTGTCGTGTTCCATTCGACGGAGCAAAGTACAGTTTCGAATGTGTCATCATGAAATTTAAAAGCTATACCATCCTTATAAGAGCGGTTGGTTCTCCCACATGATTTGGAGTATTCGATATCATTGAATGTAGTGACAATTCCGTCGATGGGTATGCTATTTTCAGAAGCGGTTCTTTGAAGATGATTGATAGCCGCTTCAAAAACTTCATACGACGGCTCATCTACCTTAAACGTCAGGCACTTCGCGAAACCAAATTGCTGAAGGCGCAAAAGCTTATGGAATTTGCTGTTGACCATAACGGTTTCCTCGTCAAGCCCTTCTAAAACATTAAAAGGGGTAAACCTTATCCTGCGCTGGATACAAGTAGCTGGGTCAAATAAGCGAATGGAACCCGAGGCAAGGTTCCGGGTTGCGTTTTTGTACGGTTCGCCGGAACTATCAAGAAGGGTTTCTTTTAAATATTCAAAATCGGAATTTAGAATATATCCTTCCCCAGTCACCACGAGCCTGCTATGATATGGGATTTTGACAGGCACACCCGATATGGCGGCAATGTTGTGAGTTACCAATTCGCCTTCATCTCCGTTGCCACGGGTAGACGCGCTTTGCAAGCTGCCATCTTCATATGTGAGCTTTAACGTAAGCCCGTCAAGCTTGTGCATTAAAAGCATAACCCTTCCGTCGGCGAACTTAAGCAAGTCGTCAACGCTTTTTGTTTTTTCCAATGATAAGAGCGGTATTTCGTGCCGGGTCTTTTCCAAGCTGCTTATAGGGTCATAACCGACTGTTTGCGTAGGAGAGTTGGAAAATATTATTCCTGTTGCCTTTTCCAATTCCCCAAGTTCATCAACTAAACCGTCATAAACATCATCTGATACAGTTGGAGCGTTAAGGTTATAATATTCATGCCGGTATTGATTAAGCTGTGCTACTAAGTTCTTTACATTTGTTGCTGATTCTGACAAGCCGTTTCACCTCAGTTCTGTTTATTTTTTTACTGACGTATAGCTCAAATTACTTACATGCACATCACCTCCTATGAAAAATAAAAGAGATGCCTTTTCAGCATCTTTCCGCTTCAATCCATCTGTCCGTCGTCATATGTTAATTCCTCACACCCGGCGGCAACAAGCATATCCCAAATGAATTTCCTCCCTCTTTGTGAATAATGAAAATTACTTTTCCTCGCATCGCAATTGTTATAACGGTTTTATTGCGATAACGAGGTTTTCGGGATTTTTATTGATGCCATTGTATAGTGTGCATACACCGTCATTGAATTCCCAAAAAGCCGCTTTGCCCCAATCAAGAAACGACCCTTTTCCGCCGTTGGCTTTAGTTGTTTTGCTGTCCGGTTCGGAGGGAATGGCGGAGTAAAAACCCACGGTGTTCGCATAATTTACCCTGCGCCGTTCTCCTACGACTTCCGGGCGGCAATGTGCAACGACATCAAATTCTGCTCCTTCCGTTAATTTCTTTTTTAGCTGTGATAAATTGGCAATCATTTTTAGCTCCTTTTAAAAATAGTGAGTTTATTGCAGTTTGGAAGTTTAAATTTTTGCTTGAAATAAATAAAACAACATCCTATTTTCAATAAAATGCTGTCCTATTGCTTTCCTGTATTTATATTTGTTTGACAATAAAATGTTTTTTTATTTTTTGCTTAAGGCTTTCTGAAAAAGCCGCCGGCAATATTAATAACAGTTAAGAGTAAATTTATTTTATATTGCTAAAATTAAAATTCCGGAATATATGATTTAACGTGATTTCAATTGTTTTATAACGATTTCCTGCCAAAAAAAGAGCAGTTATTCGATAACCTGCTCTTCTTTCGCTCACAATGAGACAATGCCTTAATAAATTTTCGGCACTTTACTTTATTTATGCTGATTTTAAAATTATCAATTTATCCGTGTGATACATGGCAATTCGGACTTTTTCTTTCCAGCCCATCTTCTTTCTGACTTCAGCAGGCAAAGATATCATACCGGTGTCATTAATGTGGCTGACGGCGCAAGCAGTCCCTGCGTCACCCTCTGCTCGGTGTATGACGACTATTGTGTCTATGCACGTTAAGAAAATATTACTCCCGGCTTCTATATTCAATGCGATTTCACAGGGCGATAGAGAAACAAAAAGCGCGTCATGCTCTATACCATCATCGAGGTCAAGAGAATAATGAGCTTTGTTCTAAAACATGCGGCGTATGTAATTGCGCTCCAATCGTTCAGATTCGTGTAGCACAGCCGCCACATCATCAGGAACATCAACGGTACAGTCTTTATAAAACGGGTAAAAATTCCGCAAATTTATCTCTGCCATGTAATGACCTCCATTCATCAATTTTGAGTATGCTGATGAATGGAGCAAGGCGGGGAACGGCAACCAGGGTTGCCATATTTCAAGAATCCGGCGCAGACTTCGGGCCAAGTTGACCCGAAGTGGCGAAACCATATTTTGTTAGCAGGCTAAATCAGGCCGCTACTGTTACTTGGCGGCCTGATGCACTTTTGTATAATGCGTGTAAAATAAAACATGGCGGCATCCTCCTAATGCCGCCATTTACCGAAAAAAGGGTGCAAAAAATCACACCCTCCGAAACCTAATTTTTTAAAAAGGGAACGGCGGCTTTGACTTTTTGAAATATTTTCAAAATTGCTGTAGGGTGCGTAAAATACATTCATTAACGCTCTAGTTTCTTAATAAGCTGGAACTACAGAAAATGCTATCAATTGAAGATCGTCAATAGGAATTTCTGATATAACATCAAACAGATAACCTCCTTGATGCCATACTATAGTGTTGGTTTTATAAGTAGCTACCGCTTCAAATATATAGTAATCAACTCCGTCTACAGTCAACACATATTCATCAATATCTTCATTGTCGGTGCTGATCGACCTTGCCTCGTAAAGTCCATATGCGAACAAGATTATGTTTCCATCTGTATTCTCGTAAATGATTTGTGTCATATCTCCAAGTTCGAAAACAGTAATTTCATAATAACCATCAGGCAAATATTGTGGCCTCCAATCCTTTTGCTCTATATCTGTGCCATTATTGTCATTTTGAAAAAACTTTGTGAACCCGTCAAACCAAGCTGCTATCGTGTTCCGGACGGTTGCTCGAACAGCAGGGCTGAATGTAAGTAAAACACTAAAGAAGACAGCTAAAACAACAGCGGTCGAAATGGCTATCCGTCTTGTCCAACGCAATGTCACTTTTATTTTATCTAAACGCCGGACCAAACGAAACATCTTTTTCATTCGACTAACATGTCGTTCTGAAACCGGATACATCTTTATCAATTCTTCACGCGATGGAAGTGCGGCCACCATATCTTCGAAACTCTTTTTAACCGCAAGAGCAAATATTTCCTCAAAGTCGTCATTTGTCATCGTTGTTTCGCTCATAACATATCACCTTCCTTTCGTATCAAATCACGCACTTTCTTTTTTGCTCTTGCAATCCGCACCTCAACCGTTTTTATCGCCATATTAAGATTTTCTCCGATTTCTTTATAGGACATATTATGTAAATATCTCATATACAGAATTTGTTTGCTTGTCTCATCAATTTGCTCAATATACTTTCCCATCTCTTCAATTGAAATACGTTTTAAAACTAATTCCTCAACTTCTTGCTCATCATCGCTAATACTCACGAAAAGTTCGTCATTTATCGGATCGGTCTTCACCTTCGTTTCCTTACGCAGGATATCAATTGCTTTATATCGGGTCATTGTCAAAATCAGGTTGCGGAAATCATTGATTGGCAGGGCCAAATATTTATCACGCTTATCTATAATCCCGAGGAAAGCTTCATGAACAGCATCTTCTGCAAGATTACTATTACTTAAAATCTTGTTCGCAAATCGTAAGCAGTCAGGATAATATTTGTCATATCGCTCCTCAAACAAGTTCCGTTGCTCATCATTGTCCAAAATTGACATATAAAATATCAACAATGCATATCTCACCACCAGTAGCCATTTTAGCATCTTGATTATAAACCAGTACAAGCGCGATTTCAAGGTTTAATCTTCAATGCCCTACAAAACGCTGTCGATAGCCCGGCGGTTATTTTTTGTTCAGTATATTTATTGTAAACTTGTGCCTCAGATGCATAATATACCATTCCATGTCGATGCCTAATGCCGAGAGAACGCAACAAAAACCCTATAAATGCTTTTGCGAAGACGTAAAGGAAGCGTTCTTGAGATTACAGAGGAGGCTTGCTGAGGTTTTATCCACTGATCCACGATATCTAGTAAACATAGAAAATAGTGGCACACTACCAAGTTTGTTCGTTTTCGTGATAGAATATACTTATGCAAAGTGCCAGCTGAGTATATTTTTATCCGGAAGCATCAAACTCACGTAAGAGTAAGGAGCGCTTCGCTCCAGTCATATGCTTCCCATAACTGCGTTTTTCATCTATAGATATAAGTTTTGAAATTCTAGGCAATATTTATTACCAGTTCCACCGGGCAATGGTCTGAACCTATAACCTCATCGCGGATTATCACATCCTTTATTTTATGTGTAAGCGTATCGTCAACAAAAATATAATCAATGCGCCATCCGCGCCCTTCTCTACGTTTGTTAAGCTAGCTCGACCACCATGTATACGCGCCTTCTTTGTTGGGGTACAAGTGGTGGTACGCGTCGGCAAAGCCGCTTTCTATCAATGAATCCAGTCCACAGCGTCCTTCTTCCGTAAAGCCGCTTGGATTTTCTTCATTCCTTAAATTTTCGGGGAAAATGTCTATGTACTTGTGCGCTACGTTAAAATCCCCGCCGATGATAACCGGCTTATCATCAGGCAATCGTGTCACGTATTGTAAAAATGCTTCATCGCACTCCAGACGGGCATTTCGCCGCTCTATTCCGCGCTGTGAGTTCGGCACATATACGTTAATAACATAAACTTTGAGTATTTCAACGTAATCATACGCCCTTCACGGTCAAGTGGCGGTACGCCAAGCCCGTGGGTTATGCTGACAGGCTGCTTCTTAAACAGGCACAATGTACCCGAATACCCCTTGCGTTCGGCAAAATTCCAGTCGGCGGTATATTTCAATTATCCGATTTCCGGCAACGGGTTAGAAGCCTTTGTTTCTTGAAGTAAAATTATGTCTGCTCCGCTGTTTTCGGCATACGAAGTAAAGCCTTTGCGGATACAAGCACCATGTCCGTTTACATTCCATGATACGATTTTCATGTGTACCTCCGTCAATGGCGTAAACGGCAATATTACACTTTTATCGCCAAGCGGATTTCATTTTTGCGGCAATGCGATTTTTTCGTTCTATATCGCCAAGTAATGAAATATCGCCGTTTATGTAAATTTCTATGGTTACACCCTCTGTTGCGCCACTAGGCAGCAGTGACTTGTCAACCTCAATGCGTTTTCCAGAATCATCTTCGCAAATGGCTATGTTACCCTCAATTCTATCAATAACATAAATCATATAATCATTTATCCTCCGTCACGGTTTTCACCTTTGGCAAGGTACAAACCCATCGTCCACGGCTGTTTCGCGTGATATGAAATATACTCTGTTTCTTTCAGCAGGCAGGGTTGAGCAGCTTGGCAGATGGAATATTCGGTAGTTCACATTGCCTACATACTGTTCGTGTGCTTGCTCCAAAGCGGTAGCTAAAGCGTTTGGTACGGTGTAAACATCTAATGTTTGCCCGTTAGTCGTTATAATTATGGTTCCATGTATATCTGTGCGGTAGGCTTCCGCTCCGATAACGTCTAATCTGTCAATGACTGCATCAGACGGATGTTTATATTGATTGCTGCCGCCAACCGCTATTATAGCGATTTGGGGCATTACAGCCGAAAGAAATTCCTCTGTTGTGGATGTTGCGCTGCCGTGATGACCGATTTTGATTACACAAGCAGAAACATCCAAACCGGAATCTAAAATATCACTCTCCGCTTCCCATTCCGCATCTCCCATGAACAGGAATGTAATATCATCATACTCTATTTTAATCACAATAGAGTTATTATTCAAGTTGTTTGTATATGTTCTGTGCGGAGAGATAACCGTTGCCATAATACAGCCGTGGGTGAATATGCTCCCCGGCGATGGCGAATGGACGGTCAAATCATTTTCTATAATGGCATCCAATGTGTTCTCGAAAGTTCGTGTGTTGTGTTGTATGTAAGGCATAAAAATTTCGCCAATTTCAAATTTTCTGATTATCGCCGCCATGCCGCCTATATGGTCGCTGTGGGGATGTGTGCCAACGAGTATATCTATCCTTGAAAACCCAAGATTTTCAATGTATTCAATCAGCATATCGGCATATTGACGCTCCCCAGTGTCAATCAGCGTAATAATACCATCGTAGACAATTATTATTGCGTCGCCTTGTCCAACATCAAGGAAATGGACGGTCAGTTCCGGCTTTTCGGTATAACATCCGTCATTTTCATCCGCGCCGATACCAACATTGCAAGAATTTTCGTTAGCAAGCGTCAAACCGTCAAGCGTAAATCCGCTTAACATTACCGCAAGCATTACACACACAAGCAATAACACTGTTTAAACTGCCCGCGCTTTTGAAATGTTAAAAAAATAAATCATAGTTTCAACTCACCTATAGCTTGTATTATGCTATCAGCATATATATGAGCTAATAGCATTAATATTACTATAATTCAAAATAAAGCCAATAGCAATAATAACAAGCCATAAGAGTTTTATGAAAATCACATTCATATAATGTCTTATATGTATAAAAGGTTGTTGCATGGCTAATATGCAAGGTTTTCCAAGCGTAAAAGCTATGTGTACAGCCTTTTGTAGGCATCAATCCTCTCTTTGCCAATTACTGACCATACAATCATTATACTGGCTATATAGCCAGTAGTCAACAGTCCATGTGCGTCTGTAAGATATAGATAAAAAGGATAATTAGACATGGAAGGCATTTCAAAGGTACTTATAGAAGATGGATATTATCATTTCAAACTCGGACAACTACTAAAGGACAGGAATATCAGCATCAATAAATTGATGCGTGACACCAACACCGATTTCAAGGTAATAAAAAGACTGATGAACGGCACTATGGTAAGGATTGACATTATTGTTCTTGCTCGTTTTTGTAATTATTTGAATTGTGGCATCAATGATATTGTTGAGTACGTTGGAAGTGGTTTTAATAATTGATTTTCGTGCCGGGAAATACCGACGACACCGACAGCAATGCAGTGTCAAGGCAGTCCCGACAGAATTAATGTTTTAAGTTTCATCGCTACCGTTTGTAAGGTTATTATCAACAAAAATGAATTTATCCACAACATAAGCCGAAAAAACGCCGTTGAACATTCGGGTTGTAAACAAGAAATGCTTGACCTTATGCAATGTAGCGGTGTAAACTGTTAGCAATGAATTATCGGAGGGACTACTCTTGTTATTTACCGACATTATGGACGAAGGCGTTGCCCTATCGGACAATCCAATTAAAGTTGGAAATATGAAAAAAAACTACCCGGACTTTTTGATTTTAAACAAAACTATTGTCCTAACCGAAAATTGCAAGGTCAATCCCGCTAAACTTGAGCCAAACTGCGCGTATATTTATGGCTTGAACCTTTACATGACTGATGTAAAAGGCACAATAGCCTTCATAGATTGCGATTTGACGCTTACAGAGAATCCTGCGGCAATCAAGGCAAAACACCCCGTATATAAACAAGTTGGCGGCAAGAAAGCCGTAAAAGCCGGTATGGACGCGGGGCATTTCGGTGTGCAGTTGGGTCAGCACCCAAGCATAGCCGTTGAGCAAGACCCCTATATGAACCGCTACGGCATGTGGCGAAAGTTTGAGATTTCTTGGGCTAAACTCCTTCGAGAAGGGCATAGCGTCAATGTTAAGGCCGTGTTTACTGACGGAGAAGAAGGTACATATTCTGATTTTTGGTGTGTGCGTGAAACTATTGACGATGACGAAATAAACGAGTTTGTACTGACAAACGATGACGGGCAGTAGAGAGTAGAAATTAAAAAGGAAATTTGGAAGATGACGTCAATTAAACTGCATTTTTGGACATTGATTTTTGCATTATGGGCTATAATAGTTTCCTTGATAAATCCTCTATTGAGGGATTTATTAGGCATGGAGGGTATTTACAGCCAAGTAATGATGATATTATTAACATTTGTGCCTTTGTGTACTCTATATCCTTTAGTTCACAAAAACCTGCCTGTAAAGCCATATTCCTTTAAACCTTTATCTGTTCATGACCTAATATGGACTATTGTGTTGAGTGTGGCAACATGGGTTTTTATAACATTTTTGTATTTATTGCCGTGGGTTTCTTCTGAGTTGATTAATAGCTTACCATCATACCCTATATGGCAAAGTATTTTAGTGTCCGGTATACTTATAGCTGTTTTTGATGAACTTTTCTTCCGTGGAGTATCGTATAGTTATTATATAAGCAACGGCGTGACCGTCCGGCACACAGCTATAATAACAAGTGTAGTTTCTATGGTGATACATAACGGAAATCCTCCGCTAATTTTGTTCGCAATGTTGATATGGCGAGTAATTTGGATTTATATGATACATTGGACAAAATCCATTTTCCCTGCAATTATAATGCATGTTACTATAAACACAGGCGCCATTGTGTTTTTTAATCAGATTATATCTGATGAAAACCAAGAGATGATTTTCATTGTTATGGGTATACTTTCATTACTTGCTCTTGTAATCATTTATTTTGGATTAAAGAGTATGAAGGCAAGGCACGATAAAAACTACCTTAATGACCAATTGGTATTTCCACAAAAGTCATTTAGTCAAGCCTTCAACTGGCTATTTTGGGTGTTTGTTGCCTTACTGTTGTTTATGCAATTTATGACGTAAAATTTTCTAATTTGTTAATTTTGAATTAGGAGTCTTAGTAAATTAGTAAACTTAATTATTACCTACACCCCCGCCTTAAACGCTTCCCAATCCCTAACAGGCAAATTGCCGAAAACAACGCCGCTCTCTAATGCTTCAAAATGCCGTTCACCGCAACGGATTTTCTGCCGCTGTGATGTTACCAATTCATCCAACCCAAGCTGGCCGCCGACACCTTTTGTTTCCAACACAAAATACAGCTTCTCCGCACCGTCTTTATCCATATAGACAGCCCAATCGGGATTATATGTGCCTATGGGCGTTTCTATCTTAAACTTGGCGGGAATCTTGAAGAACATTTTAACGTCCGGGTCACTGTCGAGCGCAACAGCGAAAGGCCGCTCCACCGTAGAACTGTCGTAAATCACATGGTCGAAAAGGCTACGCTCCACAGCCACGGCGTTTTTATCGAGATAAGCTATCAATTCCTCATTGTCAAAAATCTCTTGTAAATAATATTCCTCACTGTCAAGCCGCATGTACCGTATACCGTCAATCTCCAATGTTCCTTGAATACTTTTAACCGCTTCAACAAACAATTCGGTCATACGCTGCGGATTGTTCAGAAAATCGGTAATCCTACCGCTATCCCTAAGAATCTCCACCGCCGAGCGACGCGACAAGAAACAGGCATCGTCCACGGCGCGCAGGAAGTCCGGCAATAAATGAGCGTCGGTTTCAGCTTCTTGAAACCGCACAAATTCGCCGCTCGTTGCAACACCGCTGTGCGCCACGTTAACCCGTGCCGTCCTAGTAACCACTTGCGCTTTTGGCACAGCTTCCATTTTGGATAGAATCTCTATGGCACGATTTTTAAGAGTGTCTTCATTCAAAGTTACGCGATAACTTGTGCGCCCTTTGATTTTATCCCATAATTCAAGGAACTCCGGTGACATCAGCAATTGCTTTTTCAACCGCACACGCACTTCTTTGGAAGCGTCATGCACGGGCGGCTTCGTGTTCGCCTTGGCAATCACTGTTTCAAACTTTACTCGCGCCGCTTCAAACCGTTCGGGCAGATTCAACGTCCCGTTGGCAAGAGCGGATTTCATCGTGTCTTTTATCGCGCCCGTTTTTGTCACATACCCCTGTTTTTCAAAGTGGGTCATAACCTCCGTCGCGTCCTCGTAGCTGACTGCCTTTTCTACTTGCCGCGTTTCTGTATATGTGGTTTGCAT
>Ga0131853_10004205_pt1 | contig 25804 bp, 19 predicted proteins | sample TergutLab28metaG_FD_92764 | JGI IMG/M metagenome (GOLD analysis project Ga0131853, IMG submission 92764) | Labiotermes labralis P1 segment gut microbial communities from Petit-Saut dam, French Guiana - Lab288 P1 (version 2) (version 2) | ecosystem: Host-associated > Arthropoda: Insects >... | reverse complement strand
TGCCTTCTTTTTGTTCCTGAAATGCCTGCTAACTTCACGCCTTACCTTGTTCAAATTATCTACATTGCTTTGGCTTGGATCCTGTATCCACTGAATTTTAGCCTGCTTCCTTTGATCCAAAAATCTAAACATTCTTCATCAAACCAGGGTTTATTCTGCTTAAATTCATCCAAACCCAGACTCTCTTTCGGTGACATTTGTATATTCCCTTTAATGTTTTCCCAAGTCCTATTTACGTCCTCATCTTCATCCGAGTTCTCCAAAGCTGCAAACCTGTTTGTAATTTCAATCTGATACTGTTCCCTAACCTCTGGCTCATTTAGCTTCCTCAAGTTAAATCTTTGGCTATCAAACCTCTGTGCGGCCTGTTTACCCACTGCTAATCTTTCCCTTACCTTTGCAATCACCAGATAGTGATCTGTATCACAATCAGCTCCCCTAAAACTTCGCACATCCAGTACACTCGAATGCCATCTCCTATCTATCAGTACATGGTCACTCTGGTTGTGAGTCTTATCATCAGTGGAGGTCCAGGTGTATTTATGAATGTTCCGGTGAGGGAACATCGTGCTCTTAACCACCAGATTTTGTGATGTGGAGAATTTAACTAGTCTAACCCCATTATCATTATTATCCTGATGGAGACTCTCCTGTCCAATTGTTGCCTTGAAAATATTCACTCTCCCCACCTTTGCGTTAAAATCTTCTAGTAACATTTTCATGTGATATTTTGGGAATTTATCAAATACCTGCTCTAATTCCTCATAAAAACTACCTTTTGCCTCATCACTTTTTTCCTCACTTGGTGCATGCACATTTACAACAATAATATTATGCCAGCGACCTATCAGCACTACATATGACAACCTATCACTAACAAACTCTACTCTCTTCACTGCCGATACTATTCTACGGTGTACAAAAAAACCCATTCCCAATTGATGATTTTCATTTCCTTTCCCATAAAAAAAAATCATAATCCCCTGCTCTTACTGTGCCCCCTTTGTCCCACCTAACCTCCTGTACACCCACTACATCTAATTTATACCTCACTAATTCCATCACTGCTGCCTTAAGTGACTCTGCCCTATACAGACTCCTAACATTCAAAGTCCCTATTTTCATCCCTTTTGCCTGCTGCGCGATGTTCCCCCTGGAAACACTCCCCCCCCGGAGATAGTGGAATAGACTATGAAACATAATTGAAACTACTCTGCAAGCTGTTCCAGATGTTGCATAATACTGTGGGCTGAGACTGAATGTGCTAAATTTACAAGACTTTTTCATGTAATGGAATTCAGTCAGAAAAAATATTATCATCATGAATATTACTTTCATCAAATGGAATTATCTACATTTAAGGAAATGAGCCTGTTGTGTAAGTCCAGTTTGGGTTGAGTGAATTGCCTAAATATGCAATTTACTTTAATATTTAAATTGCATTTATCGACATTTATATTAATATCTGAGTCCCATGTACCGGAAGCTCATATAAATCAATGAAAACAGCAGTGATTCTAAACAGCTAATGTTTCTTTATATGATTGGCTTCAGAACAACATATTCTTATTTTTAGAAATGAGGAAGGCTTGCACCAAAGCAGATCCCAAGAGCTTTTAGCTCCTTAAGCTAAACAGACTGTCCAAAATGTTATTCACTTCAGTACACTGATGCTGGCATGTTACTTTCATTTTAGATAGCACCATATGCCTCCATCATCATCAATTGCATCTACTGGGCAGTTGATTCGCCCAAACTTCTGACTATTCCAGATGCCAAAACTCTACTCAGGCCTGCCAACACTCCATGGCTTCCAACATCAATTGGTTCTCCAGCTTTGCCTCACAGAATGCTGGCAATCTGTGACATCTCAGCTGACCCTGGAGGCTCAGTTGAGTTCATGAATGAATGCACAACGATTGACACACCATTCTGTTTATACGACGCAGATCGAAACAAAGATACGAAAAGGTAACATCATCATACTGCAAGAGTCTGTTAGCATTTTCTGGCACAGTTTACTTTAGTTTTCTCTTGTTCCCTTATGTCTCTCACGGCAAGTCAGAAAGTATTGTGGATTTCATATCATCATGCAGTGTTCCTTTTTGTAGTCATGTCATAAGTAAATGTTACACTTGTATTTGTTTAGGTGCTTAAGTGACTGTGTATTATGAATGAGCCTTATTCACACAGTATTTATCCCATAATGTAAAGTTACTTTTCACTGCTGTGTCATTTATACTAATGTCAAATGTGACCAACTACTTGTCCCTTATTATTATTGAAGATTAGATTCAGCTTATATCTGGGTTATGTTTCTGTGCTGCAGCTTCAAGGGTCCTGGTGTGCTGGTATGCTCCATAGACAACATGCCAACCCAACTCCCCCGAGAGGCAACAGATTTCTTTGGAGACCTTCTTTACCCATATGCATTTGACATCCTTCAGTCTGATACTACTCAGCCCCTTGAAAAGCACAACTTCACTCCTTCTGTTGCAGGAGTAAGTAGAGCTGCACTGCAAAACACACAGCTTTTTAAACCTCTCACTAAGCAACACTATCAGACGTAAGGGATCAAACAGATCATTTGTTTTCCTTAAAGTCTTGGGCAGTGAGTAATTGTCTTTTGATGTGCTATGTGCAGAATATGTCATACCATATAACCCATATAAGAAACAGGCTCATCATAAACTAGAGATCGGTACATGCAGTGTCTTATATTCCTTGCGCATTAACTGAGGGCAAGAATACCTTGAACACCACAAATGTGCTTTTGAATAATGTGGGCAGTATGGAATGATCAGGGCCTACAAATTTAATAAATGGCACAAAGTTAATTAAAACTACTGAAATCTTTTTTGTATTTAAAAGAGAACTTCAATTTTCTAGTGAAGTAATCTTGATTTAAAAAGTGCTGATTCCACATTTGTAGGATGTTTGTTCATTATACAGACATGGTAGATAATGGACATGAATAAGTTACAATAAATGTTTTAGGCAAATTTGCAGAATTGTGAAGAGCAACTATAAGGTTTGTCAGGTCTGCCCTCCTGTCTGTCCGTCTGCCCTCCTGTCTGTCCATCTGCCCTCCTGTCTGTCCGTCTGCCCTCCTGTCTGTCCGTCTGCCCATATGTAACAACTTCGCTCCCACTGGACAGATATTCATGAAATTTATATTTGAGTTTGAGTTTTGTTAAAATCTGTCAAGAATCATTGGTAGGTAGGTAGGTTTCACACTTTTTATAGGCCATGAAGGCCCTTAGGGTGAGTAGAGATACAACTTTAATCTTTCTAGGACCTTGGCACTAGATGGGGGTGGGGGGGTCAGCCCCACGCCCCGGCCGCCTCTACCCCCGGGAAAGACCCGGTTCCCATTGTACAGGAGGCTGGGTGGGCCCCAGGGCCGGTCTGGACAGGTGCGGAAAATCTCACCCCCATCGGGATTTGATCCCTGGACCGTCCAGCCCATAGCCAGTCACTATAACAACTACGCTACCCGGCCCAAGTATCATGGGTGCTTTACATAAAGACGAATATATATATATATGTAAATAGTTATGATCATGTCTCACTCATTTCATTTTAGAATGAAAAGTGTTTCAGACAAGAGTTGTAAAGAAAATCAAACTACACATTTTATGTTCATTGACTTTATTTTTTATCGTGCCATTTAGGAAATAATGTGGAGAAATATTGTAGAGCCAGACAGGCCACAGATAACAATATGTTGCACGTGCACTGCATGCTGGATACCTAAGGCTACAAACACATGCTCAGAATATGTAACACTTATACATTAGTCTGTGTGATGTATAAGAGAAAGTAACAAGAAACTGCTGTCACCACTGATCATCATTATTTATATTCAGTAAATGAGAGTAAAATTTTGTTTTAAATTTATGTCAGTGCCTGGGAATCCTTGTAATAGTAATTTAAATAAAGACAGATTTCAGAATGAAGAATGTACTTATCATACTCAAAAAGCTGACAAAGAATCTCAACCAAGAAACCAACACAACAGAAGGTTCTGACCGAGTTGTTGAGCTCAAAATTGACACATACTTCTTGAATTTAGGAGGGTTTTTTGGTCAGGGAACCGACCATGCTGTCAGATTTTATGTGTTTTTTTTCTTTGGTAGTCCTAGAGTGATAAAAATTAAGTCATCACATCTTCATTCTACAGCAATCCTGTTTTACTGTTCATGATCAACCTCACACTAAGGTATCTAAAATTTAAATATCATCCAATAGCCTAGGCTGTTAAACTATGCAATAATTGTCATTTATACATGACATATTCAGCTGCTGAAAATGTTCATTCACACTGATGTGAGTTCTGTTGAAGGCTGCCTGTGACAGCTTAATTTTGAAGCCATACTTATGCAGAGAAGTACATGAAGATGATTTTATCTGACTGCCAATTTGATGTACCTTCTGGCTGTTGAGTTAATTTGATAGTTGTGCTTTCTGCTGGTGTTTTTGATTCAGAGTAAATGTTTTCCACAGGCTATTATTGCCAGCAATGGAAAGCTGACACCAAACTTCCAGTACATACAAGAACTCAGATTAGCCAACAGGTATGTCATAGTTATGCCATTTCTCACACATTCATATGCTTTTATGACGTGTGCACAATTTTAAGTATCATTGCACTATATTACTACAGAATTATACTCATAGTGAAATGTTTGTTGTTTATCAGTGTTTGTGAGATGTTTTGTTCTTATGAATATAATAATTGCTACATGCATTATAGAGTGGTAGAAAACCTAACAGCATAATAGAACATGTAACAGTATATCCAACTATACATCCACATATTACAGAGCAAACTGTTGTCAGTTTGTGCTGTAATAACGATTATGTAATAACGATTATAGGCCTAATGTGTCGCTTAACTGTGTGTGTACATGCACATTTATGAGAGTGTGAGTGTGTGTGTGTGTGTTGGGGGGGGGAGAATTCAAATATGTACAGCTGTAATTTGATTATTTCTTCATCTTTTGTAGGAGTAGCAGGCACAAAGTACCCGGTTCAGATGGAGAAGCACCCGCTCGCAGAGTTATTGTACTGGGTGCAGGAATGGTGAGCGGTCCTCTTGTGGAATATCTCCACAGAGGCAAAAATTTGAATATTACTGTTGGTGAGTCACAATTTCCAGTGGACAGTAGTTATTTCCTGCACATGTGAGCATGAAGTCATGCAGCCTTACTTTACCCCTGAAGGTTAAATAGTAAGAGGTGCATACATAATGTTTGGACTCATCCTTGTGATTCACTTTAGAAGTGAGCAAGATTTTGAAACCCTTTCCTTCTGTTTTATACTTGTGCAAAAACCACCATTTTGGTTTTGAGGTGGGAATGGAAAGAATTGTTTAGAATCAGAATAAGAGTTTTCCAGGATTAAAAATTCTTACCGTTTACGGTAAGGAAGATCTAACTAGTTAGAAATCTCTACACTTCACCTCATACAGAACAACGCATTCCTCCAAAATAAATGGCTTGCCCAGGGTTTTACATGGGCAGGGCAAAATCCCAGCATATGTTCTCAAGTTCAAACACAGCATGTTGGAAGTTTCTGAGAGTTCAGGAAGGCCAAAGAAGGAACCTGTTGAGAATTGTCAGATGTAGGAAGGGATTTTTTTTTTGTCTATTTTCATGTCTGGCACTGTGTTAAATAACTATTTCCTTGTATCAATCTTTCTTCCAAAGTTAATGTACACTAAAATATAAATGATTCTCTTATTGTGTGTTCATCAAAAGCTTTTGCTCTCAAAAGATACTGACAGGATCACATTTAAAATAACAAGTGAATTTGTTTAATTTAATTTCATGTCCATTATTCAGTAAAGGGATTAATGTAGACACTTTATAGGTGATTCTTGTTTTGTCCAATCCATTCTACCGTCTTGCCCATTATATTCTTACAACCACCAATAACATCAACAATTCTGAAGACAGAGCCTACACCAGTCAATTAAGCTTTCCATCCAAAGCATGTGAAATGGCAGAATTATCATTAATCACTTTGCCTCGGGTTTCTTGCAGCTTCGGCACTGAAAGACGAGGCAGATGCTGTAGCTGGCCGCTACCCAGGAGTTGAGCCAGTGCTTCTTGATGTGGTTGAAAGGCCAGACTTGTTGCAAGATTTGATTGGGACAGCAGATCTTGTTGTGTCACTTCTTCCCAGTACTTTACATTATCTAGTGGCAGAGGTCTGTATAAATGCTGGTGTGCATCTTGTTACAGCATCATACTGCACTGATGAGCTGAAGGAAATGCATGACCGGTATGTAACACACATGTGCAAAAATCTCTTTTATACTATCAGGTGGGAAAATGACAAGAACAGAAAAACAGTTAAGCATTACAAGAAGAGCATACAAAAGAACCAACCAGTCAGTCAAGTAAATGATCACAATGTCCATGTGGTCTGTGGCAAGCATGTGTTCTCTGTTACTGCTCAAATGTGGAACAGGGGTTCTAAATCTCACTTAGGCATGGATGTATGTCCAGTTTTTTTCTATGTTGGTAGAGGCTTTGTGATGATAGGTGGTCCCTTATTTAAGGCTGTATCAGATATCCACAGACAAGATTTAGAAATCCAGAAAATTGGAGGCCCTGAGCTGAATCAGCTCATATCAGCTATCAGCCATATATCTAGATACGGAACTACGTAAATAATTAAAAATAATCAGCTATCAAAATATTTACTGAAGTAGAGGTAAGTTATTTATTGACATTTAGTTGTACAACTTTTGTGTATGCATTTGTGCAATTGCAGTAATTTATATGGCTTCTTTATTAATAATACAGTAAAATCTCCATGCAATGAAATTTAGGGGACCAGTTTTTTTGGATTTGCAAAATGGAAGTTTTGAATTTAGAAATTAGACCCTAGTTTAAAGCATTGTCTGTATCTGAGAGCCATGATTTTGTTTTGTGGAACTTTTCATTGTGGAGAGTTGAGTTTTTCATTGCCCAGTAATATTAAATGTCAACAGAAGTAGTTACGTTTATGGGTCAGGATAGCAAATTTGGTATAGCAACTTGCTATGGACTGGACAGTCTGGGGATTAAGTCCCAGTGGAGGCAAGATTTTCTACACTTTTCCAGACTGGCCCTTTGGCCCACCCAGCCTACAATGGGTACTGGATCATTCCTGAGGATGAAGCAACGGGAAGTGGCGTTAACCATCCACCCCCACCTAGCATCAAGGTTAAAGAATGAGTAGAGCTATACCTCTACCCCCCCCCCCCCTCTGTGCCCTCATGGCAAGTTACAGGGTGAAATTTACCTTTATGGTTAAGTTTAAGAATATAATATGCCCATAGCCACTGGACAAGTAACTGCTGTGTTGTGATTTGCTATCATATTATCTACACAACAACCTTAACTGCTGCACACAATAAGAATTCTAAGTTAAATTTTGACATATGATCTGAATTGACACATAAGGGCTTTGGGACACATGTTCCTTCTCTTTACTTACAAGTCTGTATTATAAATATGTCAGTATATATCCAACCACTTTCTGTAACGAAGGAAAATTTCCTACTTAAAGAGCACCGCTAATTGCTTCTAACTTACTCCACTATTTTTATTTTTATTTTTACTTTTTATCCTTATTATATTTTATTACACTAAACAATTTGTATTGTCCTATTTTATTATATTTATTATACCAAATAACCATGTGATTGTTGTACACACTTGTGTTGATGTCACCCCTTAATCCCAACAAATATGACGATTTCCATATCCATGTGGATTATGTAATCCTGTACGGATTTATGGAAGGAAAATAAATGGTATGATACTTGATATGATATGATATAATATGATATGATAAGACAAAGGTGACTCTAGAAAACATTAAATTTACCTGAACATTGACTGAGCTCGAATGCCAGCCAGAGCACCCCTCTATGTGACAAAAGGAAACATTTTTTGGCTTCATTTTTTGGTGTGTCCACACCCTAACTGAGGAAGAACTTTCTGACCTTTAGCCCCTTTGTATTTCACTCATGTCCATCCAATCTTGACAGCTTTTAAACTTATTGTAAAAACTAGATCTTTGGAAGTTTAGATTGGCGTTCTATTTGTGTTGACAAATTTATGGTCATAACTTTCATACAGGCCCTTGTGACTTTTCTGGTTTGCTCTGTGTTGATGTTTTGTTGCCAGGAAAAACCTACTTATATTTAACCTATTATGTAAAGCTTTATTTTTTTAATTGATCAGCCAGTGAAAGTAAACTCTCTTCTGTTGCACAACAAATGACTGGAGAGAAGGTTGAAGGTGTCACCCTAGATAACGAGAGTGTTAGAAGGACAATAGGAGATGGATTTCAAGCAAACAGATCTAAAGGAGACATATGAGTAACTGCAGTTATTTGGGTGATCAGAATTAGAAACAGTGATCAGGCACATAAGTATACTGTAGCCAAGGAAGTGTAGTGACCTAAGATGGTATTCACCACGTCTAAAGTGTACATATGGATTGCCCATAAAGAAAGTAATACTGGGTGGCAATAAGTGCAGTGGTATTTCTTACGATGACATTGACAGCATTGGCCAGAAACCCCATTGGCACCTTAGAGAATTTCTTTTGCTTTACACCAGAACTAGACCATTCTTCTGATTTCTCCCCATCCACTGATAAAGGTGGGAAGCCAGAATTTATCACGCTGTTGCAGGTGCAATAGAAGACCCTCAATGGACAGTGCTAAAACTGTTTACTAGAACTTAGATCTTCACTCCTATGATGTCTATCTGACAGAGTAGATGTGGAAGTACGGGAAATTTAACGAGCATTTTGTATCAAACAGAATGCATTTGAAAGTGGCCAGGAACTTTGTCTGTGTAAACAATCAACTGAGAAAGTAAGAGAAAGAAGAAAGTGTCAAGTCATGATCTCAGGAGCACCAGCAGAAATTTTAATGCAGTACTTCCATAAGGCAGCTTAAATATTGTGCTATTGAACCATTTTGCTCAGTTGAGGGTACACATACATTCTCAGATGTGTCTGAATGGAGCATCATAAATGTCATGTAGTGGTTGCATGCTTGAATTAAAAATAAAATGGCTAATTTTCAGGGCTGTTGAGAAGGGAATTACCATCTTGAATGAGGTGGGGCTAGACCCAGGCATAGATCATCTGCTTGCAATGGAGTGTTTTGATGAGGTGCATCAGGCTGGTGGAAAAGTTGAATCTTTCATTTCATTCTGTGGTGGTGAGTATGATTATTGCTTGCGGTGTGTTTCTGCATTTTTTAAACATATGAAGACACCCATCTTCTCGGATTTTATATTAACATTAGTAATAAAACAGGTTGTACAGAAAAAATTAAGAATATTTTTATGAAGTAAACATGGTAAGTTTTCCTTTTCCTTCTTTTACACACACCTATCTATCACACTAACATTTTTAATGTGTTTCAGTATAATAAAATTTCGTTATACTGAGATTTCACTCCATATCACCTGTCAGCCTGTATTCCCAAAATTCTAATTTCAGTGTTCTGTAACAGGGCTACCAGCTCCTGAGTGCTCAGACAATGCTCTGCGCTACAAGTTCAGTTGGAATCCTCGTGGTGTACTCCTAAACACACTCGGTACAGCAACTTACGTTAAAGATGGAGAGACTGTTCAAATTACTGGTGGTGGACAACTCATGAGAGAGACACAGCCACTTGACTTCCTGCCAGGATTTGCTCTGGAAGGCTTCCCAAACAGGGATTCCACTAAATATGCTAAGTTGTATGGCATTGCAAATGAGTCACACACTGTTCTACGTGGGACTCTCCGTTTCCAGGGTAATAATGCTCTTTATAGATAGATGAATTACTATGAACTGTGATTAAACCTGGGTATAATGCTATGCCTGCTTTAAGTGTCATACAGAAATGACCATTCTATTATTGCGCTAATATATGACACTCGATCATAAAATAATTGTTATTTTTTGTCACACTAACTAAAGTAGGTAAATCCTATAGAATTGTTTGTGCTGAATTCAAATATGTTGTTAGTTTTTTTTTTATCAGGCAAGGTTTTGAAGTGACACATGGTTGAAGTTTGCAGAAAACCTGTATTGACATTATAGTACATAGGGTATATAAAAAAAAGGTAAAGCAGTCCCATTACAGGCCTGGACAGGCCCAGAGGGTTCCATGAAGTTAAGGCACCCAGATTTCGTGACAACAGCACAGGATGGTGGTAGGTTGTCAGCCTTACGCACCGCCAGGAAATACTCCTGGTACTCATTTCTGTTAGAGGCTGAGTCAACCCCAGGGCCATAGTGCGATCGGAAGGATTTTATGTCAATGAAAAATTCCAATGACACCAGCTGGGATCGAACCGGCGACCTTCCAATTTGTAGCACAGCACCTTAACCACTGGGCTACTGCGGTCCCCACATAGGGTATATACTTTACCTAAAAAGTAACCTTGGATGATTTTCAGAATGTTACTTCTAAGTGTCTAGCAATAATCACCCAGCATACTGGGACTCCACTTGCCTTGGTACCACTTTTCCAGGGTGGAAATGTCCTTGTGAAATCACTCTTCTTGCTCATCACTCACTACCCCAAGATTTACTGAAAACAACTCTGAGAGTCTAAGAAATGCACCTTTCAGTACATATTACACCCCACATCTTTGTAGGATTGTGCATGAACAGCCAACCTACTACAATAGTTTTCTGCCTTATGATTTCCCAAGTAATTGGTAGTGACATTTTTTAATGATTTCCACGCTGCTTTTTCCACGTCACTTAGCTGGTGTTCAAATTTTACGTTTATTTATTTATTCATATATATACATTCAGACAGTCATAATAGGTACCAAACCATTGGATGTAGAATTTGTCAAGGTATATAACAATCATATAATGGTTCTATATCAAGAAAAATATAGAACTAGTCATTGCATACATAAAAACGAATCTCATAAGACTTTCATAAATTGTTGCATAAAATAACTAATTCAGTAAACTAACAAAACAAAGTCAGCATTACAAAACTGATAAAGATCAGAAACCAATTCAGTTTATTTAATAATATACTGTCTGCCTTACTGAAATTTATAGAAAGATCCATAATAATCTAAATTGTTCCATAGTCTAAATAAATTTTAATACAGTGCATTAAAATTATGTATAAAATTAATGTTATATATTAAAACATGCATCTACACTGTAAGGAAATAAATGAAATTCATATAAAGGCCAATATAACTATCAACTATTAGCAAAATTTTCTTTGTAGTTAAAATATTCATCTAGTGTATAAAATTAATGGTGATGCAGAAAAATTTTCAAGGATGGTTTAAATATTTTTATATTATGAGACGCATCGCTCATACGAGGGGGGGAGTCCATTAATCACCTTGAGGCCAAGATAGTAAGGTAATTTTTTGGTAAGTATTTAAGCATGACAAAGAATGAAAGAGGTTACATTAATTCCTAGTATTGATTCTATGAACCTGAGAATTTATCTTAAATTTATTTTTATTGTTAACCACAAAAAGCATAAGCGACAATATATATTAAGATTGTAATGGTAAGATATTTAGTATTTTAAACAGTTCTCTACAACACTGTCTGGTCTTGCATTAACTCTCTTTCTTGAGGTCCACCAAATACCTCTTCTTTGATTTTAGCATCACTTATCCTAGTAAAATTATTTTTCAAATATATAAGTCCAGCTCTATTTTGATCCATTGCCATCACAGAATTTTTTATGAGTACAAGTATAATGTGCAATGGAGGTAAATAAACTTTTTCAGGGTTGATTAATGGAGTATTGTTTACATTTTTCTGTCCTGGCATAAGCGATTCTCATTTAGATATCTTTATGCCTGTTCCAAGGTGCACACTGAATGGATAAATGAAGGGCATATTGGATATCAAACCACTAGTTCTTTCTTTCTGCAGCATGAAATTTTCCCAAAATAAAATATTCTGATGTGCATATTTCTGTTTATCTGAATGTAATGGTTACATGTGGCAGAAGTATGGAAAATTCTACTAATGCCTGAAAAACTGATAGTCTCCAGAGTGTGAGAAATATCAAGTGAAAGTGCAGATGGTTTTGTTGTTAGTAAGGGTAAAACATATTACTTACACAGGCAGGAAGATATAAATCTAGTAACAAATTAATAAAACCAATTTCATAATGGCCAGGTAGTGCTGACTCATCCTGTATTCACAATAAGATCAGCAGACAACCTAATTAACTATTAGTAATAATTTTTTGTCATTAGGGTTTGCAGACACAATCCAAGGTTTGCAGCTTCTGGGTTTGATGGATCCAAACCCTCACCCTGCCCTACACCCAAAAGGGCCAGACATAACATGGGTAAGTATGAAAACACTGCAATACTCTGGTTGTCTGTGCAAAAAGCCCAGCATCATAGTTGGAGGTGATGTATAAAGTCCAAAACTGATTTCCTTAGCTGAATGTTTTTGAGAATGAGCAGTTATGAATTGAAACAATAACAAAAACAACATTACCATTGATGGAAACAAAATCATCTAAGCTGAAGTCAAAGCAGATTTTGACACAGCAAAAATAACCCTGCATCCTACTTGAAAATGCATGCTGCATGTACTGACAACTGAAGTAAGTGAATAAAGAGGCAAGTCCAGGTGTATTAGGTCAACAAGTGAAACTTCATGTGTTTGCCTGTCCACTGTTGCCACACAGTGAAGAGCCAAAGAAACACAGTACACAGTGAGTTCAAGAACAGTACATAGGATACTTTAACAAATTGTTTATACCAAATTAAAATTAAATTGTAGGTGAATTATGGAAAAACCAAAGGAGAGATACAGAAACTTAAAGCTTTGCAGAACACGTGTTGGTAAATGTGCAACACTGGGTGTACAGTTTTCATTTGTTATTGCAAACTCTTTACGTCATAACATGAAAATGAATCATGATAATGAAACTGTGAGAAACAAAAAGTAATATGAGGTGTGATAACTGATAGAATTATATGTGTATTTCTGTGTTTACACATGTTGAATCACATGACCATATGATTCAGAAAGAGATGTTATCAAAGTATGTGCTTCTTTCATTAATTTGGCCCTGAAAATGGAGACAACAGACTCCTCTTAAATGTAACTGTTTATCAGCAAATATGGCATCATGTCCCAGAAGACTTAAATCTTCATCCACTTTTTATTTCATTCTTTGCTATATGTCTGCATCTGAAGAAATATCACAACTCTTATCTGTGCAGAACATTTTGTGTGAAAGTTTCTCTGTACACCTCCATGCCAGCTGATAATTCCCACTGTTTGAAAAATTGCACATGCAATGTTTCAAGTAGCTTGAACAGTGAAAGGGGTGTTCTTAAGTCATAGTTTCACACACCATAGCTTTCTGGGTACAAGATGGATGATGTAACAGCCAATGAATCGTGAGGATCTTATTACAGCGCCAGCTGGTGTGTACACTTCTGGGTGTGACAGACCCCTCCATCTTCTATGAGAACCTCAAGACTCAGGTGGCAAAGCGCGTTGGTAATCCACGGGTCAGAGCCATCGAGAGTTTGGGACTTCTCGAGGAAGATCCTGTTCTGAAACTTGGCACTCCCCTTGACAGTCTCTGTCATTTCCTGTCTCGAAAATTATCCATAGGTATGTCAACAGAGCTTTTATCTAGCAATATTTGAAATCCAGAGTATTTTAAATTACTTTACATTTATTAATCAGAGTTTGGTATCCCCCCACTTAAATCCATTAAAATTATGGTGTTATATGGTGGCTAGTGACAGCACATTGTAACATTTGGTTGTAATGCAGTCACCCAGCACTACACAAGGTATTATTTCAGTGAGAAGTTCTTTTATGTACAAAGTATGTGTACAGAACACTGAAATTATCACTGGAGCAAAAAAAGGCAATGTTGTCCCTGTCCACGCCATGATCTGATATACGGAGAGTACAGATACACCTCCACCCAGTGTTAACCTCAGCACTAGATTGAAGTGAGTCCTGTGGAGCTGTACCACGTAAATGAAAGACACATAACACCGATGTGTTGCTTCTACTCACGCCTCCTGTATGCATTTCCTTAAGGGACAAGATGATGGATAAACACCACAAACTTTTTAAGCAAACAAATGTGCTGTGTCATAGCTGTACTATATCTAGACCAAGATATCACATAGGGACACTTGATGCATGGGAATTTATCATAAAAAGGTCTCCCTCTAATGTGCTGTGAAGGCACATATGGGAAACAACGGTACATTTTTACACTCAGTGGCAGATGAGGGTAAGTGGTTAACACCATGCCCATATTATTGATATGTGTACAGTATAAAAATTCTTGTCATGTCAAAGTCCCCCCCCCCCCCATCTCCCCACAGACATCAACACTTCTGCTAGGAACTAAGGACATTTTAATTATGGTTCACATTTCGCAAATTAAAAAAATGTAACATTTTATTTTCATACCATGTGCATACAAAAAAAATAAGATTGTAACTAAGAATATAAACAGAAAATTGAATTAACCAGAATGCATGAACAGATCAGGTCTGTACAGAACTTTGTTACAATGCAATGCTGCTATAGTAATTTTATCAGCACTTTATGTGCATATATAATAAAATGTTACTACTGATACTGGTACAGTATGAGTGCTTTTTAATGCACGAGAAACATGGCAAAATTATCATACCTTCAAATCATACCTGATATTATATAAGCTCATCATCTCATTCCTCAAATATTAGCAACTGTGTAAAGTACATGAAAGAAATTTTCCAGAAAATGGAGAACGTGATCTGGTAGTGCTGAGGCATGAGGTCTTAATACTGTGGCCAGATGGGAAGCGAGAACAGCGTAGTATCAGTTTGGTAGAGTATGGTGAAATTGATGGACATTCTGCCATGGCAAAAGCTGTTGGTTTTCCAGCAGCAATTGCATCTAAGATGATACTGGATGGTGAGTAATTTGGTCACTTCATATACATTAGTCACTGCTGAAAATAACATTATTCAAGATCTTGAAAATGGTGTTTTGGGGAACTTGTAAAATAATTAAGCTGTATAATGAAAGTACAATAGCGAACTTCATAAATTTAACAAAGAATGATGGCTAAAATGTAAATCTGCATTCTGAAGTGTGATACGCTGAAAGATGCTGATGAGGATGGAGTTACGAGTGAGACAGAAGTGAGCTTAATGAAATATCTTAGTTTATTGCTCTTAGCCAGTGACATGACATAGGACTTATAGTCTGGTGTCAGTTTTGCACAATGATCCCATCAGAAAATTTGGTCATATTTGATTATAGCTTTACAGTAGAGTCCAGAATAAATGTGCATTACAATGATCATTGTATGCTTGCATACCAAAATCTGTTAAATGGTTTTGGAGATGAAACATGGATAGAGAGAAAGATGGATGCACACAACTTCCACATTTTGTGCACATCATGCAAAAAACATGTAACTACCAGAACACCTCATTCTGATATGCCAACTTTTTAGGAATAAAAAGTTTCCAATTAGAATAAAACATAAAAAAAATACCACAGTACCAAGTAAGCAGATCAACAGATTTAGCACAGCACTTTGTGATGAAAGCGGCTGATGAGTGTTTATGTTCTACACCTTCACAGGTGAGATACAACAGAAAGGATGTATTCTGCCATTCACACCTGACATCTACAGGCCGATATTGTCCCGCCTGCGATCAGAAGGACTCAGAGCAAAAGAACTGTCAAATTGGCTTTGAGCTCCACCCAGTAACACCTCATTTTTTTATCACTTGGTAAGAATTTGGAGACAATTATATATCTGACAGTCACCAGACAATATTTGACAGAAATACCTGAACTGGCAGAAGAATAGTGGCACAGTGTGAAAATAAATTAACACAGCTGAAATGACAGAATGTCAATGCCAGATCAAGCCAATGTCTTTAGTTTCATAAAATAAACCATTTCTCAAATTTTTCAGTTTCATCACATTTCCAGAAAAAATTAAATCAATCTGTGTCAACTGTTTGGGTAGCACAGACTGTAAATTCCTTAATACCATACACAGGAGAAGCAAAATAAAGAATTTTAGTAACTGTTTCATAATGATGAATAATGTTTCTTTTTCTAAATCTCTACCTACTGTTTCTTCTAAATGAAAAAAAAAAAGTTATTAACACTGACATAACTAGCAATACATTCATGTGATATTCAATGTACCAGTTAATTGTTGAAGTCACTAGTTCATCAGAGTTGAACTCAGTTGGTCAAGTTTAAGAAATATCAAACAGAAAAGAAAAGAGTACAATTAAGAAAATACAAAAACAATGTTATTCCATAAATTCACAAGTTTTAATATCAGTGAACAGAAGAGACGTCTGTGCTATTACATTTTGGGATTTTGTATTTCAGCAGAATGAATTCTTACACACTAAGAACAAAGTGAGACTGTCACAGTTTTTCATAGCATAAATTTATGTTTCTGTTAAAAAAGCTGGAAGATGTATAGATTTTGTCTCAAAGTAAACCTTTATTTTTTGTTTGTATTGCCAGTTCATTTCATCACTCAAGTGCAGTGCTTAAACAGGACCTGTGGACCCGTTGTTAGTACATAAACTGAAATGACCTGCACTTAATGTGTACATGCAGATAGTATTCTTACTGCACGATATTTCCCTAAAAGCCCTCAATTTTTGCACATACAACCTGGATCCACTTTGTGTGTAATTACTGTGTTACTCATTTGACCTACAGCTATGTAAAGTTTTGATGACTCAAGTATAAATTTGATGTTTTGAACTTCGGATTGATGCATCTCATAATCAGTAGTTTTGCTGCTAGTACCGTGTCAAAATGTTCATGTAATATCAAGCACATAAGATTGATGGGATTCATCATAGCCAGATCATAGAATTCAGGCTGACCTACAGCCACTAAGACCAGTCTAATCTTCGTACATTTTGTAACTAAAAATTTTCACAGTCATGTAAATAGGCGGGGACCATGGTAGCACAGTGGTTAAGGTCCTGTGACACAAATCAGAAAGTCACTGGTTCAGTTCCAGATGGTGTCACTGGGACATAATTCTTCCGATCACACTATGGCCCTGGGGTCGATTTAGCCTCTAACAGAAATGAGTACCAGGAGTATTTCCTGGGGGTAAATGCAGCCGGTGCATAAGGCTGACAACCTTACCACCATCCTGGGCCATTGTCACGTAATCTGGGAACCTTAACTTCCTGGAACCCTCTGGGCACCTCGGGCCTGTAATGGGACTGATTTACCTTTATCATGTAAATAGGCACTGTATGAGACAGCACAGTTTGACTGTTGAACAATCTGTAACGGGTTTTGAAAATAATGAGTACAACAGAACTGCACCGACCTGAGAGCAGTAAATGAAATGCTACTATACTTTTTGTGCTCAGTATCAGTTGCAGAATGTCTTAAAGCCAGTTTCTCCTACTGCTTAACAGTACTTATTATATACGAATACAGATTTATAATTATAGTGGCAGAGATCACAAGAATACATAGAATATGAATCCAGCCTCATTAGTGACAGGTTAGCTGTGAATGCAAACTTTGGTTCTGGCAAATCTAACCAAAAAAGAACTTGCAGTTGTAATTCCCATCTTGGTCACAGTGGGTTGCTAAGCCCCACACCAAACTACTTATCATAAAATTTACACAACCAATATCTGCTTTACAGAAATGATCACTGGAGTCATGTTCACCAAAATCAACAGAAGAATAAAATATTCTTCTGTGCCATAATGTTTTCTAATCTGCTTCAAAGTAATGACTTCAGACCATTCTCTCTTCCTTTATTTTCATTACTAGCTGTGCTGCAGTAACTTAAAATATATTTTTCTTTCTCCTCTCACACAATAACCCCCTTCTCAAGCATGTACTTATCCCATTCAGGATGGACATAAGCATGTATATTGAAAAAGAATAAACATTCTGCATTTGTGTTGTTTCTTAAACTCCTCAGGGGGAAAAAAAAACCCAAATGTAAGATATATATATATATATATATATATAAACTTATGTAACTCTGTGCCTCCACAGTATTACTTGTTTAATAAAGATATACAATACAAGGACACAATGGCATGGTACACAGCATACAAGCTACAAAATCGCAGTGTACTAGACAGCATTTGGAGGATGACACAGAGAAAGTAATACATATGTACATCACTCAACACAGAAATTCTTCACATAATTTTAACATGAACAACCATCAGCCAGAGTCATTGCAACAGAATTCATACTAGCATGGCACCAGCCACAAACAGCACATTCAATGAAATGTAAATGTGCAGCAGTCACACTGAAATAGCTACAAAAACATTTACTTCCAATAACATAAAAATGACTGTTGTTTTAATATCACATCTTATCCAACAGGTTAATGACATTTACATCATTAAGTCTGTAACTTACATTTGGCACAAACAATTTGTTTAATCTCTTGACAACAACAAATGGAGCAAGCTGATAAGGCTTGAGTTGAGATATCCGTACATATGGTCTGTAGTCACGTGCAGCATTTTCTTTCTGTCTATTTTCTGGGGCTGAGAGGTCTTGAGCATCTTGGCATACAAACTTGGAATATTTTTGTGGTGAAGAGCTTCTGTATTTCCCATTGGTCTTGGTAATTTTGATCCTCAAACTATGGAGTATATTCAGGCTTTCAGTATTGATTTCTGCAGCCAGTACTTCAGGCAAAGTGTCATGTTGCTCTGCTTCCTTCCTAACTCTAGATGCCTCAGTACTCTGCATTTCTTTTCCAGATCTCTTGCTTGTTGTAAGCATGGTAAGTCTTTGTATTTCTGACAAATCAAGTTGATTTTCCTGATATGAATTAATAACTGTACTCTGAAATTCTTCCGGGTTTGAAATCTTCATAACTGGAAATGCTGCTTTTACTGAAGTTGGGAGGTTTCTTAAGTTATCTTCCAACAAGTATTCACATTTAGTTCGTTTTGTCCTCTGTCTGGATGCACAAGATTTGCTTTGTAGACCAAATTTCCTTCGTTTTGGGCTAGCTAAATACTCCTCTTCTGGAAGTCTCTTTCTACGTTTTGTGTTTTTATTAACAGGAGTAACATGCCTTGAAATAATTCTCTGGTAATCATCTGGCACATAATTTGGTGCTGTAAAGATATAATTTGCTGAAGTCATAAACTGTGGAAACTGCTGCTGGGGTAATATAAATGAAGTCTGTGGTTGTTTATTTATATCTCTGCATGACAAAGGGATATGGATACTCTGCCCTGTAGTGGAAGTCAGATTCCTCTGAGCTTGTAGCATTGCAGGTCCTGAAGCTTGATCAGGAATTGTGACGTTCCTTCTAAGTTGGGGGTTACTGTATTCAGTTGTTACCCTAGTTCCTGATGCTGAATACTCAGGAGCTTGCGCAATGTTTCCAACAGTATCATCATTTTCAAGGAATACACCAAGTTCTGAACCAATGGCTCGAACTATCTCACTGACCTCCAACGGATTCAGCAGAACTTTGCTTGTGGAGGCTGGAATGTCTGCTATGGTTGGAGATGGTTTACCTTGTGACATGGACTTTGTTGTTATGCTATTGCTATGAAGATTAGGTGTCGATTGTTTGGCTAGTGAATGATTTTCCTCTGTAGTATATGTTGATGTTGCTGGTATTGTGCTGGAAACATGCTGTTCTATAGCTACTCTCATCTCAGTAGCATAACCTTCTTTATTATATGAATGAACCAAACCTGAAACTAGCAGTGCATTCTTACTGTTAACATTATCAACTGCATTTGCAGAATTAGGTACATAACTGTGGACACCATGTGACAGTTTCCATGATTCTGTTACTGGCACCAATGGTGATGAGGGATGTGTACAAGGTACATCAATTTTCTGTTGTGGGAAGTTATTCAAAGATGTAATATCACATGGATTGGCAACTTTAGTAGATGGCAATGTTGGATTTTCCACAGCTATTTTGTGGCATATCTGATCTTCAATGTTCATTGTTGCTACTGCAACAGTATTTTTAACATTCTGTGCTGGTAAAGACAACATACCTTTGGTGTGCATGACATTATATTCAGAATTGTACAATGACCTACTCCCTGCATCTTGTACTGAAACTTGACCATGTATTAAGTTGTGTTCTTTATTCTCGGAACTACAGATTTGTGTATAATTTTCAGTATTCCTAAGGGGCTTCCCCACGTGAGTCAAGTTATGAGGTTGTGGCTGCTGACTTGTATTTTCCTTGTTATAACGCTCTATTCCATAATCATGTGTTCCGTCTACTACACGGGAAAGTGTACTGTCTAACTTGTTAACAGATCCTGTTTCAGAATGTTTACAATTACTGTTAAGTGGACAAACAGAAGGATTCATTTTGCTTATGACCTTCACCACCTGCCCAACTACAGCAGCACACAGGGGTTCTTTTGCTAACATGGCCTGGCATTTTTCTTGTACCTTCCCTGAAGTGTTAGTTTCCAATTTTTCCTGTACAATAGTGCTGGAATGAGCATTCTCTTTTGCTCCAAGAATACTGAAGGAGAATGACAATCTGTCTTCCAATTTATGGTGGTGAAGATTGTTATTGTTGCTGGGTACTGACTGATTGATTGTGGAGGACAGACTAGGCAGAAAATTAACGGAAGTGTTGTCTGAACTTTTACATTGATCATTTTGACTATCCTTTTCATGGGTTCTGTCTTCTATTTGTGTATGTATCTGTGCCAACTGACCTGCAGAAACACTGCTTTCATTAAGACTTACAATAGATGTTACTGATTTTAAAACAGTTGGTGAACTATTTACAGCTGTAACACTGGCAGGTTTTGAAATGTGAGAAATGTCATTGTGTTGACTCACAAGGGTTCTTGGCACAATCACACTAGACTGTGTTCTGTCACTGAAGTCTGATGCAGAACTCACATTAGAACCATGTGGCAACTGCTGTGAAACAGATCCTTCGTCTGTACTACGTGAAGATAGATTGCTTAGCTTGTTCTGAAACACAAAAATGGAGAGTCTAGGTTTTTGATATGCTCATTGAAGATTGTAATATTTTACCACCTTCATAAAATTCAGCTACATCTAGGAACTTCCTCCAAACATGGTACCCTGGGTACAGCATGAAACAGAAAATTTAGCTTCTCTCTATTGCTTACTGTCTTAATTAACATCCCATCATTATATTCTGAGACTGACAGAAATAAATATTTATAATAAATGTATTTTTCTTGTTCCAATTTTCTTTATAGCAGGATCAACCAACCATAACATTTCACATACTTTCATAATAAGTGACGAACTGTGTGGCTTATACTAAAAGCTGTGACCAGCACAAGAGTTTGAAAATCAATCTAAGTAAAAAACAAGTTCCTTCTAATAATAAGACTACGAATATGAGTTTATCATCTTTACCTACCCTGAAAAATTTTAAGTTCATGAAAAACAGTTGACTGTCACAAGAGGTGTTTGATGCCTGAATAACAAATAATCCTTGTGTAATCTTCATGCCCCTGTGCTAGTTTTACAATATGTATTACAAAACCTCAAATTATATAAAAATAGTCATCATACAATTTAAATTATTTACCATAAACCAGAAGTATATATTTATAAGTGTCTACATGTAAAAGATGTAAACAGGAAGGAACATTTTCAGCATCTCTAACAAATCAGACCACATATTAAAATTTTCATCACCTGTACCTCTATTGTGTCCCAGAGGAAAGGAAACTATGAGGCCAGTTGGCGTGGATGAAAGAATCCTAGCATGGTTATACACCTCCTACATTTGGCAACATAGTTGTTGTGACTTGACACTTTCTGACGGATAGAGTTAATAGATGATGCTTCATCATATTTCTGTCTGATAATGAAATCATATCCACTTTCTCAACTATTATGTTCTTGTGGAATACTGGAGAATTGATGAAACCCAGATACCCACTAATGCCAAGTGTGATATACTGCCATCTTCACGATTAACTGGAACACACTTGCAACTCTAAACAGGGATTTAAAAACATTGTCAAAACTTACATGATGTTTCTGGATCAGATGTGTAAGAATTTTATTTGAAACCTGGCAGATTTCTATAAAATGAACCATTTTGTGGACCTGTTCATTGCATTTCGTGCATGCCACCTGAGGAAGTCCATCTTGAGGTTCAATCTGTGCCAACAAGTAAAAATGACATGAAAGTTCCACTGGAAAAGGAAGCAGGCTTACAGTGTGTCACTTAGGGTCAGCAAAAACAGATTATAATCCACACAGTAAGATTATGGTTTCATGGGGCTGACAATGAAGACCACAAAATATGTGGGCATTTACTGACCTGAATGTTGTCTTCTTTGATCATATGATGCAGAAGCACAGATTTAACTTTAACCCAACAGCTTATAACAGGGAACAGTAACAGGCAAGTGCAGATAAACTCCATTACCTTGATTCCAGTGAGTCTTGTAATCCTGGCTGCCAGAGTTCTCCCATCGTTCCCTTCAAAGAGGGAAATCATATTACAACCCCCGTTGTTCCACATGCAACACAGTCTACAGGTTTCATTGTAAAAAGATAAAAGTGCCATAGTGACTATTTTCCGCTCAGAGACAACGACCCTGGAAACATTACAACAAAATTCATACACGATAAGGTTTTTTATTCTTTTAGGATTGACGTAACACATAGGATTCAAAAGATGTGTCTAATGACGAACAAATAATTGCTCAGTGTATGGCTTAGGGGTTTCCACACATCAAAGACCGGAACACATAACCTATAACCTTCACAGGAATGACAATAATCGCCTGTAGCATCTCGAACCTTAGGAATACTACTTAAAAGCGTTTCAGCGTCAAGTTGCTACTGGAGAACACAGACTAATACTCAATAATACTGTACTGTACTGTACCGTATTCTGATCCATTACTGTACCTAACGTACCGTGACAGTACTCACATCCATGTGTGCACCTAACGTATCGTTACAGAAGCGGCTTGGTAAACAAATCAACTTACAAACATGAACGCAACAAAGTTCGCACGCATAACAAAGAATTTGCCAACACGAACTAGAGATATTATGCAACCCTTTCGTTTCGAAAATCGACCAAATCTTGTTGGCACTAGTACCCACAGATAACTGAATGTAACGTAATAAATTGTAGGACCACAGAAAATCTAAGTAAAGGATACACAGAACGCTAGGGCGAACGGCGAGACAGACTAACCAGCAAGCGAGCAACGATAGAAACAAAGTACTTGTTTTCAAATGGAGTGGCAATAAAGACGCGTGCCCGTAAGTCGCATTGCTCACGGCGCGAGCGACATAGCTGTGTAGTTTTCTGAGCGACATCGCTCGAATTGAAGGGATCCGTGGCGGTTAGTTGCCAAGGATAAATGCAGTCACATCAAGTATGGCGGGAATGACGAAAGCTAGTAACAAGGGGTTAATTTCAACAGTGTATTCAAAACGTTCTGTATGGGGAGAGGGAGATGTTCATTTCAGCCATAAGGATTACAGTATTTATATCCGCAGCATGTGATGTGATGAGTGGTAATTACTTTCAAATGACTGGATGATGTATTCAGAAAAGCAACGATTAAAGTACAATATAATATTATATCATATTATACTACATTTTTATATCTATAGCAATGCTATTTTTAGTACAGAATGAATGTCATATATACACCCTATATACGTGAATTCCATATGCGAAGGAAATTATCGGGTATCATCAATGTGGCTTTCGACGCAACAGGTCGACTATTGATCATATATTCTGCATTCGCCAAATGCTTAAGAAAAAATGGGAAATACAATGAAGAAGTTCATCAGCTCTTTATAGACTTCAAGAAAGCTTATGATTCAGTTAGGAGAGAGGTCTTATATAAGTTTCTCCTTGAGTTTGGTATCCCTAGGAAACTTGTAAGGTTAATAAAGATGAGTCTGACTGAAACATATAGCAGAGTCTGGGTAGGCAAGAATGTGTCTGACAGGTTTCCTATTATGAATTGTTTGAAACAAGGAGACGCTCTATCACCAGTGCTTTTCAACTTTGCTTTAGAGTACGCCATTAGGAGGGTTCAGGGAAACCAGTGTGGCTTGAAACTAAATGGTACACATCAGCTTCTGGCTTATGCCGATGATGTTAATATACTGGGAGGAAGTGTACATACGCTAAAGGAAAACGCAGAATCTTTAGTAGCTGCTACTAGGGAGATTGGACTGGAAATAAGTGCGGATAAAACTAAATACATGGTTATGTCTGGAGATCAGAATGCCGGATGAAATCACAGTGTGAGGATTAATAATAGTACCTTAGAGAAGTTGGAAGAGTTTAAATATTTGGGAAAAACTTTAACAAATCAAAATTCTATTCTGGAAGAAATTAAGAGCAGATTGAGGTTAAGAAATGCTTGCTATCATTCGGTGTAGAATCTTTTGTCTTCTAGGTTGCTATCCAAAAATTTAAAGATTAAGATATAAATAGAGCTATAATTTTGCCGGTTGTTTTGTATGGGTGTGAAACTTGGTCGCAGACACTGAGGGAGGAAAGGAAGCTGGGGGTGTTTGAGAATATGGTGTTGAGGAGAATATTTGTAACTAGGAGGGACGAGGTAACGGGGGAATGGAGGAGACTGCATTACGAGGAGCTAAGTGATTTGTACTCCTCACCCAATATTGTGCGGGTGATAAAATCTAGAAGAATGAGATGGGCTGGGCATGTGCCGCGTATGGGTGAGGAGAGAGGGGCGTATAGGGTCTTGGTGGGGAAACCAGAGGGAAAGAGACCATTGGGGATACCTAGGCATAGATGGGTGGATAATATTAGGATGGATCTCCAGGAGGTGGGATGTGGGTATATGGACTGGATTGGGCTAGCCCAGGATAGGGACAGGTGGCGGAGGCTTGTGAGTGCAGTAATGAACATTCGGGTTCCATAAAATGCAGAGAATTTCTTGACTAGCTGCAAACCAGTTAGCTTCTCAAGAAGAACTCTGAACCATGGAGTAAAAGTATTTATGTGTAATATAATACCTGTACATAATATAATATAATAATGTATAATATTACAGTACCTCAATTGAAGAATTCTTTCATTTACAAACATGTAACTATGTGTTCTCTTTTTAAATTGGGCTTTAATCATTATTGCTATACCTGCAACTGCTCTTTCGTTCGTACAATAAAATATAGTCGTCAAACTCTTGCAAACCCTTTAATTTCTTTTTTGTTTCTGGTATCATTGCTATATCTACATTTGCTTTTTTTAATTCTTTCTGCAGCACTTTCTTTTTGCCATATAAACCTCTGACATTCCAAATGCCTATTCTTATTAAACCTGGATTCATTGTCCTCTTGCTTGCCTTAGTTGTCATTCGTGAATCAGTCCTGTGCTTCCTCTGCAGATTCTGAGTTGGGTAGTGTGTCCTCAGGATGGATAAACCAGATTACATTCTAACAAACAAGAAATTATCACCTTTAGTAAATGACACCAAGGTTTTTAGGGGATGTGATGTTGCTACACACCATTACTTATTAATTTCCAGAATTCGTTTACCTCAAAAATGGTATACATTTCACATATATTCACCAAAACATGCACACTTTTTAATGACACTATAAAACTTTAATTTGTTAAAATAGTTAAAATCTCGGACATGTTTAGGTTTATATTTAAACCATCTTCAGGGAGCTATTAGTTTATGCTAAAGTTACTTATATCACTTGTTGCTATGATGGCATTGTGGTAGCATGTCGTTCCTTGTTTGTGATGGGTT
>Ga0131853_10004203_pt1 | contig 25816 bp, 12 predicted proteins | sample TergutLab28metaG_FD_92764 | JGI IMG/M metagenome (GOLD analysis project Ga0131853, IMG submission 92764) | Labiotermes labralis P1 segment gut microbial communities from Petit-Saut dam, French Guiana - Lab288 P1 (version 2) (version 2) | ecosystem: Host-associated > Arthropoda: Insects >... | reverse complement strand
TAATAATAATAATAATAATAATAATAATAATAATATGCTTTTCTTGGGTCCAGTTCTTTAATGTCGTTCTAAAATGTGCTTCCTATGTATAGTAATAATAATAATAACAATAACAATAACAGCCATATTGGGCACTGCACACATACTTCGGAAAGTACTAATGTAAAAATACAATAGACTCAACACTGAAACTAACAATATAAGCACCATGAATAGTAACAACAAAATAGCTGCAACACTGTATTCCCTAGGGACACAGTTTGTCTCAGGAGTATAAGTATAAATATCCTACATAAAAGAGATGATGATGATAATAATTTAAAGAGAAATTTGATGCGTAATGTAGTCCAAGGGGATAGAAACATGTTAGAAAACACAGAAGCAGATGGCTGCTGACCTCTTATTTCTGTTGTTAATGAGGCAGTAGGAAGATGGTTTTATAAAGGTGGACACTACTGCCGCTTCCCACAGTCGTTGCGTTTAAACAAGGAAAATTTTAACTTTCAAAGTGCCACACATTACCCTAATATACCAACATCAACATACCGCAAAAAGTTTATGTTTGCAAGAAATGTCGGTGTTGGGAGCGAACTGAGTTTTCCCTTTAATTTCGTATGATAGAATTGAGAAGCGGTGGAATTTCCCCGCTCACATTGTGCTTGGGCATGAACCACTTTCAGTGCACTCTATCTTCAAGGTGGATATTTTCTTGCGTATTATGTGGACTCCACATCATATATCATGTAGTGAACTTGTCTGCAAATAAGCAACAGCAACTGGACCTCTCTGAAGATCTGTCATCCTACAGAGGAAGTTGATATCGGCGGGCGGGTTGCGGGTTTAATGGGAATTTTGCAATAAGAAATTTTTTATTTGTGTCAACTGGAAATAAAGATGCAAATCTAGCATTCCAGTTTTCAGTTTGTCCCCTACAAGTTCTTCTTCCAAGAGCAAGATACGTATCAAGTGCTTACCCGAGCCCCGAATTGAATGATCACTCTGCATTATTTTCTTTCCATTTCCTACGCAGGGGGCCGTTATGGTGTTTCCCTCGTGGAGAGGAATTCCTAACAAAGATTTCATGCAATTTGTTTGTCTGTGGGCCAACAAATTGTTGGGAGAGCACAATACTTTGCACCTCCTTTTAACTGATACGAGAAGCAAACATCGCCTCGTCATTAATCCACCAGTTATTTGACACCCTGCTGTAGGGCATTTTTACTGACTAAACTTGTCTTCACATAACGTGAGTCAGATCCTACGTGGTTTAGCGTTACACAGCTGTTACTCTGTTCGAGGACATGACTGCTACGTAACTTCAGTCAGTTTATGTAATCAACTTCCACTGTCAAACAAAACGCCCTTGTCTTTTACAGATGTTTGTCAGTACGCAATCCGGCAAGAAGTTCGAATATGAATTACAGCATTATATCACGTGTTAATGACAGAGTATATTATTGCATTTTCTGTTACGGTCTGTCGTATGTAATTTGTAGTTAAATTACCGATGCTGCCAGTAATTTAGACTAAATATCGAATGGTAGGTGCTGGAGTGACTGAGGAAGATCATTTATATTTCTGTTAAAATACCCGCTCACCTGACTGAAATTATATTAAAGACCCTCCTGAAAACAAAGCAGGATTATGACAAGTTCGAATGTCTCGTTCATTGTATGTGCCTTCAGTATATTCATAACAGTTTCTAAACGCGAACGAGTTATTTCGCTGAAAGTCAGTTCGGATTTGATATTTGCTGTATTTAGAGGTTAAACTGCGTAATTTCTAACGTCATTCCATGCAACATATTTAATTCGTGCTTGTTTCAGGTTTGTGCAGGAAAAGATTTCCAGCTGCAGATATGAACCATAACTGTTATTAAATATATGGACAGTCCCCACAAAACCCATAATTCCTATACTTAAAAATAAGATGAGGCAAAATTTATTTTATTCTGTAGTTTCTATTTGGGTCGTAAATCTTCTTGTGCCTTATTTGCACTAAGTGTTGAAAGGGAGGCAGTACGGTCATCTATTCGTCTGTCTGTCTGTCCGTCACCGTGTTTTGTAGCCAAATCTCTAACCGAAATTACAAGAAGTATTGTTGGGTCAATGCTGCAAAGTATAGGAATACATTAGGTTTCATTCCTACCTGCCAATTTTTACTCAACGGGTACATTACACGAAACTCAGTTCAAATTATAAGTGGCCAATCGTGCAAAATATTTGCACACAGCATACCTAGATCAGGTTGATATTTATACTTATTTGTGGCATTTTTCGATACAGTAAATTTTAAAAAAATTGGTCGGTGCAGTCTTGTCTCTATTTACCCCTCTGCAAGGTACGTACCTTAGATGTGTAGTTCAGTGACATACCTCGTCAGGACTATTGTCATACACTAGCTGCTAGTTTCGCGTACGGAATATTTGTGACTTTTGTATTACTACATTGGTTTTTTTTTGTCTGAAATTGAGAAGAATTAAGTTTTGCCGGAGTAAATGTCCCCCGCATTTAACCTGTTGTTAACCTGATAAAGAATATGGGCCTTAATTTTGTGTATTAATGTCATTCGTGTTTGCATTTTGTCACATTTTCGAATGATTGAAGCAATATTCTGTGGTTTTTAGTGGATAGCGAAATACCATCCCGCTGGAATGGATTGCACTGTTCTCACGTTATAATGGTATTGACAGTGACATATGGAGTCGATGTTAAAAGCAATGACCATTATTCCGTGTTTTGTTTGTGGTAGAGTTCGAGCTTCTATAAAAAGGCAAGTTTCCTGCTTCCTGCTGGTGTGCTGTTTCATACCACAGACGTCTCTGACAATCCCAAACGACAAGCTGGTTTTAAAATAGGCTAAGCCTCATAATTTTGAAGTCGCCTAATATAGCGGGTTGTGTTAAGAAGAGTGAAAGGTTCGCCATAGTTCTTAGATACGATTCGACTCCTCGCCTTCAGTTTGGACTAAGTCTGATTTCTTAATCAAAAAGTTATTTCTTTTTTAAGTTGCTGCCACTGACGCGGAAGAACTACATCATACTCGAACAAATGGTAATCAGGTAAGGGACATAAAGAATTTTAGGCGATTCTGTGCTAAAGACAAGCCACTTGAAGTAATACATATGGAGGGGGGTAGAATTAACAATTATTTTGTAATAAATAGTGATTAACTATACGATCTATAGGCCTTTAAATGTGGGCCCGGTAGCTCAGTCGGCATAGCGACTGACTAAGGAATGGACGGTCCGGGGTCGAATCCCGATGGGGACGAGATTTTCCGCCCGTCCAGACCGGCCCTGGGGCCCACCCAGCCTCCTGTACAATAGGTACCGGGTCTTTCCCGGGGTTAAAGTGCGGCCGGGGTCTGCTGCTGACCACTCACTCCCTTCTAGTGCCGCGGTCATGGAAGAGTAGAGCTATATCTCTACCCACCCTCTGGGCCACACCGGGCCTGTAACGGGTTCACTTTACCTTTACCTTTTTATAGGCCTTTAAATACTGTCATAATTATAAAGATCGGATTGTCTTGTAATTTATAAGCTAAGTAATTCAAGGGTCGTAAGTGTATTGCAATTGATAACACCGTTGACTATTTTCTTGTACTAATGCGATGATTTTAACCGTTCACAAACATCGTGTTAGATAATAATACTAAAAATGTTCGCCTTTAATGTAATATTTAAAAGTACGTGTTTCGTACGATTCTCATAATATGCACCGATCAGTGTAAACATCATTAACCAGCTGGTCTTTATGATGGTCAGAAATTTGTTCCCTGTAAGACATGAATTGAATTCTTATAGATAGTTTGGTTATACATCTGTCTTAAAAGGGGTTAAAGTATCAAAACTTCTGTGAGTCTACAAAAAAATACGAAGAGAGCAGTACCAAGAGGCACTAATGCTAATACGTAATTTTAGGTAAAATTTGAAGCAGAGAAGTAATTTTACGCTATTATAAGTCTGCTTTTATACAATGTTGAATTTAACATGATAAGTCAGGAGAGATGCTTTTGTAAGGAATCCGCCTTGAGCGCCAAAGCTTTCCCTTCAGAACCCCTACCAAAGGAAGTTATTGTAGACAAAACAGAACTGTTTACTGCAGTTTAAGAAAATCCGCTTTACAAAGGTAAATAGTGGTTTTCAACAATGCGTTTCCTTTTTATTAATCCTATTTTATTATAAAATACGCCAATAAGAGAATCAGAATTTTTATCGCTTCTAATACCAAGGTCCGCCATCGAAAACTTCTTCAGTCAGTTCCATTGACGTCCGATCATCAGAGTTTTTCTGAGTTGATTGGTAGCCTTATCCTATATTCTCTTTCGTATTAAAAATGGATTTTTTAGAAGCAATTTCTCCCCAAATTGTGAATTGTTGTTCCCCATTCCAGGCTGCTTGATCAGCCCATCGTAGCTTTCTGGAATTGAATATCCTTACAGCAAGAAGTGTCCTGTGTGGACTTGGATAAATCAAAGGACTGGCTTAGCGCTGGAATGCCGGATTAAGGTTTTCGGCACAGACAAAGATTTCACTGTCATACGTTGAGACAGGCTCTGAGTTCGACCAAATCCTCTTAGGTAATTAGAACCTGGAATCGTGTATTCTGAGACAAATCAATTGTAGCGTGAGGCTGACCGTTCATCTTCGTATAATGTCGACATCATGAATACTTCGATCGTTGTCCGCACTCCCATAAGAATTAATGGCGTACGCCTTTTAGTCTTTTGTTGTTACAGCAATTTCAAAGAACTTTTCACTTGGCTGTTTCCTCAACTGCCCACGTCAAGTTCAACGGGCCTGAACAAGAACTCCCACGACCGTTGCCGTAGGAGGTTAGATCTCCCGCAACGCAGTCTTTTACTGCTGTACGTAGACTGCAAATATTTTTCTCTGAAATATCAGGTGTGTGTATATTATTTTATTTCACTTCTATCACTCGTGCCTACGATTAATTATCATCCTCTGTTATAGTAAAAGTGAATTTAAGATTCGCAAGGATAGCATCATACCACGTAGTTTTTATGGTGCTGATTTGATAAGGCTTATCATCATCGAAAATTTTATGAAATTGTTCTGTTTTTGTGTATTGTAAAATTGTTTCATTTAACGAGCTACTCGGGTTTCAGAAACGAAAAGGCTGAAATTTTCTTTTATAACAGGAGTGTTCCTAGGGGAAGCATCGCGCAGCATACAAACAGAGATGAAAATTCCACTGGGGAGACCTAGGCGTAGATGGGTGGATAATATTAGGTTGGGTCTCCAGGAGGTGTGATGTGGGTATATGGACTGGATTGGCCTGGCCCAGGATAGGGGCAGGTGACGGACGCTTTTGAGTGCGGTAATGAACTTTCGGGTTCCGTGAAATGCGGGAAATTTCTTGACTAGCTGTAAACCATTTAGCTTCTCAAGAAGGACTCTGCAGCATGGAGTAAGTAAGTAACAGTACAATGAATAGAGGCGTAACGCAGAATGTCTGAGAATAAACGTGTTTTTCGGGTATTTACAAATTGTAAATAACTGGAGTGGCTACTGTGTCATCAATGTCTTTCGATTTTTAGTTCAAAACTTTGTTATCTTAACTCACATTAAAGACGCTGCAACCAGTCCATCTACAGCCACTGTTTGCAACATGAAAATATAAAGCCAACGAAACTGTCGGTTTGTTCTGGAATGTCCTGTACGAAGGAAGAATGTAGTTCCCAGCTCAAGCAATGATAGGAGTAATTAGCAGTGTTTAAGTAACATCCAGTATTAGTAGGTGGACCTGTATTAAATATTTATCTCAGTAATTAACCAACTTGATGCACAAATGTTTTGTTTTACAATAAGTTTTATTTCATGACTCTACATGTTTCGAGCACACTTATTGTAAAACAAAACATTTGTGCATCAAGTTGGTTAATTACTGAGATGCACAGTCAGAAAAACGTCAAAACCTGTATTAAATAATTGTAGGCGACAGTAATTAGGTACTTCAGGTAGGCAGAAAGGTAAAAGTATATTAGTTACTTATAAAGTAAGTGGAGCTGAATTGTTCTTTAGAAGCCCATAGTAGGTCGGCTTGTCGAGAAATCCCATCTTTTACGAAGCTCGGAAATTTAATACTTTATTAAAAAAGATATTTCCGTTTGACAAGGTGGCACTAGAACACGATTTTCTCCTGAGTACTTCGGTTTTTCCTTCACAGCGAATTCACCAGTGCTTTTGTAAATAAACCTAACTTAGTGCACAATTTATTCTTAGTATATTTAACAATCTCTACATGCTTCGGCCGACTATGTGCCCATCATCAGGAGAAACAACATTTTTTTTCGATACTTGGCACTTGTTATTCCTTGTAGATATCTGTCTGCTATGCAGAGAGTCATCCACATATTCGGCCGAAACATGTAGAGATTGATAAACGTACTAAGAATAAATTGTGCACCAAGTTGCCTTTATTTACAAGATTATGCAGAAATGCACATTCAACAAAACGTAAAATTCACCGGTGCTCTATTATCATATTACCTGCGACTATTACAGTTGCTGTATAATGTTAGCAATTGACAGCATCGTTAAATAAAGAAGTTTCTCTCTCTTTCTCTCTCTCTCTCTTCGTTTGATAAGGAGACAGCTAGAAGGAATCCGCCGATCACACTGAATCACATTACGTATTTAAGTAACGTTTAATATACCTTCGGGTGCTGAACAATTAGGCCGTTAGTTCCGAGGTAGAAAACAAGAAAGAAGAAAAAACTAATATGGTTGTGTAGCTGCATAAGACGGACTTCCATTCAACACCATTGTTGTCGCACCCATCTTGGTCAGAAACCAACGTGCCCCTGCACAAAAGCACACAGAATTTGACATACTTCTGTTAATTAATTATCTTTCTACACAACAACTGTTTTTTTGGTAGAGTTACTGCTTGTGTCTGCTATGGTCATGACTCAACTGACTTCTCCTGTGACAAAAAGTCCCGTTGCTACCATCAAAACAAGGGTATCAGGGAGGTTTGTTTTATATTTGCATTGGAGTTTGTTGACTTTTCGCAGAGTCTGTAAATGGTGAACTATAACATTCCTGTGCTTCGTGTACTGATCACGAATTTTAAAAGAGAAGACCGACGGGGTTTGTGTAGTGGTAATGGTTTGGATGTGCACTGGGAAGCCGATAAGGTCTAAAAATCTGAACAGTGACAATGACTATTCGGGCTTAAGTTTTCCGTCCTTACTTACCGCTTCGTTTAAAATCGTTTTAAAATCAGTATTTTGCAGTAATCCCAACAACTGACACTATGCATCCGAAATGCTGACAAAATCATGCAGTGAATCACTGAAATTTAAAATAGGGGTCATATTGATCGGTTGTCAGAATCTAACCATTATAATTCCCAGTGCCCAAAACATACTTCAATCTGACAATTATTGCTTGCGGCTGCAGTTATCACTGATCACTTTAAGTTAAACTGTGTTTGAACTGGTTAATAGGACTATAAAGTAATAATCTTGACACAGAAGGCATTTTCGCATTGTAACATAATAATTGCTGTGGCTTCTACCCATGACGAGGACGGGAGAATTGTACTGGGGTGAAGGGTATAACATCCCCTCCTTTGGGGTTGGTTGTTGAGTGTTCAGCAAGTGGAATTGTTTAAATTGGAGAGGGAAGTTTCTCCCCGAGCTTCAGCATTTAACGAGTTGCTTCATCAAACACCCTTCATTTGTTCGATACTAAAAGTGTTATGTGATCCGAGTCTTCGTAATGCTGGGGTTTGCTTAATGAGGTCTACATGACACTGCTGTATGCAGAGGGGGGGGGGGGGGTTTGCTGTTATTTGGAATTAAATGTGTACCCGATATTTTATTTTGAATGCGAAATTAACAGAGAGTCCTAGGTTTTGTTTAGAACGTTCAAGGGTCTGTTTTAAATGCAAGCCACGTAAGGAATAATTCAGCAATATGAAAACGCACCATATCCGTGTGTTTAAAACTCGAAAATAATAACATAATTATCTCCAATAAAACATGTTAAAATGCATTTACTTTTAGTGACAAATTTATTTCTATTGAAGCAGATGACGAATAATCTGCCTTTCTCTGCATTGTTACGATCCTGACGACCACAACCAGGAAAAAAAGATTTATAGCAGTATCAAGAAATTAAAGAACAGCTGTATTCACTTAAAGGCATATTTATGAAAATTTCATGTGAGAAAACTTATGCATATGATAACGAATTGAACTGTTCAGCCAGTTGATTGGATTTCATTGATGGACAATTTGTTGTGAATTTTCGTACAGTTGATTGTCTTGGACAAATAAATTCTTAATGGATAACCCTTTTTATACATCGTAAAACAGCAGCAAATTTAGTAAAAATATAAGCAGGGGGTAGTAATTCAGACGCTTCAGTTCCATTGTTTGTTATGAACTCAATAACAATAAAGCTTTAAGGAAAACATGTAATGGGCACAAAATGTTTTAACCATTCTTTAAAATATTTGTTCGAATTATTTTTATTTTCGTCGATCGGTTTGCCGTCAGATATGCTGAAGATATCCATAGAAACCAATTCAAGCCTTCGTATTGAGTGTAGAGAGACAAAGAGGACATAGATAATTTGAGATACTTGCTTCTTTACTTGTCAAGCTCTTAGTATCAGATGAATCCACAATTCGTGTAGCAGTTGCAGTGGAATTTCCTCTCATTACGTTTTTTTTTCCTTTCACTTGGTGTGTTGTGAAAAGAGTTCTAAACTCATACAGTGGAAGCCTTTTTTGTATGTGTCTATGTTACTGTTCCATTATCCTGATTTCACTTCGCATTTGTTGTATTCTAGTCTGAAAGTGTTTTGGTGCTGTGAATATTTTTAAGAAATAAAACTTTTTATGTATCAGGGAGGTACTGTGACTTTATCTTTCTCAATACAGCAGAAGTTTTAAGAATCTTGGTTTATTCTTTACGTTACGTTCCAAATGAAAATGTCTTAAAAAATTTAAATTATTTAATTCAGTAGAAAGACAGTATTCGACTAATCTATTAGGAAAAAGCATTAGCTTACAAACGCGTGAAATGAATGCAGTCATTGCACTATGTATAACTACAATGTTCTCAGAAAAGTTGGTGATTTAGGGAATTGCTATATAATAGTGATAAAAAACATTAAGAAAAAGTACATGCTCTGGCTGTTGGTAATTAGTGATGCTCTGTGGACTGACGACAGCAGTCTGCTCTGTATCCGGCAAGATAAATAACTTGCACACAGCCTTGTAGATGTGTAGCATGAAGTTTTGGTGTGTGGTGTACCATCTTGGGCATAAAACACAAGACGTGTTATTGTTTAATTTAGAGTGCGTCGAAGTCGGCATCTTTGCGTTATTTAATGTAGTGCTCTCTTATGATACTACCTGGAGGCATCGCCTATGTTACACAAATGTACAAACGTTTAGTTCTATTGAGTAACAACTCTAAAGTTACATCTTTTGAAGTTTATTTATTTTAGTAATTAACCAACTTGATGCAAAAATTTTTGTTTTACAATAAGTTTACTTCATGTCTCTACATTTTCGAGGAGGTCAAATTTGTATTATACAGCATCTGGTGTCATCACAACTATAGGTGTGATGACACCAGAGGTTGTATAATACAATTTTGACCTCCTGATGATGAGCAAATGGTGCTCGAAACAAGTAGAGGCATGAAGTAAACTTATTGTAGAACAACAATTTTGTGCATCAAGTTGGTTAATTACTAAGATAAATATACAGCGATGCACGGTCAGCAAAACATAACATCTTTTGACGTGTTAAACAGTATGGAGGAAAAGTGCATTAATTGTGAAACTATCTATCCGGTCCCTTTTTTCTGTCCTGAGCTAGGAACATTCAGTCCACACCAACCAACCATATTTATTTAAGATTATTTTTAATATTATACATGCACACAAAATTCTTCCAACAGGTTTCTTCCTTTCAGATTCTTCGAACAAAGTGTTTTGCGCATTTATGACATCTCCCCGTATGTACTGCACGCACTTGTCCAGCTCATCCTCTTTTATGTGATAATTAAAGCAGTCTAATTCCGGAGTAGGGAGAAAGATATTGCTGTGTTGAAAGACGCTATCAATTGCTTCGATTATGTAACGTCAATGATAGGTGAAAGAATACGAATATGGAGGATTTGCGGAGTGAAGTTGAGCAGGAAATACAGAAGTACTCGTAGAAATGCTTCTCTTAGTGTCCCTTCTTTAGCCAAAAATTGTTTAAGATTTGGGTTAAAAATAATAAAATTCCTCATTATGCACTTGTGCCCAGTCTTCAGTTACTTATGGCTTTTCCGTCCAGGTACTCTGTAGAGGGTTTTGCTTATCAAATACCGTACATCGACCTTCTTCTTCTTTCTGGGTGAAAGACCAAGTTTCACGCTGTAAAAAGGAAGCAAAATTATAAATTCGTATGCTTCATTCTTCAATTAATGTCACCATTGATTATAAAACACTTTAATATCTGTCTTCATACCGGCTGCCCTGAAACTCTTCGAAGTTCTCCTCCAGGAAAATGCTTTTATATTAGATCACTTTAAACGGCAATTAGTTGCTTGTTTCTACGTCATTCTCACATTCATCTTTCAGAATAATACTGAATTAATTATCATGTAATGTATGTTGTAGGTAAACTATCTCTGTTGTATGAAACACGAGTTAACATTTTTATGTCCTTGCATCGCTAATACGAGGCTTATTCAGAAAGTAAGTACCGTTTCAATATAAAAAAATCGAGTGAGGTTTCGTAAAACATTTTATTGTTATCAGATTTTACATTCTTCAAACTATTTTTCCACATATTCGCCGTCATTATTGAGACACTTATCGTAGCGGGGCACAAGTTTTTGTATACCCTCCTCATAGAATGCGGCCGCCTGCGATTTTAGCCATTACTGATAATGTCATAGAGTAGAGTCCTTGAAATCTGAGGAAAGTGCAGGGACATATCAGAAATTGTGAAACGTCTGTCGCCACGCACTCTTTCGTTGACCTTACGCACCAAATCATCATTCACCAAAGACGAACGCCCACTTCGCGCTTCATCATGCACGTTCTCTCGTCCTTCATTGAACATCCAAACCCATTTCCTAACCATGCCATCACTCATCGCATTGTCATCATACACTTGGCAGATCTGGTGATGAATCTCACTTGGTAGCACATCCCTAGCGTTCAAAACACGAATTACAGACCGTATTTCACAGTCGGCGGCTCCTTCAATCGTCTTAAACATGTTTAACGCACAGGAACAAACATAAACATAATACAAATTTCACGAAATGGCTTCTGTATCTTCTCAATTGATAGAGGAAGTCACTGTACATGCGCAAAGTGACAGTCTCGAGGATGCGCGAGAGATATGCGCAGACGGTACTTACCTTCCGAATAGCCTACGTATATTCGCAGCATAACCAACAAGAGGCAACGTTTCAGGATTTATTTATTCCTGCAAAACGCTCTACATGTTTCAGGCGGTTTTCCCCTCCATCATCAGGAGCTCAAAACTGCCCATACAGCGTCAGGTATTTGTCAGACCATACTGCTACCTGGCCATGTTAGCAGCAGGTAGCTTTTTTGGTCTGAAAAATACCTGACGCTGTATGTGCAATTTTGAGCTCCTGATGATGGAAGGGAAACCCGTCTGAAATATGTACAGAGTTTTACAGAAATAAATTGTGAAACGCTGCATCTTGTTGGTTATACGCTGCCGTTATAAAACAGGAGTTGGAATAAATGTGGTGTTGTAGTGAGGTAAGAGTCTTCTAAAGGTTGACTGCGATTTTTTTTGAAAGGTACAAAACAAGACTCCTGAATTAGGTTGATTCAGAAACTGTCTTGTTAGACATAGACAGTGGCTGGTAAGCGAGAAAGGGACCGTGCGTCTTACAATCCCATGTTTTGCGCAGAAAATATTACACCCCATTTAAGAACAGCGGGCGAAAATACGAGAAATTGTCAGCCAGGAGGTTATTTTCATTTGTACGTGCAAGGCTTCACATTAAGGGCAGAGGGAGATGGAGATGGGTCTTCTAACCTGATCGGAGTTCCAGATTCAAGCAACGACATGTTTCTAAAGGAATGTGCTTAGAGGGATAATGATATTTGAAAGTCAGGAATGGAAATGTCCAACTGGAAAACAGTAGTTTCCGACATATTTGTAAATATTGAAAAGAAAGTGTACACCTTCACAAAATTAGCTTTCAACCAGTAGGTTTCTACGCGATTCGCAGTTGTCGTACAGTTACTGATGAAGATTATGGTCTTCTGGGACATGACATGTTGGTGGTAATTAGTTTCGGCACAGCTTACTGCCTCCGTTTTCATGGTTATGATTTTAAACTACCCTGAAGAAGGTGGGAGCAATTTATTCCAGAATGTCAGTATCTAATAAACAGTCAACGCCCTGTCATATCCCAGAACACTGTTCTCAGCAGTTTTATTTGCGGACGATATGCCTAATTTATTTTCCAAGAACAAAGGGCCTAAACTCTCAACATCTTTCCAGCTTCGTAATTTGGACTTCATGCTATCATGTATTGACTCTGGACAGCTTTTCCTGCCTGAAAGTTTCGTGATATATCTCAGTCGCTCAAGACATGTCGCTGGGAATGGCGGGTAGGACTTCAAGGTCGACCAATTCATCTTCTTCCATATACTTTCTAATTAAATAATTATGAATAACTTTATGTGTCGACGCTGTCACGTAGACTGAGCTGTTGAAATAATCGTTAAATAGACCATAAATAAATAAATAAATAAATAAATAAAAGGAACACCGACCACATCTCATTATTTGAAACTTCACAGTTAATATTCAAAGTATTTTGAAGCGATTGATTTGCAACCTGAAGTGTAGTTCAGTCGTTTTGAATAAATACCCAAAGTGTGAGACTGGCAGTTCTGCTATACATTTGACCCACATTATGATATATCCCACCTGTTTGGCCGCCATTTTTCAATATTATAGTTGGCGTTTCCCTCCGTTACATCTGATCAGGATAGAATTAAAACGGATCACACTTATTTCCTTCCAGTCCCTTACCGGCTACTTACAGCATACTACCATATTACCATACTCAGCTCTAAAGCAAATAACACTTAAAATTAAGAGGGCTAATTGTATGAGTATCAAGCCAACGGTTGAAGCAGTCAGATATCTACCAATGAGCTTAGGTTTTTCTATGAACTATCATGTATATGAAATGCCAGTAACTAGGTCTACATCCTGTTTCGGTCGAACTTTCAAACCTGTGCTGTTCATATATGCATAGTGTTTGTGGGTTTCATGTGCTCTGAGAATCCACACCGATTACATCCCTGTGTAACATAAACTGCTGTAATTCGTAATGCAGAGGACTTTTTGTTTTCTTTGAAGTAGGAACGTCAGCTTCTTCAGATAAGGAGACTCGACAATAAATTTTCACTTACGTGCTAAGTAAATTCTTCATTTCATTATGACCTAGGTTAATATGTTTATTATTATTTAATAGATTAGTCTTTATAGCGTCTTCCTTTCCGCATATTCGCGTATCGTTATATGCCAATGCACTGTCACGAGTCACAGAAACTGCACATTTATTATGAGAATATATGAATATGTATTTCTACCTACCGTTGTGGGGTTGCATGCTGCTGCCCCATACCATACTCCAAGCAGTACCAAGGCATCTAATGCAGACTGAGGGCAACGTTCCTCTTTGCAAAGTGTTGTTGCCCTCATGGAATAGCAAAAATAGACAGAAATAATTAATTTAGACTAAAATGGAATAAGCGTGAGTAGGTAACACAATAAAGTTACATAAAGTGTAATATTCACGAATAGCCCCTTATTATCACTACAAACCAGGTCGTTATATTTATAAATATTACAACCTTCCCGCATCATGAAGCAGTAAGCAGTAGAAGAGAACCATCGCATCTAATTATTGTAACCGTTTTGTGTATCACTAATGTCCAGTGATTTAGTGACTGCCAAAAATAGGTTAATTTGGAGGGAAAATGTGTAATAGGATGAGAGATTATTATATTACAGGGGTGGCCAACTATACGAGCTTTGGGGTCCCCCCTTTTTAAGAAAACTCAAGTAACAGCCATGCATTAAAAAAAAAAGATTATTTTCCTCATAAGAAGACTTATTGTTTCTCGTAGCAAATAAACCACATTTGCTTTGGTTTTTATGAGTCTCCTATATTTATAAAATCTTTTAAAATATTGGTCAAGGTCAGGAACTTGTGCACGGAAACTATGTGAGAAGTCTCTCATTACTCAGCATAAGACGCACACAACACATTCCTACACAACACGATATGCTGCCACAACACATCGTTTGCAAATGTCAATTGAATTGTGAATACTATAATATAATTTTGTAAGGAACTAAACTTCCAGATGATGATCTGACAAGATCGAAAAATGTCGGAGTGTTTTAAAGTGTTTTAAAAGTGTTTTTTTTTTGTGAAATTATATTTGCATTAGTTGGTTGATAAATTGAAGTAATATGTGAGAAGTTTTTTTAAGTCAACTTGGGCGAAACACAGCAGTGACGTAGGCGAGGAGTCTTGTGTCAGCACAGCATTTACAGTGGAACTTGTATGTTGACGGCATTTTGTATTATCACAGGGCAGTCAGCACTGCAGATGGGTGTAGTTTGCGTCAAGAATCATTTGATAGTTTGTGACTGTTGTATAGTCTACTATGTAATTGTGTAATTAATTATTTAAATTACATATATAAATATTCTAATTGTACCGGCTGTGCAAAATCTTGGAAAGGAATGCACATGTTATTACTACGTCACACAGAGTAGTATAAATTATGTATTCTGTATTACACACTGCAACAAGTCTCGTGAAACTCCGTATATAAGTACGTACCATCATTGTGTTGTAGCAACCAAATGCATCTTCGCGGAGGAAAGTAAGAGATGAAATCTTCACCACGTAACGCTTTAGCCCCCTAGTGAGAATTTAATACGAAACTTTTCTATATATATAACGCGAAGTTGAATGTGTTTGGCTTCATATCGTAAGTCCACGAACACAGCGCAGCGCGATATCCTGCCTGATACATCGTATCATATTTCGGGAAATACAACCTGGCACCAAAAAAATATGCAAAATACACGGAAATTGCAACCGAGACGCACACAAAAATGTTGGATATTTCATGTGTTGGAAACCAAGAAAACTGCATATTGAAAAAAAATCTCAAATTCAATATGGTCGCAGTTGGATCATCTTTATGCTGTAGAGTGAATGAAGAAGATGGATGTTAAAATGTACGAATAAACAACTTAGAGGGTGTCATACATTTCGGCGCCACTGCCTGTACGGCAGGACGGGACAGAACAGGACAGGACGTCGACGGATTTTGTGATAAATATGTACAGCGTAGAAAATTCTACAGGCGCATTCATGTCGGTGTACTGGTCATAATACGTGGCTTTGGCCAGTCGATTTTAACGCTGGCTGGATGTGACGTATTGTGGGAGAAACGAATAAAAACACGCAAAGTCAAAATTGTACCTTTGTGAGTGATTACTGTTTGGCGAAGTTGCGATGCTGCGACATACCTGTCTTTCCTTTCGTCTGTCTGCATATAATGAACCGGAGTTAAAGAGGAGACTTTCAGTAAATTTACTACTGGATGTTTTATTAGGGTACGTCGACGCTGTTTAGTTTGGTCACTGAAGTTACACAATAGAAGTGGGATGGCAGGCTGGATTGATCTGGCTCAGGATGACATATGGCGGGTGCTTGTGAATGCGGTAATGAAATTTGTTTCCATAAAATGCGTGAAATTTCTTGACCGACCAAGGAATTGTTAACTTCTCAGTAAGGACTCCTATCCACGGAGTTACTTAGTTATTGCGCACCGAGTAGAGGTAATTCATTACCGACGTTTCGGGAAAGCATAACGGTCCTATCTTCGAGGGTCAAGAACTTATCGGTACCAAAATGTCGGTAACGAATTACCACTTCTTGTTGCATGGTAACTTACAAGAGTGCAGTTCACGATCTACATCATGCTTTAGAAGAATACTGTCGAAGTCTAGTCTCAAGATTACGGGCGTTGAACACGTGCAGGATTATCTTACTCGGAATTAAGACGGTTAAACTTTTTATTTCATAACATTATAAAACTTCTTACGTCTTTTGCAAACATGTGACATTAGAAGTTACAGGTAATGCAAGTAAATGTTTCACTTGCCAGTATCACGATGTGCCTGTGGTAGCCAACGCTTTACACAGAAGATATAACACATACTACATTACACTAATTCAATTAATGAAAAATATAAGGTAATTCCGGCAAAACCTCGGCGTCGCTTTAACTGCTGTTAGTAGAAAAGAAAATAAGCGGAACTCTTATATTATCATACAGGGTGATTTAAAAATATGGACTCAATTTCGTACGTCTATTACTGTTCAATTGAGTCCATCTTTTTGGATCATCCTGTATATTATGAGCTATGGAACTCTGCTATCGCGTAGGTAGAAATTTGGCTTTGTGTTAGAAAGACCCTAGTACAAACTTCTAGCCGGTGTTTGGATCTGCCGGACATTTTTAATATATTTTTACCCCATCTAGAGATTTTTATAACTACTTCTTTCTACATCCCCTCCACTTCATTTATCATACTTAGCACTGAACTTTTTATAGCCTTAGCCTTTGAAAGTACAGTTACATAGAGCGAAAGTAAGTAAATAAAATAGACTTAGTGTATTCAAAATGGAAATAATAGTGCTGAGAATTGGAATACTTGTTGGTACTTCCACCTAGTCACCTACCTGCTGCTTCTACAGGAAAGCCAGTGTTTCAGGAGTGACTACAAAGCGGTTCGCGAACCATATATGTTTTGCCCACTTCACTAGTGCATGTAAAATAATATTAAAGTAATTTACAGGCGCTCGAGGACGAACATGAACGATATTTTATTCAATTCTTCGAAAGAAATGGAAAAAATAGCCAACTTAAACTGACTTGTTGTAGATGGATGAAAAGAATAGAGAAGCTGTAGAATAAGAAAAATGAAATGCTTGATAACGTGAATGTGTGGCTGTTCTGTGCGTTGCCTCCTACAGTGCGACAGCGAAGTTTGTCTCTCTGGTCACCCCTGTAATATTGTTTCATTCCCGTGAAGCTTTGCGGCAGTAGCCACATTGACCGTGACTGACATATACTTCCGGGCTATTTAGCTATGCAGGGATACAGATACCGACCCTTTATGATATGTGTTATCATGGGAATAACTTCTGAGAATCGAAATTGTTAGTCGCTAACCTGTTTTACACTTTTCCACGACTATGGCAACTTTGTTCGATTTTCCCTGAAACAGGCACGATGGGACGTGCAGGAGTGCCAGCCGCCATGTTCAACAGACCTGAAATTCTGCCCTCTGAAGCGAGCGAAACGGGGTCACGTGATGGACACCTGGTGTAGGCGGGCATAAAGTGCTTTAGATTATCGCTTACCGAAGGGTTGTAACTGACGCAGCTCGTGTCTTGCATTCCAAAGTACCCCGTTTAAACCATGGCCCAGAAACGGTTATCGTGCGTCAGGTTTTCATAACACACATTGAAAACAATATCTGTGTAAGAAACATCCGCCTGAGAACTTCGCTGTTCTGGGCTATTACGCAGCGAGTAGTGGTAATTCCTTGCCTACGTTTCGGCAAAACCTATCGGTTCCGAAACGTCGGAAAGGAATTACTACTACTACTCGCTACGTAATAGCCCAGAAGAGCGCAGGTTTCATTTACTTCGCAGCTGAGACCTGAAACCGTGAATATCCACCTGACTGCAAATTACGCTCCAACAAGTGGAATTATTTTGATAAGCTAATAGTCGCCGGCCGGTCCCAGTGGCCGCGCGGTCTAAGGCGTAGGTCTGCAGCCGCTCGTCTGCTGAGATCGTGGGTTCGAATCCCGCCGGGGACATGTCTGTCTGTCTGTCTGTTGTGAGTGTTGTGTGTTGTCAGGTAGAGGTCTCTGCGACGAGCTGATCACTCGTCCAGGGGAGTCCTACCGACTATGCTGCGTCGTTGTGTGTGATCTAGAAACCTCATGAATGAGGAGGTCATGGCCCGCGTCAGGCCGCAGCGCCACAAGAAAAAAAAATAGTCGCTGAGAAGGCGAAGAAATATCCCGTTATTATGTATTCCTGACCTTCATGATTTCTGTTCACAAGAGCTCACTACTGGTTCGTATTTTTCTACTACTGCGATTAGTGGATATTTATTATGGCTTATGCGTGCTATACGCTAAGGTGACGTTTCTGACCAAGTCTATTAAATATTCAAGTTTGTTATTCCCTAACTGCTTGCAAGCGCTCGTGTCATTTCCTAACTGCTTGCAAGCGCTCGTATTGCTTCAGCAGGTTTGGTCACCGAGTGCCGGCGACACAGATGTTCCTATAGCACCGCGGAAAGCTTAACCGGAAGTTCTGTTGCGGGGGAACTGGGAGGGGAGGTGGAGGAACAAGCCACCTGGTAAACAGAATAGTCCGGACATCCGCACTTTATTGCCGTTTCGGGACAAGAGCGACGTAAAGTAACTCTCTGTCCAGAGTTCCCTCAAACCCATAATAACTAACTCTACCCTTTAAAATTTGGGTTGCTGCACACTTGTCATTCAACAATCGCCATACGTCATAGTGGGACACTAAATTTTACAGTGCAGTTTGTCTGCGTTGTGTTACTCTCGTGAAAATAAAGCCAGACCTTTGAGGACTAAAATGAATCTACTCGTACATTAAACATAAATATCAATTTCTTGTCTTAGAGGAACCTAGCGCGAATCTGTTTGAAGGAACTATCTGCGAGGGCCGTGTTAGAAAACAGTGGCTGTTTGTTGTGGGTACATATGAAACAAGCACACTGTATTTGCCCAGGATCTTACTCCCAAACCTGTAAGCACATATGGTAACTAATGGAGTTTAAGGTATTAAACTCCAGGGATTACGGACGAACACTATTTGTTATATTGGTATGCGACCAGAGAAAAGGACGGACCTCTTTGCTTGCTGCTTGTACACAAATCCCTCTCTCACTCGAAAATTTCGTCACGTACAGAAAAGTCGTTCTGAAAAAAATACAACTTTCATTCCAGAAGATGGATCATGGCCTGGGAACAGAAGAATATCTAGCAGATTAGGGAGTAAGGGTTTATGTCCGTAAAAACTGTACTTTCCTCTTTATACGTGCTGCACACAGCGGTGAATATGGCTGACGGTTCGCAGCAGTATTATGAGGGAACAGGGACGTACATCTTGGTTATATTTTCAAGACTACTGTTCTTCCACGTTAGGTAGTGTTACGGAACATGCTGCCTGCTTGAACCTCTACCACCTGTGTTAATTCTTGCTCTGACTCTGGCGTAAAGGTAATCTTTATGTTGTTAATTCCGTGCATTACTTGTAACTAATGCACGGGTTTAAACAACCAAAATTCACAGACTCGGTTCTTAGATATTTATGTCACAATATCACACTGAATATTCTTACATGTTTCAGTCCACAAGGGACTAGCATCAGGGAATCAAACCAAAGTAAAACAGCACAAAATCAAATCAGTCGCTTTTGTACATAGCTGATGTAGTGTAAATGAGCCAAATAGTTAAAATGTAGACATTTCTTTGTAGAGGTGTTAAATAAATGTAATGGATCTTGACACACACTTTCTTGGAAATAACCTACATACTCTATATCAAGATGCATCACATCTATACAACAACCATACAAATAAATGTATTCGTTGTACCCATTTGACTATTTTACACGACGTCAGTTTTGTACGGAAGTGACTAATTTGTTTTGATGTTGTGTTCTTTGAGTTGTTTCTCTGATGACGGTCCAATGCGGACTGCAACCTGTAGGGATATTCAGTTGATTTTGTGACATAAATATCTAAGATACGAGTTTGTGCGTTTTGTTGGTTTAATATCGTTAATTGTAGGAGTAAATTTGTCCAGCTTACTAATTATTGCGTTGATGGCATCGCACTCTATGTTAAATGTTATACGTTTTTATTCGTGTAAAAAGAGATCATAAGAAATTAAGGCGACGCATTCCTATTCACAACACTCGACGTCAAAGACGCGTTTACCAGCTGCTGTAAAATTGGAAGACTTCCCTGAAATGTTCTGAATACGGTGGCCGTTACAATCGGCTATTTGCTGTTTGTCAAGCGGAAGCTTTGTGAAGTTTAAACGACATTCAGTCATTAGAATTATTTTGCACGCAATGAGGGGGGTTTCAGTCTGGTGCCTTTAAACTTGTTTTCCTTGGAAATGCCACGTGACCGACGGGTCTTTATGTAGGAAAATAGTTTACAGTAGAATACTTATACACCCGTAAACCAAAGTGTGTTCTGTTAGTAATTAGAGCCTAACAAGCATGGTCACACATTGTAGGTTAAAAAATTTTGGCCGACTTCAGATAATTCTCTCACAGTAACCGGAAACAAATATTACAACTCGTGAAGCTTTTTGTCTTCACATCTAATAGCCTTTCTTATTAAGGAGTTGAGGGAAAGTTTTGCGCAAGATCAAACGTAAATGGGAAAACGATCCGAAGAAAATAGCACAGCGGTTTGAATTTGAGGACGAAGAGTAATTTTAAATATGAATAAATTAGCAATTGTAAACATACCAGTTAAGAGATTGAATTATGGAACACGCCCCCCCCCCACCAAAGTCCTTGGATAAAGTATAGGTAATTGACAATGAACAATTGTTATTACTGTTTTAATTTTTCTAAACAGGTTTGTACATATGAATTTTCAACTAATTAAGCTTATTTCCTTTCTGTAATTTTTTGAACCACTAAAAAAAAAAAAAAAAATCAGAGACCCCTAAGTGAGGAATTTGCTATTCAGCTACACACACACACACACACACAGTTATTATGACCGTCCTCACAACGTTATTACGGTTTAACCAATTACATTATCATGTTAAGAATGGCAACACGTTTCAACAATACCAGTCATCATGAGGCCATAAGTTGTTACAAAAATATAAATAGTTATTTCCCAAATGTTCAGTTTACGGAAGTTATTGGTGTATGAATTGAGATCTCAGACATGTACATTGTACAAATAGAATAAAATATAGACGTCGATGAAATACATACTATAAAATGTTACAGTTCTCTACTCCAACAGAAGGTAAGGTTTTAGTGGTGGATGATGCAGTACATATTTTATCTGAGATTTCAGTCGTACATCAATAACTTCTGTAAACTCTACTTTCAGGTATTTTAAGATTTACAGTTTTGTAACAACTCATGGACTGATGATGACCGGAATGGATGAACTATATTGCCATTCTCATTGTGATACTATGATTAGTTAAACTTTAATAAAGTTGTGAGGACGGTCATAGTATTCACTATAATGTTAACGAAACACATGGGGATACATAGCATAAAGTAGACACGTGTATATGTGAAGGTGGAGCGGGACGCCCATCAGGGTACTTCCAGCAATAACATTCTGGTTGGGTCTGACGGACTGCTCTTTGTGTCACCATGTGTAAGGCAGGTAAGATAGGCCACACAGATCTGAATAGCACGTGATAACAGATGTCGTGCAGCGTACCGGGTGTCTTCAGCCTGCAGACATGAGCGGGTTCAAATCCAGCGTAGAACGGAACAGAAATATAGAAGTAAGAGCAGAACACCAAGCCTTATGAGCCCCACCACTTATGTTATCTGTACACGTCGGGAGATGCTGATTACGGTGCGTTAAATTAGAGAGAGACAGAGAGAGAGCGTGCGTGTGTGTGTATTTATGTGTGTGTATGTGTGTCTGTCTGTACAGAAATTTCGAAAAGTCGTCGAGGTCTGGTACGAACACTTTATCATCTTAGACAGAGGTAATGAATTCGCTACATGGAAGAAAGCTCTTCTTCAAAGCGTGAGATTTGTTCAGGTGGCCAAAAAATATTCCACTTTTTATAGAACCCCAAAGTATGTTGCTGTAACAAGAACTCGTCACTGAACTGTATTTACATAGTTATCAAATCCATTCACACACAGATTATTTTAGATCCATTTTAATATTAGCCTCTCTGCTACGCCTAGTGCCCAGTTGAACTCTTCCCTACAAATTTTTCGGAATAGTATTTACCCCATCTCCTCACTTATATTCGTATATTTTCCTCGGCGCTTTGTTCTCACTCGCTCTTTATATCCTTCCCTTCGGGCGTCTGGCTCTATTTTAAAGCTCTACAAAACAAAAGGTACAAATACACGTTTTACATTTTTATTTCAACAATTTTAGATTGCCGACGGAAAGGTTAAAGTTTCTAAATTAACTGATGGTAAATATTTCTCGAAACTGTTCTGCCATTGCTTCGCATTGTCAGAAATGATTAGCTGCCGTATGTACGCATATGTCTAGATATGTATGATGTTTCATTGCTACGTGTTGATCGGTTCGTCCGAATAAATAGAGCGCAGAATTACATTTTTGCAGAATGAATCGTGTCGTAATAATCAGCAGTTATATAATTGCTTACTTTAACCTATCTATAACTGACAACAACATAATTCTGTTTAACCCCCCCCCAGGTACACTATATAGTTGCAACATTAAGCTAAGCCACTAAACGGTAGAGACAAAGATCAGGCTTGTTATCGTTGTCTGTGTGTTTCACGGATATCATGACGATTTACATCGGAAGAAAGTTTGGGCGAATCTGTGTATGATCATTTATTAGGGACTTTCCGTATGTGATTTGTAGAACTTAAGGGCCATATTTGCATTCGTGCCTGTAGAGGGACCACTCAATTTTTGTGTGTTCGAAATTAGCGATCACGTGTTTTTATCCTGTATGGAGCATGGATATATATGTCCGCGCTTTTCTGTGGAGGTGGAAGTGGGATGACAGTAGTTTATGAATTCCTACCAAATGTGTGAATGTTTGTTAGTTCTGGGATCAGTAATGAGTAGACAGGCATGTACGCCAGAGCATATCATCCGTGGCAGATGCAGAAGAAGAAGAAAAACATCTAAGAAGAGCCAGAACAGGCTGGTATAGCTGTAATATTCCAAGAATTTTATTCGGGAGTTTCCCGATTCGAATACAGGCCGTGACACATAATTAAAACTAGTGATTCCCGAGGGTTTTCACGGTTCTTCCACACATATCCGAGGATAATGTCGATCAGATCACGACCAATCATTCCCAGTCTTCACAGTTTCTCATCTACCAGTCGTTCTACCACTCGACACTGTACAGTGCGAGATACTGACAACGTCGTCAAATAGACCACAAAAAAGTGTGAAAGAGAAGATGGATTTAACCGTCCGTACAGGCAATATACGTCAACAAGCTTTTAAATTAAAGGCACACAATCGTGGTGATTACAGCGACAGCAGCTCCCCTGAGTGACGTTTGTGTTGGTTTATCAGCCACACACCACGTGTTGTCATTTTGACAATGAGAAGAGACGTTTTAATTTCGACTCTGTTCGAAGGCTGTATAGTGAAAATCTACGCGGAAGGTTGAATTTTGTATTATATTACGCTACGAACTTCCGCTTGTACTGGAATTTGCCCTTACTGCCAACAAACCTTATCAGAAATGCCCTTCACAAAGAGTTCGGAAGAAGCTGGCCGTCCATGTAGCTAGGATTACTGCTTTCTATTCGGAAGTCCCGAGTTCAAATCGCACGTGTCAGGCTACAATAGTTAGACGTTTTATTTGGTTTTCCACACTTGTCCCAGCAACTGTCACCATCTTTAGCGAGATATTTTAATACCTCTCTAAGATGCCCGGAAAAGGCCGAATCCAGTCGGAGGCTTCCTGTATGATTGTATAATTTTGTATGTAATTATTGTGCAAATGTTGGAAAAGACACTGTTGAAGGCCTAGGAGCGTATTCGCGCCCTTCCCTAATTTCAGACAGATAGCAACCGAGGGTCAGGCGGGCGGTATATTGGCAGCCCTGTTTTTGTAGTATGATCTTCTTATGATTCATTTAATTTCAATTGGGTAATTGTTTGACAAACGACTGAAGAAGAAGTGCGACGTTCTACACATGGGTATGCACTGTCATGAGAATAAATTCTAATCATTTTTCTTTCATGCCTTCCCTTTCTATGTCGCTTGGAATATGAGAAGAATTTGGTTAAATGTAGTGAACTTTTCTGTGTGTATCACAATGCATAAGTGGCTTGTTATGGTACAGTTTTTTTCACTGCGTTTTACAAACCACATGTGGAACTTGTAAGAAAAATGGTAATTCCCATACAGGATAAAACAGTTTGACATTCAGAGGACCGTGCACCGTGATGTACTATTTCTCAGATTTATTTGATAAAATACTCTACATATTTCGGGCAGATCCACTGTCCATCATCTGGAGTATCTCAACACTGTATTCACGCAATAGGTACTTGTCATGTTAGTTCTGTTGGCGTCTGCTAGCGTGGTCAGGATCACGCTAGCAGACGCCAACAGAACTAGCATAACAAATACCTATTGCGTTTATACAGTGTTGAGATACTCCTGATGATGGACAGTAGACCTATCCGAAATATGTAGAGTACTTTATCAAATAAATATAAGAAAGAGTGTATCTCATTGGCTTTCGTTATAAGAATGGATAAAACAAGCTTGACAGCAGATGGTTTTAGCGTACAGGACAAAGACCGGATAAGTCAATACTGTGTTGATTTTCTGATTTGCTTGGTTTCGTTCTTGACCTGTCAACATAGACCGAAAGTAGGTTGCAGTGAGTCGTTCGATACTCCATGTCCAATTGTTAACCATCTTCCACTCTCATTTTCTGTCGCCTTTGTTAGCCTTTCCACGAAGGAGCATTCGACATTTTCCCCTCATTTTGAAGCAGGCAGATAATTAACGCCACTTACAGTTATTACACTTGTTGGCATATTTATTCTTGAGATATCTGAGGCTGTCCAAGCGCTACAGAAAAACATTAAAGGCTTCTCGGATGTTACATAATATCGACGGCTAAAATTACCGCCTTTTCGAAGGACCGTAATGAAAGTTTTTGGATTTATTGTCGGACTATGAAAACGCCGAGCTCGTTCGAAGTATCGGTTGATAGGGCGGGTAATGAACCGAGAGACTAGCATCTTTGTTGAATTTTTATTTTTGATTTACTTTCACAAGAAAAATGCTTTATAATCTTCATATTTGCAAAGTGCATCAATGATAATTAAACACTTTATTACCCAACTAATGCGCAATATACAATATGTAGCTACAATTAAAATTACAAAATATTTAAAGGTGCTCCAACATGTTTCGGATCACAGAGGATCCATCATCAGGGAGCCCTGTACAGTGCTTGGCTAAAAATTACAAGAATGGTTCTATCTTGTCCGTTGACATGGACAAGGTCGGTGTTATGGCGGCATATTCTGACCTGTTCTGCTTGTGTGTAGTTCACTGTATGTGAAGGTACTAATTTTGGAGCACTTTTAAATATTTTATAAATCTAATTGTATCTACATGTTATATATTGTGCATTAGTTGAATAATAAAATGTTTAATTGCCTTATACGTAAAAATTTACTACCTCTACTTAAATTATGGATTTAACAATTTACAAAGTGTTTTTTGGCTTATAGAATTTCGTATGTCGTTGGGTTAGTGGAGTTCATGAAACGGATAGGATGTGTTGCTGAACAAACGGATAGGATGTGTTGCTGGACAAACGGATAGGATGTGTTGCTGGACAAACGGATAGGATGTGTTGCTGGACAAACGGATAGGATGTGTTGCTGGACAAACGGATAGGATGTGTTGCT
>Ga0131853_10004202_pt1 | contig 25820 bp, 12 predicted proteins | sample TergutLab28metaG_FD_92764 | JGI IMG/M metagenome (GOLD analysis project Ga0131853, IMG submission 92764) | Labiotermes labralis P1 segment gut microbial communities from Petit-Saut dam, French Guiana - Lab288 P1 (version 2) (version 2) | ecosystem: Host-associated > Arthropoda: Insects >... | reverse complement strand
AATGAATTCAGAATAGATGTTTAAGAGGTGCCAAGAAATAAGGTCCATATGAGGACGCAGATACAGAGACAATAACTGTTTGAATTGTGTCTCATATCTTAAGTATTTACTTTACTTTGTGAATTCTTACAGTACACCTCTCACTGTGATATACTATATTGAGGAAGTTCTTAGATAAAACAAAACTCGAGGTATACACTAACAGATGTGTATGAGATTCTGAACTTTGTGTAACAGCAGACTGACATGCAAGTTTCTTGTGTAAAAGGACACATATTTCATTTCTGTAACTTACAGTATAATCTACATACAGATTTCTTACACATCATAAATAATGTTTGTTACTGGCATTTGTATACTTAATTATTCCAGTATCAGCAAAATGATGAATTTCTTTAATGAAAATTACACATATATTAGATGCTAATGTCATTGTTCCAATTTTTTGCATACTTTTCTTGGGGTGGGGGGAAGGATTATGACATAGTCATGCTTTGTGTGTGTGTGTGTGCCCCCACTTCAACTTTCAAACCAGCTGATCAATTTTCACAGAATATGCTATGAACATTCTGACATTAAAAGCTACCCCAATACGGTGCTTACTATTTCATACACTTCACAATACTAGGTGGGATATGCAGCAACTTTCTGAAGTCACAGTAACATCTTCACTACTTAATTTATGGTCCTTAAATGATGCATGACAATAGATTTTAGAAATGCAACATTTTTGAGGATAAGTTTCATAGAATGTACAAGGGCAATTACAAAATCAACCTCCGGTTGGTTGGTAAAAAGAAACGCATTATCATAGCACCAAAGCGCATGCCCAGTAGTAACAAGTAATGTTTGTTATCACTGAACGCCAACCCTCATACATTTTCACTGCGTAGTGTAAGAGTAATCACTGATGAAACATTGACATTATCGTTGCCACTCCTGCCAGCTGAGAGGTATGTATTCTGGGACCATAAGGGAATTTTGTTGACAGAATTCATGGCACCAGGGACCACAATAACGTCAGAGGTTTATTATGAAACGCTGAATAAGCTTCAGAGGTTGATCCCAAAAAAAAACCGACACGGGATGCTCACTAAAAGTGTCATTCTCCTGCACAACAATGTGTGGCCCCATGCCGTGGCTCGTACAAATGCTTTAATCAGGCTCAATTGGGAGATTTTTGACCACCCTCCTTACAGTCTGGACATGGCACCAAGCAATTACCATCTCTTCACCAAGATGAAGGTCTGGTTGGCTACCCAGTGCTTCCACACCAATGAAGAGCTCATGGATGGAGTCAACATCTGGCTGCGTAATTCAGCAGCACCATTCTATGATAAGTGACTACAAAAACTAGTGTCATGGTACAAGTGCCCAAATGTGATGGCAACTATGTGGAGAAGTAATGCAGTTGTGTATGTAACTGTTCCATATAATAAAATTTTGTTCTCTATTTTGTATTTTTTTAACCAGCCAGTCGGAGATTGATTTTGGAATTGCCCTTGTAGAACACAATGATGGCTACATGAAATTTGTAGGATATGAGGTTGCTGAAGATTCAGGTCTTCTGTGATGTTATGCTGTGCTGCTGGATAAATATTTCCTGATATTTCAAATGCACTACAAACCTAACGGCTTGGACTTACTCACCCAGTGTCTCAGTGTACCTAGAGAAGACTGAAAACTTATACCTGACATCTGTATTTAGCCTTCTGTTTGATGGTGAAAACTAATGAACCACTGGAGCTAGGCATATAAGATGTGGTGTGATGGCAAATTGTTAACATTCATAAACATGAATATATTAATATATTAACCACAATAATATTTCTGAACAGAGAAGTATAGGTTTGGTCCCAATATTATATTTAATAGATATTTTATACAAAATATGATATATATTAAGCACATAAAATCATGTAACTGAATGAGATTACAAATATGCACAGTACACCTTATGTGCTAAATTACAGGATGATGCATTAATTCGTACTTTGCAAAAAAAGATTAGAAACCCTCTCCAATTTATACATCTGTCCAGCTTAAAGCAGGAACTGCTCAAAGAGTGTATATTAACAATCTGTATTACACAGGGTGTTATTTTATCCCTGGACTGCTTCCCATACAACAGACAACATTGCTGATGCATGGGGACCAATCATGCTGCTTGTTCAGCAGTGTTCAGTCCTGTGTTTCAAAAAACTCTCTGTATTATTGCATGCTCTACACTTCACCATAAATGAACATGCATTTCAGTTTACACAAGAAATTACAAAACCTTCTGCCAAATCTTGCATTCCATATTATGCCACTTTGATTTATACTGCTGTTCATGGGAAACAATCCAAATTAACTGAATGAAGTTACAACACTGCTTACAAAGGACAAACTGTGAAAACTTACAAGACAAAAACAGGAAACTGAACACAATTTCATGGTTACATATTACAAGTAACTTTGTGGAATTTCCCCTTTCAGATTAGATAGAGGAATACCATTTTGACTGTCTTGTCTCACTAGTGTGCCAATAAATGTGTTGAGCCTGAAATATATCATGAATGACAGGATCTGCCACAACTGTTTCCACCAAAACACACAAACAAAATCATTTATTGCTGTATTTTCAGTGCAAACTGAATATATGTGCACAAACACTTATCGAATCTTCTGTTCCTCATAATTTTACATCATTTAATTTTGAAAATAAAAAGATAAGATTAGTATATTTCTCTTCTGTTTTTAATGCAGCAAGAGCAGTTTAAATACCCTTTACTGCTGCAACTTTACTATTAACAACTTTTAATCCCTCATGTTCCAGTAACCAGTTCTTCACTCTGTTCTTTTTGCCCCTGGCATACTGCCCCAGTGAACCATCGCTACGAATGACACGGTGACATGGGACCAAAATCTGCAGTGGGTTTGCTGCCATTGCATTGCCAACTGCCTGCGAAGCTCCTGAAAGAAAACATGAACTCAAATTCCATGGAAACCCACTGGCCTTGAGTGAACTGTTTCATCAGAACATACAAATGGACATCCACTAGACAATGAACACATACATGTTAGTGAACCAGACTTAAACAAAGTCATTTAATCACTAAAGCAGCTGAATGCATTCTCAGTCTCAATTTCCTAATGATTTTCTCCATTTCTTAAGAGCAGATACTTCCAACTGCTTACTGGAAGCTCAAAATGTGAGTTGGCAGTCATCTCTTACACCTTCTGATTATTGTACTATCTGACACTTCCCAATTTGTACCGCATTTTAACAAAGAGTTACAAACCTGGACTGTTCACCATCTTAGCCAGTTCTCCATATGACACTGTCTGCCCAGGTCCAATATTCCTTGCCAAAGCAATCCAAACTCTCTCCTGAAATGAACCTGCCATTTACAACAAATTGTTAGATGCAGAACATACAGCATCGGCATATTTTAAAAACAATACGTTTAGTGTGGTGGTGATGCTTCTTCATTAGACAAAGCACATATTCTTGATCAGTGTCTTACACCAAATTTCACAAACAGTTAAAGGCATGGCCACTGGACATATATATTTTGAGAATCTGCCAAAAAAATATATATATTAAGAAGGAAAACTCTAAACACCAGTAGGGCAACTTACCCATTTCTCTGGCAACACAAATGACAGGCATGTGCCTGTAAGTAACATGTCCTACATCAGTGAAGTAGGCATTCAGCCAGCCAATGCAGTCTTCCACATGCTTCTGCACTTTATCATTTCCAGATTTCTTTCCAATCAGAACCACATCCTGCCTACAACAAACAGACACATTTTATACAAACATGGGGCTAAGAACAGCATTTCAAAACATATTTGACATACATACTTGAAATTGTCTTCTCATAAATAACCATCCAATTAAAACTACATACTCAGTAACCAACACAGTAGCTCCTTGTTCCATATCTTTTAATAGTCTGGTGTTTTTTCAGTAACTTCATCACTATCTACATACACATGTAAGGAACCATGGGACGTATGAAAAGACTTCCTAAACATTTATTCACAAACAACTTTGTATATTAGGTAATTTTTGTAACAGGTGAAGCAAGGAAGACTACCACACTGCACACTTAAAACAAACTTTGCAAATGAGCATGACAGATAACTACCACTTACAACACTGACAGACAATGCAGATTTGTTTGAATGCAATGAAAAGATACCAATTTCCTGTACAAATGTTTTTTATGCAAAGTGTGGAACAATCACAACCCTTCAAGACATCCGGTCATAATGCATTGCTGCCTTGGAGGCAAAGCCCAGTAAGATGTTCAGCACTGAATAAGATTCTTAAAGCAAGTGATGCATCAGTCATTGCAGAAAAGAAGAAGTAGAAAATTTACCCAGGGAATGCTGATGCATTCTTGTCTTAAGGTCCGATATGAGAGGGCTGTCCTGGAATGAGGTGCCTTCCGTATGTGCTCCCTTCCAAGGACAAGCAAGTCCCTTGGGATCCAATGCCACTAATGTTTCCAGGCATTTCAAAATATGGCTCATCTTAGTTGACCATTCAGCAGTGACTTGTAACATGCACACATATATAAAGGTTAATTTATCTGTAGAGTATTATGGCAACTGCTGGGTATAGGTGACACACAATTTACTGACACACTAGTGCAGCACCTATCACAAGAAAGATATTGTGGTGAATATGGTGTTGAACTGTGGGCTATACTAGTGATAACTGCTCAAGGCCACCCACTCAGTGTGGAGACTGAGTGCAAACTTCCCAATCAAAGTGGTATTCATTTCTCCAAACATCACATTTCTCCTCCAGCCCATGAATCACAGACTAACAGCAACTTTTAAGGTCCACTGTCTGAGGAAGACCTTTATGTAACTGAACATCCAGACCCATGGAAAGCATTCTACATAATAAAGCCCATCTACAACATTGAAAGGTGTGCAATTAAGTGCCCCAGGCTCAAATAAATTGGGTCTAGGAGCAGCAGTACCCTGATATAAAACACAAGTGTTTCCTGGCTTTTTTAAAGAACTACCTCCAATGGAAAAACAGCCACATTGCAAGGAAGGCATGGATTGAGGGGAAATGGTGGTTGCCAGAGAGGAGTTACTGGCCTTCCTTGGCAAGTCTGTTACCAATAAAAAGCTGGACTGTTATGGACCTGTTTTTGAAAAGCAAAAAACCAGTCTGCTCTCATGAGGTGTTGATTACCATTCTTACTGAAGGAGACACTTTGCTTTGAATCAGCAAGTTCATATGCAAGTCATATGAAGTATGGTTGTGACCTGCTGCTACAATGTTGAAACCATACCACCGACTAAGCACTCAAACCACATAAGAAATCCTTGTTATACGTGTCAGCTCACTTTTTAAAATGTTACGTTATTTATTTTTATGCAACAGTTCTTTGCAGATTTGTTCCTGTATGTGCCTGTACATAAGTTGTATTTTATTAATTACAATTATCTGAGTGTCTTTGGTTGAGGCCCATTCCACCTCATTGGAACACACGTTAGAATACTCCCGACGATCATGAAATTCACTTAATGCGGTTCTTCTGGGAACGCATCCACATCGATCGTTACAATGTTAATCAGATAAACTTCCTAGTACATGGAAACACGCGTGAATTTTTACACAGTACTGGCAATATGAATACTACAACTGTGCCAAACAAATCGTAATAATATCTAATATACGCCAAATATACTATAAAGGTCCGGCACATACACATTACGTTGTAGTTTACCTACCCTTCTTGTGGACGAAAATTTGTATCACATATGTAATCAGGTTGAGAAAGAGCATGTAATCCTTGCGGACATATTTTCATAATCAACTCCCCGATTGGCGATATAAGACGAAACACTTCCACGGCTTTATCGCACAGCATATTTGCCCACGAAATTTGCACAATATCGTTCTCTCATATACACCGCTCACTTACATAACATACACATTTGCCTCATCTGTGGCAATTTATGCGACTAGGGGCAGTACCAACATTACTGATATATTACAATACATATAGTACAAAAAGTGAATTTCAAGAATGAGACCTAAACCATTCTTACATTTCCGTATGAATTCATTTCAGTTTTCATAACGATAGTCATTCTTAGCAAACAAAAACTACAGACTCTTGCTGCGTGGAAATTGTAATAAATTCAAATTGTCCGATATCCGTGGCAAGTAGTTGCGCAGTTGCACGATACGAACACCGTCGAAGTCTGTGTTTAATATTCTATTAACAGTTCTTGCTAGTTGTGTAACAAATTTTTACATGGATGAATATTGCTCTTGTTATGAAATGTAAATGTCATAACAAGAGTTAAAGTATACAGTCATCGCTAGTGAATTGTCAAGCGTAAACCCGTGAACACAAATAAGCAGCTGAACATATGGAGCCGTTCGTGGTTGTTGGACATAATGTGTTAGTGCGTTCGGTCTCCGACTTTTCGAAGGTTCTGTGCTTCCTCGAAACGTCGGAAACCGAGTACCCAGTGTGGCGGAATCTTCCAGCAGCTGAACTTACTACTGTTACATAGCTCTTGCCCGAGTGTGTTGGTTAAATGCGTACATCGCCGACATTGAAGTGGCTCCATCCATGCCGATGTGTATGCAGTAAGATATGTTTAAATTTCAGCAAAACAAAGGTTAGATTGAAAATCCCCCCCCCCCCACCGGGGAAAGAACCCTCCGATATCCAATGAATAGGAAGCTGGGTGGTTACCAGAACCGATCAGGACCTTTTAAAAAGAGAATCTCTTGTACCTGCTGGGGTTCGAATCTCGGATCATAAAGGCCCATGGCAGGTCATTATGCTGTTCACTTGTATTGGACTATAAAAAAAGAAGTACCTGGTGTTTAATCAAAGACATTGCATTGATATGATCATGCTATGAACATGTTCACTAAATACATTAAGCAATGAGTGTGATGGCCATGTTGTACGGAATACAAATTTAGAGCAGTATAATGAACTCTCATATTGTTAAAATATTCAGTAGTTCCTTGACACTTATGTGGAAGTTGCTCTTCAGTAATTAAAACCCCCCAACAGTTTTCACTTACGTGCCTGCCTTTAATTTCGATCATAGCCCTGCTTATTTATAAATTTTGTTTTGACATTTTATGAAACACAGTTTTCAATCCATGTTTAAGATTTCTCATAAAACATGCTTTTGTTATACAGGAACAGTAATAAGTATGCTGAGGGCCCTTCGCAATATGATGCTGTGTTTCTATCAAACTGCACAGTTATGTGCAATTACCACAATACTTTCAAATTTCACATATTACCATCAAAAAATACCCGAGAGGGCAACTTTAAACAAACTTACAGCTCGTTTGGTTTTACAATGCTGATACACAAGCAGAAGTCTTTTAAATGAGGCTACAATGGTAAATGATTGTATTTCTCTGTTTCACCCTCTCAGGTCAGGTAAAAAGTGCCATAAGAGGCTAGCAGCCCCAACTAGGCTGATAGTGTAGCTTTGTTACTGCTTTTTTAAACATTCCACACTAATTATGTTCTGAATCTTTTAAAATAAGGGAGGGTTAGCTCCAGGACACACTTAACTTAGCACTTGAGAAAAATAACATTGTTTGATAAGTTTTCCTTTAAAAACTTGGAGTAAAACACTTGGCCACTAACTTTGGTGTTTCAGAACAGTCAGTATACATTGTAGCTCACCTGCTGATACAGTTCCAGTACTTGTATTTTAGAATTTGCAAGTATGGACAGGGACTATGATGGGTTCTTTGCATACTACAACAAAAGGGGCAATTTTTTGGACAAGCCTGAAGAACAAGAACCTTATACACACATACATCACAATTTTCCTTACACCTCTTCTATTGACTTGTGTTACCAGCATTTCAGCTTCAAGTCCTGATATGGACCGGTGATTCAAGTTCAAACCCTAAATTGGCTCATGGACACAAATTCCTTTGGCTGTAAATGACCTAACAGGGACACAGCAGGAGGTGTGAGCGCTGTTAAGGCATTCAAAAGCTTGAGCCTGGACAGAATATCCATCAACTGAAAAAGTTATAGGAATTTTACAGCTCAGTTTTTTGAGTGAAATCCGTGACGTTTGTCACTTTGAGGACATAATTCTTTCAGGAGGAGTGCCTGTGAGCGAACCCCAAAAATGCTCATTTAATTTAAGTTTGGGGTCTGCTGATTGGAATTAGCTAGCCAATGAGATTTGACTTTCCAGAAAGTTAAATTCGGCCTATGGGGTTTTCTGAATTTGAATTTTGACCAATAGGATCATTTCGGTACATAGGGGGGTATTTGGTTTGGAGAGTACAGGAGAATCAAGTGAGGGACACACTGTTTTAGACTGCTGGAGGGCACATATGCAAATTTGGGTGCTCCATTAAAACTTATACAATTTTGGCAATAATTAATAGTAAGGCGTATTATACAAACAGATTATTGTAAGTCCGTGTGATCACTCAAAGTGCCGTGGATACACCTGATGTGTTACAATATTTCAACTTGTAATCCGAAAGTTAACTGCCACAACCAAACAAAAACCCAGAATGAAGAGTTGTGTTCATAAATCTGCCAGTCATAGCAGATCGTGGGCCTTGGAGGGACCTCCTACGTAAATTACCCAAGATACGACCTTCAGGCTGAGAAGAAACGGGAAGCTACAATCCAAAGCCCATACGGGAAAAGTACGGTAGTACTTGGATATAAAATGATGAGCAATCTCCCACTGTACCTGTAGCACTTAAAACAGAGGGTAGGTCAGCTGACAGGAACATTCATGGAATTCATGTTTGGTACAGTAACGCGGATCAGTAATGAAGGAAAAGAAACAGCTATTAACATTTATTTTAGAGAATTCTTAATAGTTTACTGTTCTGCCAAGTCACTCTATTAGGGCAACTCAAATTAAGGGACGACCCAATATACAATATATGTGTGATGCCAGGGAACCCCACCACAAATCCAAGTCACATAACATCCTACCCACTCACTTCTAATTTCCTGCCACCAAGTGCAGCCAGATTTGTAACAAATGTCCTTATTCACTGATGACATAGACAACTGTCTTCATACTTGCGTCAGATAAAAATAAGAGGCAGAAGTAATGAATAAAATGGTCAGCAACCTGATTTGAAAACACAACTTGTCTTACGAAATGTACTATACAATACATAAACGAATCTTTGATACAGAAAACAGTATTTAAAAATCACAAACCAACATAACACAGAAACATGAATCTCATAAGAAATTGTTTTAACAGCATAACTTCACTTTTCATCACATAACAGAGGCATATGTTGCTTGATTATTGTCAAGCCAGGAGAAGCATGAAAATAAAGCCAAGGTTTGCAAATGCTGTGTTGCCCTACACAGATATAGTATGAAGATAAAACTGCTATTTCTGATTACAGGTTTATTTGTGACAGTTCACTGATATTATTTGTAGTGACTTTTTAACAGTGATTAGGCATGTTCTTAATCACTGCCAATCAGCAGTGCTAACAGTGGCTGCATGGATGCAGGGCAATCATGGCTTCAATTTTAATGGTCATTTGGTGAATGGAAGTGAGCATTTTACTGTAAGGTGAACTACTAGTATCACACAACAACAGCAGTACTGTAACAATGTTTGCATTTGGCCTTTATCCAGCACAGGTACTACATATAATATGCACACAGGAAAACACCCCTAGAAATTACTTTCATATATTTTGGCAACAAGGATATTTACTGCAGTTTTAAGATGTGCTCCATCATCTGTTTTATTTTCCACATAATTATATTTATTTCATAATTCCACCTTTCTTTGTTCAAGTGATATCCACGTTCTGTATAAAACATGTGCCAAGAATTAAATATCAATCCTGTGTGATAGAGGTTAGATGATGAAATGAGGTTGTGTGATATACACATCAAATATATAAAAATTAATGTGGCTATAAAGAAGGACTGAAAACTTACGGTTTCCATCACTGCTGATAATATAAATATTTGTGCATATTTTTGTTGGTAAAAACAGAACTACACTAGCAACCATGAATAATGTAGGGGATGTAAGACCATGATTAGTGTTGGCCAGCACAAGAATGTGGATGTGAAATAAAAGTGGTGCTTCAACCGATGGTTATACAGTTCACACAGGAGGAGGTGACAAAAGTGCAAATAAACAGTTCAATTACAGTAGGGATAAATGGCATTCCAATCACAGTGATTATATCACACTCATGAAAGCAACAAAAGCAGTTACCAATAACAATTTTCCCAGTCTGCCATGTGATTCCTCTGCACACACATTCTTTACTATTGTTACATACGTTGTAACTTATTTTCCATTTTGAGTTATAATTACAATGAGTTCAGTAACTTAAGCAATCTTGTAACAAGCAATAGGGTGTATATGCACATAATTAATTTATTAGTCCACAAACTTATTCACGAATTTCGCCATTTGTGATCATCGCTTCCTCTGTGACTATGGAAATATGCCAGTTCTGGCACTTGATATTGTCAAAGTAAATGGGTCTAGAGTCAACTGGTAAATGTACTGCCGTTTTTGTACACTGTGTCCTTTGAATCATTTATCACCTCCATCATTATGGTAGCTTCATCAGCCACAGTGCATCATTAGGTTACATAAACAAAGTAATGCATCTTCATGATTATCTCTGCATCAATGATATCAATTGCTTTATTGTCCAACTAATGCACCCCAATTATATAAAATCACTAAATTGTTAATAACCAATTAAACTTATAAAAGCCACTCCAGCATATTTCAGTCCATGAAGGAACCATCACCAGAGAGCTACAATCAGTCTTTAACTAAAATTACAAGTCTTGTTCAACTGTGTGTGTAGGTACAGATGTTGTCAGTGTTATGGCGGCATTTTCTGACTGTAATAAAAGGATCCTTTTATTAGTTAGAAAATGCCGCCGTAACACTGACGTCTGTACCGACACGCACGTTGAACATGACTTGTAATTTTAGTTAAAAACTGGTTGTAGCTCCCTGATGATGGTTCCTGCGTGAACCGAAACATGCTGGAGTGGCTTGTATAAGTTTAACTGGTTTTCAACAATTTAACAGATTTATATATATTTGTGTGCCTTTGTTGGACAATAAAGCATTTGAAACTACAATGCTTGCTACAGTTCATTATGTTCAACAGGGTGTATATATAAATAAAAGAAATGTTTATAAAAACATTAAATCAACTTGAGAAAAACTGATCAACTATTCAATTTACTTCAAAAAATAGAAATTACTGAACCCACTCCTAAATGTACATCATCTCAGCCATATGAGACATCTTTTTGGGTATATGAACGAAAACATCAAAGTAACTGGCCAATTCATCAATTGTAACATCATCACATGAACCTGAAGCAGTCATCCTGGCTTGCTGGGAGCACGACTGTCCACCAGAACTGTTACTGCTGCTGTGTGTCAGCCCAGTTGTTGCCAGCTTCTTCACCACACAGCCAACACACGTTTTCTCCTCTGAAGACATTTTCTTCTCTTCTTCTGACAACTCCTTCCATACAGTACATTTAGACCTACAATTTGCACGCACATGATGGAAGCTAGCTGCACTGAAACTCTGATTTTTGTCCACGGAAGAACCTTTATGCGTTAATGAAAAAAGTGATCTGAAATCTTGGTGTGAAATAATGCTGTGACCAAACAACTGTTGGGATTTAGAACTGCATGCTAAATTACTTGAAAGGATAGTGACATTTCTGTGCACAACCTTCTTATCAGCTGATTTTGGCATAGGGAACATTCTAACACCAATTTTGCTACATGGTGACATATTCTGCATTGGCCTATTTGTGAGTTTCAAGACTGGTTCTTTCAAAATTTTATTGCTCTGATTTTCCTTTCTCACAGCAGCACAAACAATACCCAATTTGCTCTTTCGTACAAGGTTCCTTTTGAAGGTGACTGTAGGGCGAACATGAAGAATCTGACAGCTGGACCAGCCATCACAAGGACGATTACGGCGTGGTGCAGAGGAAGTGACCAACTGCTGAATGTTACAATGACATGACATGCTTGCACATTCCTCTCCAGAAAAACTGAGTTTTCCAAATTTTTCACTTATAGGATTTAGCTTGTTTAACTTTTTGCAGGTACCATTATGATCCAGACTGAATGGGTTCACATGCTGAAAACTATTTCTGTAAACTGCATCCCTGCAATCAAATATCAGACAATTCATGTAAGTCATTTCTCTACACCTGTCTTCACATATATAATTTCACCTCTTTACAGTCTGGAAGTATTATGCATCTTATGTTGCCATACTGAATCTCGCACAATATACACTGCAATCATTCAGATCAGTATGTTATGTGCACACTAAAATAATCCATCATATAGCTTGATTTTAACTGAAACTGCCAGGTTAATTCCTCTAAAATCCTGCACTATGAGTTTACTTGAATTTGGTAAAAGTGTGAGAATAACCAAGCCAGTAAGTTAAAACAAAAAACACTTTCAGTTAAATGTCATTTTGTAATTTATAGGGTAGAAAAATAAGTGTTAAAAAGTCATACTTCATGTAACAATCAAATGTAAGTAAAAATATCTGAGAAACTCTCTGTGTTGCTCTCAGCTACTCATTTTCATTTTTCTCATATGGCAGTTCTGGCACATTTAAGAAAGTCTGTATATTTTTTAATCTAGTTTCCTGGTACTCTGAAAACACTAAATTATTGCAGCAGCAAGTTTGATGAAGCAATGGCTACTTTCTCAAGGATTTGTGTTAGACCAGATAGCCATAAATACTGTGCTAGATCTGAGGCTTTCACAGCAGTGAATATGAAATGTCTCCTGGGATGGGACACCAAGTATTCTCAAAGGCATTTACCAATTCTTTGGATGAACCTACCACCTACATGTTTAGTGTATTAATATCCACTGCCTAAAAGTCACTTTTCAACTGAATTCTTTTTACATACGTTTTCCAACATGGTTTTCAAGTCATAAGGCCAAGGGCATGCAGAAAAGCAGGTTGGCTAAGGATTGAAAATCATTCAATGCAGATGATGACTGTATGCAGCAAAGTGATAGTCAGGAGTGTTAAATTAGCTAACTTCTAGTCTAACCAACCAACAACTAAACTGAATAACTAAAAAAAATTTGACTTACTACCAAATAATTCCTTGGAGCAGAGTCCTACTGAGAAGCTAACAGGTCCTCAGCTAGTCAAGAAATTCCAGCATTTTATGGAGCCTGAAGGTTCACTATCGCACTCACGTGCTCCTGCCACCTGTCCCTATTCTGAGCCTGTACTTTCTAGCCTTCTGATATCAATTTAGTATTTCCATGAATGTGCACACACCCAACCACAATGCAGTATATTACAGGTAGAAAAGAAGCCACCTTGAACACACTGTGTTTATATCAATGTGTGTACTTGAACTGTTAGTGCGCTTCTTTTAACCCTTTGATGCTGGGATTATATGCCACCAGTGACCTGAAGAAGACCGGAAATTAACAGGAGTTGCATAAAGCCTGCGTGCACACATTCACATACAATTTTTGGTGTTCTGAGGATCACACTATGCATCATCATCATCATATATATATATATATATATATATATATATATATACACACACACACACACACACACATGTTCAGTGCCAATGAGTTTTCAGGGATACAGTAACTATTCCCTTTGATCATTAATTCCACCACAGCAACTTTTAACAAAACAGTCACAGTTGCATGGCCTGATTTCCTAATATCATCACTTGACTAATATTCTTGCACAGTTACTTTTTGTGTAGCTGGTGGTAGCTGAAGCTTATATATTTTTACACAATGAGGCGTTGCTCCTTGACAATTATGACTTCCTTATAATGTAATCCAACAGAACTGGATGTGCACTGTAAATTCTTGCATGATTCAGCAACCAGCAAGATGTATTAGAACTGCCATTTTTACAAAATACACTAAAGTGGCACTACATCCCTCCAAAACACTGATATGTATCTACTGAACTACATAATGCCACAAGACCACAATCTTGCTACTTCCATAACAACCTCATCCAGGGCACTTGTCCATGTTCAATAAAAATGAAATTATGCGAGGAATGCAACATAAGCCATTTTTGCATTGAGGAAAAATGTGGCCTCTATGTAAGTCCTCATTCTGAGAATTCAGTATAATTTACTGGAATGAAGAACAAGCATATTCCAAAAAAATTCTGACCTGTGAAGGATTTTCACACATGCACAACAAATTTCACTTTAACTGCTAGCTTACCTTTGTGGATCAATCTCCAATTTCTCAAGACTAGCTGGAAGGGAGTTATCTTCTGCCATCTCAAGCTATGAAGTGTCTGGAAAATAAAAACGAAATAAAATAAAAGACACTAATTCAAGAAAACTTTGTTGGCTGTCAAGATATATGACTACTGATGTAACAATGCACCTGAATGTTGAAATGATGGACCAGACAAGCAATAAAATGAAATATCTCTCTCTTTATAACATACAACACACAATAAATAGTTGAAGAATAAAAGACCAACTTTATGTCATTTGCTATTTTATTTCACTTCTTATGTGCTCAACATGTTTCAAACATTAATATATCCATCACCAGGAGCTTGCGACTGTTCTGTTGAATTACCACATTGGTCATAATGTTCTTGGTTCATTGTGTGTTGGAGATTCAGTGTGGTTGGGTTGGAGTGGTATGTGTGTTGCAGGCTGAATTTGTGCTTCACAATGATATATGGTCCAATTAAAAAAAAAAAATACACACACACACACACACAATAAAGTTGAACACTGGTACAGATGTCACATTCAGTTAACTGTTTTGATTTTTATTCTGAAGATTTAAATGCTTATAACTCACATATGACAACTAAACAGCAGTTTCAAAAAATGCAAACCTGAATTTAAATATACATTTGCTGATGTAATGCTGCAAGCAGAATAGCTGGCCCTTTGACAATCCTATGTCTGTAGCATTACGACCTGTCTATGCATATAATTCTGTCACTCACTTTGCCTCAACACACTAACTTGAGAACATCTGTGTAGCCTGACACTAATAAAAAAGACTTGAGTCTTCAGCAACACTGGTGTGAGAACCTAAAATCATGTAATGAAATGTTCATTTTCAACAACAAATTCTACAGAATGAAGTCCTTCAGAAGTTAACAGATCCAAAATCTCAGGCTCTCACAGTGGTATTTATGAAGAACAGGGTCTTCTGGGATACAACACCATGTTGATTGGGAAATAATTACTGACATTTTTGGAAGAGCTTTGATTTCTTGGGTGCCAAAGGCGGAGAAAACAACGCTACCGAAATGCATCTAACTATTTACTATTCAACATGGCATAATGTAACAGACGACGTGAATATTAAGTGAATAAGTGCTCAACCACTTAAGAAATTTTTTACTTTGTACTTAATGAGAAGGTTAACAATCATGTTCATGGGCCTGGCTTTATTTTACACATGAAAGTTAATGTTTTATTTAAGAATTAACTTACGCATTAACTAATTAGTGCAAGTATTTCACAATGCAACAACTAAATTTCTCAGTTACGTAATTTTGGAGGAAGTTCATACAGTTCACACCTATCATTTCACCTGCCATCTGTCCCGGGGCAGTATACTGCATATTTTGTATTGAACTTCTGAATATGTATAATATTATAGAGTGTGGTGTCTAGTTCAGCAGTTCCCAACCTGTTTAAATATGAGGAGGTCTTTTTAAAAAACTGCACAGACTGCCACATGCTAATAGTTACATTTTTCGGCTCCATTGATCCACAAAAAGCTACTATGAACTCAGTAACAGCTTTGATGTTCATAAGGCTGTGCATCGTAATATAATTTCTACAGTAAAACCAACAAGATGCACCAATGTCTCAAATTTATTTTATTTTGGGATAACTCTACGTGTTTCGGACGGTCTTTCCGTCCGTCATCAGGAGTTCACGACTGTACATACAGCAACAGGCATATGTCAGACAGATACCTGTTGCTGTATGTACAGTCGTGAGCTCCTGATGATAGACGGAAAGACCGTTCGAAACACGTAGAGTTATCCCAAAATAAAATAAATTTGAGACAATGGTTCATCTGGTTGGTTTTACCATAGAAACTGGTAACAAGTGTCAGTGAATGACCAGTTTACATATCAGCAGTAACAACAGGGACCATGGGATTAAACCAAGGACTTGCTGGAGAAGCAAATCTTGCTGCAATGGTATGTGACTTCACACAGCCCTAAATATATATATATATAATAATCAACCATGCGATATGACTTCAGAGTGAACGGGATAATACAGAAGTATGTTGTAGGGTGGGCATTCTTTTGTCACTAGTCTTCTGTGCACTTGCATCAAGAAGCATACTGTCAGAAATGTGTGAAATTCATTCTCACATGTTTGTCCATGTCTGCAGACAAGACTCAGGAGATGGAGGTTCTTTCTGGGTAACACAAGTGTAATACTTAGTCATATGTCTGTAAACGAAGTTTATATCATTTCTGGTGTCTCATTACTATAAAAAAGAATCAATCATACCAACATTTTTATGAGTGAATGCATTTAGCTCACTTTTGTCCTTTTCACTCGCATAACAATCATGGTCAAAATCATCCCTTTGCTACACATACAACTGTCATCCTTTTGTCTGTTTCTCTTCCTATGCCATAGCATAACTGGGGTGATAGGCTGTTACTGTCATCGATTCCATTTCTGCCATCACTACACACACTGCCCTTGTCATTACAACTATCAGACACTCATGTTGTCAGAAATTCTTATTTGATTAATCTTTAATTTCTGCTGCCTTGTTTTCCTCACAATTGGCACTTCTGAACATGCAACACTATTTATGTCATGACAATCAGTTCCAACTGAGTGGCCTCCTGTTCAGATACAATGGTCATATAAGAAGTTTTACAGTACCAGTAGAGTTTCCATGACTCCTCAACAGATGACAGAATGTGTTACTTCACAGACTAATTTGGCTGAGCTGTGTGCTCAAGCAATAATGAAGCTAGGAAGTGTGTCATCACCATTGTGTGTGTGAAACTAGGAAAAGGTATGTAGTCAAGTTGTGTTTGACTACATACCTTTTCCTAATAATGAAGCTAATTTGAAGGGGGCCATCCCATTGTGTATCATCAATATATATTATAATTAGTACCATCATATACAAGATATATAAAACCAGATGCTTAATTACAACTGGATTATACTTGGCAACATGTTTCGGCCCTTAAACGGCCATCCTCAGGCCAACTTGGAACAATGTAGTTAAGGTACAGTCAAAATGGTTATCCAATGGGATCCCATTGTTTACATAAAAACTTGGTATATTATGGAATTCTTAGTTATGAATAAGACAATAAAACATTTGGAAATATATCATTTTACCATACTGTTTTAAATGTCTTATTCATAACTAAGAATTCCATAATGTACCAAGTTTTAATGTAAACAATGGGATCCCACTGGATAACAATTTTGACTATACCTTAACAACACTGTTCTAAGTTGGTCTGAGGATAGCCGTTTAACAGCCAAAACATGTCGCCAAGTATAACCCAGTTGTAATTAAGCATCTGGTTTTATATATGTTGTGTATGATGGTACTAATTATAATATATAATAATGAAGCTAGTTTGTCAACAGTTTCTACAGATACATGTGGCACCAGAGATGTTGAAGTGGATGCACTTCTTGGAAGAGATCTGAACTGGGCAACTATTGAACAATCGTCTACAGCATAACAGCTTGGTCTGCACCCAATAGCATTAGCATATTATCGACTCATGAATGTGAGATGTTTAATTTAATACCTCTTGATGTTCTTGATTTGCTGAGGGTTCTTCAGAGAAATTCAATTAGACTTCAGTGTTGTAATTTTGCAGAAGCTTCGTCTATGCCATGCTACTTTCATGACATAAACGATCTGCTACCAGTATGTGTTTCAGAAGAGGACATATGATGTTGAAGTGGTCTAACTCACCACTCTAACAAGATGTCAGAAATTTGATAATTTTGTGCAAATATTTGCAACAGTCTGCCCATATGAAATGGAGTCTGAAGTTTCAAATAAACTGTGCACATTAAATGCTTAAATTCAAAAGCACATTCTGGCAACATGTAATTACACCTCGCTTCTACATAGCAGTGATAAAAGAAAGTTGGACATTGCACATCCAGAACATTGGCAATAACCTCTTACAAAACTATAATTCCATTACTTGAACACCCAAAAATGACCAAGTAATTTTTACCAAATACTGCAACAAAGCTTCCACCAATGTGATCAACAATTTATATGTACCATGAGTATGTACCAGACAAAACACCATAACTTTGAGCAGTTCTATTAATATGACTCTTTTGCAACCAGCTGAACTGTATATAGAGACAAAAGGCAAATAGATTCTGTCCACTCTGCCTGTGCCTTATCCTTATGAACAGTAATTCTCATAACATATATCAGAAAATGCCTAGTTCAAATGTTACATGACAGTTAATCTCACAGGTTCTTCATGACCTTCCTCAGTCACACCAAGCAAATGCTAGGACATCAGCTCAATTAGGATACAAACAATTCTTCATAATCCTTTCCAGTTTGTCATTCAACAATCATCCTCTGTTAGATGCCACACAATCAAATATTCCAATTACATCATACAATAATTCATACATAGCCAGGCAGCATCAATATTTACATAAAAGCAAACAACATTTTGCTTCTATTACAACAACGAATAGAGGAGGTACATCGCAAGTAACGCCACCAACTCAATTATCAGATGTTCAGAAATGGACGACTGTTACTGTTTACACGTCATGAGCAATATAAATTTCTCAAACTGCAAGCAACGCCATAAATGCAACACAAGCATGGAATATCGTACTCTCTCTACCAGTTTTCTTTCGAATTCTAAAGTATACTAACAAACATGTTCCTATTTTCTCGCTAGGGTTTCCTTGGGGGCCTTATATTCTGTTAAGTGTTTGCAACTAGTCAACCATTAACATATTACGTGAACATGTATTTTACACCATCAAAATACAACACAGTAAACATTTTGATGGCCTAAAAGTCAGTTACGAACATTTCAAGAAGACCTTCCACATGTTAAGTATATTTACTTTACGTACTATACGACGTTTACATTCTGTTGAATAACCCTGCGCTTGTGCCAAGGACCTCATTTGCTGAGTTAATATTTCACGACCTTGTCGATCTGCGCAGTTCAACAGATTTCCAGTCCCCAATTTTCTGTCGAGATTATTTAACCAGTTTGAAACTGCAATTACAAAATCCTGCGCTTTCTACGTTATCTCATTGATTAGTAAATATGTAACCCTCAAAGCTCAACAAAAACAATTACACACACATACACACACACGCGCGCGCAAGTTAATAACCCGCGAAAATGATAAACCTGACTTCTCACTAGAAATTATTTCGCATACATACCTGTAATCAAGTGATATAATGAAGTGTGTGCGATTATTTACGTATATGCTATACACAGACAAGTCTGCAGTGATCACCAATCTGTACATGCAGATGATGACTAAACGAACATAATCCAGCCATTTTCCTTTCTTTCTGCTTCAGGGGGCCACAGATTAATACCTTGTACCACGGATGAATACCTCGTGCAATGTTAACTCGTGTAGTTTTGTGTGGTTGAGGTGGTTTTCGTGTTGTGAGCATGTCGTATATTAACGATGATTATGGGGAGGTTTGTACATTTTAGTAATTAAAATACTTATGAAATGTGTGCAAATTTTTAAGTATTAATTTGTAGATCATTTCTTTTTGTTCGTGTTTTCGAAACATTTTGCTTACGGTCTGAAATGGTATGTCAATCCGTAGGTCGGTGTTTGTGTGTTGGGGCAGTGTGCTTGTGCGTTTGGTGATTCGGACTTCCGAAACAGATGTTGAGTAGTCGGAGTATACTCAAAATCTGCTGGTGAAGAAACTAACATAGGATTGCAGATTACTCAGTCTGAGGGAATGTGGTTGCTTTAAATTGCTAGCCCCCTTACACGTGTTTCACAGAAAGTTATGGTTTATTTTCCTGCACTAAATGTTTGTACATTTACATTTTCGGACAGACTTTACAAAGCTAGGCACGATATGTTGCGCTTTCTAGTATATTACATTTTTGGTTAAAGCAGCAGACACTTTTGTATCCCCGATCGTTAGATATATGTATGTCTGCAAGGTTCACTGTTTTTGCCACAACAGTTCGCCATATGGTACAGCAGACACGTAAATAAGATTAAATTACCACTCTTTTGTTTTTTTTTTGTTAGAAAATAAGACGCTTCTGAAAAAGATACCTATGCCTGACATGAAGCCTCTGGATAACCAGTGTTGTGGCTGATATATGTACTTGGAATCTCTTGGTTAGGAAGCAGGAGCGCTACCTGCGACATTGCGATGTGTTAAGATTGAATCCTTTTGAGTTCCCCCTGCCTTTAGTAAACTGTACAGGGCGTGAAAGGAAGTGGTCATGGCATAACTTTAAGAGTTGCCTAAATTTTTAGTTTTGTGGGATGGGGGTACCATGAAAAACTTCATTTGGGATAGCTAGTCTTCCTCTTTATTTGTTATTGGTTTGTGTAATGAGTTTTTGCTGTTGGTTTAAGGGTTGTTTTATTTTGTATATGTTTTACTGATGTGGAATGGTACTTATTAGCCTGTTATTATTGTTTTTGTCATCATCATCATCATCATTTAGCTTGCAGTGTTTTAGGCCTCATGACCTATTCCTGTCCCATTAACAGTCCAGAAGTCTTTTGAGGGGTCATCTTTGGCTTTTTGGTAGTTCATAATTAAGTGTGGAAGTGTGTCTCTGTCCATTTGCCAAACATGATATACCCATTTATTTCTGTAATTTTTATTTTTCATTACAGCTGGGTTAATTTTAAGTTCTGATAAAATGTCTTCACTGGTTCTGTAATCTGCTATGTGTATTTTGTTGTTATCCTCATAACGTTCGTTTCCACTGACTCTCTCTTGGATTTATCCTGTTCTCTAATTGCCCAAGTTTTGCATTTGTATTATAAAGTAGGTAATGCCAAAGCACACTATATTTTCAAGGTAGTGTATTTTTGAACTTGAGAGGGTTTGAAGTTGTGTTCATAATTTCTGTTATCTGGAGAAATTTTGATATATTAATAGTAGTTGCTTTTTCATACTGGTATGAAATAGCAACCTAGATAATTGAGGTGCTATTTGTTCTTCAGTATTATTATTTATTACAGGTTTATTTCTCTCTGGATCTCCTCCTGTTATTATTTTGCAGCATTATAATCACATATCTTAACTCTCAGACCCCCCATAACAATACTTACACCTAGCAAACTCATAGCATGTGTTTTAAACAAATTGGATATAGTTTTTACTCAAATTACAGGGCTATGATCCATATGTATATAATGGTGCATTGGACTACGATCCCCATCCGGGGGATCCTCACACAGACTCAGATTATGAGCGGCAGAGCTATAATATTCCAGAGATGGTGAAGAAATTCCTAACATACTTCCGAAATTGCATCAGTGAGGGCTTGATATTTGAAATTCAGAATTTATATGAGACCTCGTAAGTATGAAAGAATATACATTGGGATTTTATCATGACTTGTTCAATGCAGAAGGTACGTACCCATTTAGTATGAGACCAGAGTGCTGATAGCTAAAATATAAGGGATCGTTACAAAGGAAATGGTGACTACTTGTATTAGGTAACCTGTGTAAGACTGAACATTGTGAATAGCATTTACTGGCTCTATTAGGGCCTTGTATTTTCTTGATCAACACATTTTTCAAATTCTTACAGTTAATGTTTTTTTTTTTTTTTTCCTGGAGAGTAAGAAGCACGGTTGCAACACAAGGATATTGCAATGTCTGATAGTATTAATGAGCATTTTGTTCAGGTTTCCGAAGTTGACAGAACAGTATTTTGAGAAGAAACCATGGCCTGATGAAGCAGATGTTGCACGTTTGGTGGACAATGATCAAGTAAGTTAACCTAAACATCTTACCTCAGTTTAAAATTTCAAGCTTTTTGTTTTAGAGAAGAGATTGAGGTTAGTGATTTTACTTGCAGGTGTTCTTAATCCTGTATAAGGAACTGTACTTCCGTCACATTTATGCTCGTGTCTCTGGTTGTCCAACTTTGGAACAAAGGTTCAATTCATTCTTCAATTATTGTGACTTGTTCAACTACATACTGAGTAAGTTTTACACTGAAATGTGCTATTACAGTATTTGTTTTGATAATTGTTCTGCAATAAATGGTTTTTGTTAACAGCTTCCTCTGGCAAGAATTCTTAATGTGAATGTTAAGTTGCCAAGATAAGACACTCACTCTGGTGTATGAGTTTGGCTATTTTTTGGTGCTTTGTCTTGAGTACCTTATCCAGTGATGGTCAAATAGTAATATGTTGGATGTTTTAACCATTGAAGATTAGACTACCACCTTGCTGTCTCAGAATGTCAGGTTCCAGTCACTCATGGACAATGGCACCATTTCTCTAAAGGATGGAGACCTTATAACTATTTATGCATGTATTTATGTACGTATATATGTATATGTGTCAAACTCTGATATAATTAAAATAATTTTTTTTTGTGAGACTTTTATGCCATTGTTTCAGTAGTGAGCTGATGTTACTTGCACAGAAAATTGTGGTTCCCCCTGAGTGAAAGTCCTGTTGAAATATGTGTATTTAGTGTACAGCTTTCGGCATCTGGGAAAATGCATTTGGTGTAGTGACCATGCTATGGGGCCAATTACTGAGGAATCGGTGTTTGATTCCTGGTAGGGACGTGGAGTTTTTTCCCTTTCCTGTCAAAAAATTTGAATTGGCTGTGGGGCCTACCCAGCCTTCCATAAAATTAAGTGGGTACTGGGAGCTCTTGCCCTGGAGGTAAAGTGGCCAGTGGTTGAAGGTGACCACTTGCCATCATCTGGTATCAAGTTAAGAATGTGTGCCTTCAGTGTGGTGCTACAATAACCACAGGGACAACTTTGCTTTTATTGAACAGCCCTCATATTTCTACTCCGTGTGTTATCCGTTGAATAGTATTGCCTTGTTAGTAATATAGTCATACAGTATGTCACTTTGTATTTTATTTAGATGCTGATCAACCTGTTCCATTGGAGTTACCTGATCAGTGGTTGTGGGAACTGGTAGATGAGTTTGTATACCAGTTTCAGTCTTTTGCACAGTTTCGTGCACGTGTTCAGAAGAAAACTCCAGAGGAACTAGAGAAGCTCCATACACAGAATAAGGTGTGGAATGTGCTGTGTGTTTTGAACGTTCTGCACTCTTTGGTCGACAAGTCGAAGATCAAGCGTCAGCTGGAAGTGAGTTTCTGTGAACTTTTTATTATACAGAGGGACCAGATAAGCTTTGGTATAGAACATGTATTTCTCTGTGGATGCTGGAGACTTTTTGTCTTGTGAGCAAGGGCACTTATGTGCAGGTGTTCATAACTTTATGGATCCACGGGCTGATGGTGACAGGAAGATAACCACCATGTTCCTTCTTCATCTTGACGGTTTGCACAGAAGTTACTTTTACATCATTACTGATACTTTTTACCTTCTTACTAGTTGAAAGATGTTCATTTGTCGCATTGTACATGTGTATGTTGTTTTGTTTTAGGTATATGCTAGTGGCGGTGATCCTGATTCTGTTGCGGGAGATTTTGGGCGACATTCTTTGTACAAGATGCTTGGTTACTTTAGTCTGGTGGGACTTCTGAGACTTCATTCCCTTCTTGGTGACTACTATCAGGCCATAAAGGTTTTGGAAAATATTGAACTGAACAAGAAGGTCTGTATTACAGTACAGTGTTTTTGTTGGCCTAATAACTGCATTGTGTATTATTCATAATTCAGGAGATGGGGATGTCCTTTTCAGGTGATTTTTCATATGCTTTAGGTTACACCATGTTCTTTCAACCTGCAGTTGGCAAACTGCATGGGTCTCTTAACTGCTTCATTCAGGTATAAATATTATAGATTCATTCATTAAAGTATTGTATGAACAGCAAACTGTTAGACATTATGTTCTTTTCTAAGTCCTGAACATCAAAAGTACCAATATGATGGCTGTCTTAATATTTGAGAGGGAACAGCCCTTGATACCATTCATTGGAGCATAAGGCTTGTAGAATAATAGATTTTTGAATCAGGTCTTAAGGATATTACCGATTAATCTGGTGACTTGATGAAGAAATTGGAATGATGATGGTTTCACTAAGATTTGAAGATCATGAAGGCTTAAAATCTGGGGAAAGGAACGTGAGTTAGAGGTTTCACTAAGATTTGAAGATCATGAAGGCTTAAAATCTGGGGAAAGGTACGTGAGTTAGAGTGTGGATCTATCATCCCACATATTTCTAAAAGGTTTACTGTATGATTATTGTCGATGCTACTGCTACAGGATCCAGGACAGCGTAATAAGTGTAGTGATTTGCTACAGGCTGGACAGTCTGGGGTTCAAATCCCGGCATGCCAAGGGACTTCCTGTACTCTAAAACTATCTAGACTGGCCCTGGGGCCCACTGTGCTTTATATTCAGTGGCTACTAGTGTTTTTTCCCCCCAGGGGTACAAGGGCTGGAGTATGAAGACGACTCGTCTGCATCTAGTGCCAAGGTTAAGAATGAGGAGCTATACCTCTGCTCACCCTATATGTCTTCCTGGTAATGGACAAGGACAACTTTACCTTTTCTGTTGCTACTACTACTATGTTATTATTCCTTTTATTTAATGACAGTGTCATTCTTCTGATCACACTTTGTGGGTTCAAATGATGCCATGGTTATGAGTAACGAATTGTAACAGATGAGGAAGTGATGCTGGCCTAATTGAAGTAATGCCCTAGCATATGCCTGGATGGACTGAAGAAAGCCATAAAAATTCAGACAGGGTGGTATGTGTCCTGGCCAAGATTCAAGTCAGCAGCCTTCTGAATACAAGCCAGAAGTATTACTTACTGAGCTTACATGCTTTATTATTCATTATAGAAAATAATAGTAATACAAGAAAGCTATAAATTGTTTCTGCATAAGGATTCTGATCCTTTGGCTCCTTAAATTGGAGAGTGCCAAAGGCAGGTGCTTTTATCTTTGATTGCAGTCTCCATACTGTAATTGAATTTTGTTGTGATTTGTCTATTATATTTTTATTGTGCAATGAATATAGTGTAGGGTTCTGGCCCCTTCAAAACAAGTATTTACTGGTGCATTTGGGTTATTAGGACTGCAGGGTTTCTGGAAAAATGTGTTTTCTTAGTAACATGTAATATGTAAACAATATACATTAAAGTAGGGTGTTCATAGATTTTCCACAAATAAAGGAGCCAGCTCAAAATTGTAGGTGCTAGAAGTGTGACATAAAGCAATTTTCATACTGAGGACCTACAAATAGTAGGTACCACTGTAAAAAAAAAAATTAGTTGCCATGTCTGTGTGGCACCTGGAATTTGTACACTGCTTTGTAGAAGTAAAGTGCATTAATCTGACAGTGCCAGAGGATATAAATCAGTTTAAATCATGTGATAACATGTGTTGTGGTCTTGAATTTACAAAAATTACATGCTTTGGCTAAAATGATTGGAACTTTTACAATTGTAGGCAGATTCTGTTTTTTTTTTTTTTTTTTTTTTTTTTATAATTATTTTTTTTATTTTTTTTTTTTCTCCATTTTTTTCCCTTTTTTTTCTCTTTTTCTCTTCCTTCAATTGTTTTAGTGTTTTAATTTATTCTT
>Ga0131853_10004201_pt1 | contig 25820 bp, 15 predicted proteins | sample TergutLab28metaG_FD_92764 | JGI IMG/M metagenome (GOLD analysis project Ga0131853, IMG submission 92764) | Labiotermes labralis P1 segment gut microbial communities from Petit-Saut dam, French Guiana - Lab288 P1 (version 2) (version 2) | ecosystem: Host-associated > Arthropoda: Insects >... | reverse complement strand
CGTGGTGGATAATGAGGTTCTGGTTTCGCCATTTCTGTGGTCTCTTGCGCCGCACATTTTCACGTAACCTTCTTAGAACATCACAGTAGAAGTCTGCATTGACCGTCATTCCAGGTGGGACAAATTCCCGGTGTACAATCCCCTCTTGGACAAAGAAACAAATGAGCATTGTCTTCAATTTGCTTTTTTACATACGTGCTTTTGTGGGTCTTGGAGACCCAGGACTCTTCCATTGCGAAGATTGCAGTTTTGTCTGTGGGTCGTAAGCATAAACGACGCTTTCATCGCCTGTGATGACCTTCAAGAGGAGTGTGGGATCGTTTATCATAGTTTCCTTCAGTTCCTGATAGATCGCTACTCGACTGTCTTTCTGATCCTGGGTCAACACTCTCGGCACAAACTTCATTGCAATCCGATGCATGTTCAGCTGTTGTGTGAGAATTCGCTGACAAGATCCATAACCAATTCCAACCTCTGCACAGAGATCGTGTATGGTACGACGACGATCCTGGTTGACAGCCGTACCTGTTCCACTTTTGAGGGGGTTGTTGCCGTGCTTGGCCGACCTGATCGATCATCATTAGCAGCCGAAGTTCTGCCATTCTTGAAACGTCCAAACCAATCAAAAGTTCGGCTACGGCTCATGCACGAATCACCAGTCTTTGGAATTGACAAGTTCCATGTATCGGTGGGTTTTACCCACTGTGGATTATATGAACGCAAATAAACAAACAAACAAACTAACTAAAAGCCTGTTTCAACATTTCAAAAGTTTCACTTCCCGTTTTACCCAATCTCACACAGAACTTGATGCACACCATTTGTTCATCAACTTCCGCCATACCGCCGATATCAGAAAATTGCAGACGGCTGATGCAATACATACATAAAGACACGTGCAAAAGTCAAACGCTTCCACATCCAACCACTCGGCACACTCACTCACAAGACACCACCGCAACACACCCTAGCGGGAAACTCGTAAACTACAAGCGCACTTGCGTGTTATGAGCGTTGTCCTGGGAGTTTTGGATACACCTTCGTATTTAGGCCTACTTTCAATTTTTCTCAAAACTGTAAAAAAAAAAAAAAACATATTGAACTTTGTGTTGTGCAAATCGATACTAAATCTTCTCTTATAATTATAATTTGTACTTACAGTTCACCCATAGGGAAATATAGCAAGTTTTTAAATTTATTAGATTCACATTTAAAATATCTATACAAGCCTAACACTGAATTTCAAATTTATGGAGACATAATGTAAATTGCTTGTTGGACAGCTATCAAAAGACTTAATTGACATCATTATTATGTATGCACAATTGCGTCTCTTACTATCTCTTTTCCTAACACAATTTTTAATTATGAAAGTTAATTAATTGACAGTATATTACAAGGTTACACTCCTGTACAACATCTCCAACAGTTAATGGATTGTGTGATCATGATACACAGTATCTAATTTTCAAGAATGTTTTCAATTTGAGAAAAAACTAAAGATTTTCCATGTACAACTAGGCTGATTTGCAAGAATTCCATTTCTTATTTTCGAGAGCTTCTAAGTAATGAAACTTTGGTTAATATCTATCAATGTGATGATGTGGATGATATATTTAACTAATTTTTAAATACCTTTTTAATAATTTTTGAGCACTGTTTTCCTTTATGACATTTAACATTAAAAGTAAATAACAATGAATGTAATACAAATGGCATAAGATTATCATAAACAGAAAATAATACTTTATATCCTTAGTAGACATTTTTATAGACAAAAATTAATAGTTTACTACTCTAAACATTGTAATATTTTGTGCATGATAATAAGGAAGGCAAAATAGATGTACTATAATCAGTTACTAATTTGTGCTGATAACAAGATGAACACAACATGTGGCACTGCAAAAAGAGAGATAGGTAAAAAGTGTGTCTCTGAACATTTGCCAACATTATTCAAAAATGAAAATACCGTAATTCATCTTAATCAAGCAGCAGATGGTTTTAAGAATTATTTTTTATCATTGATTGATAGGCTTAACCTTATAAATGTTCAAACTCATTCTGCTATTTTGTAACTAACAAGTTTTCCTACTATGATTGTAATTCCAGTTACAGAGGCTGAATTAGTTAATTTAATTGGTTCCCTGAAAAATAGAAACTCTACTGCATAGGATGGCATCTCAAACTGAATTTAAAAATAATGTGGACCTCTAATTTATAAACCGTTATCTTACACTTTTAATAAATCACTCTCAATAGGTGTGTACCCTGATAGGTTAAAATATGCCATTATTAAACCGCTTTACCAGAAAGGTGATAAGTCTCGTCTTGCTAATTATAGACCTACCTCCTTATGGACAGTGTTTGCTAAATTGTGTGAGTAGTAGTGTTTTACGGAATTAATCAGCATTTACAGATTCATAATATTTTATCAGAGGACCAATTTGGTTTTAGAAAAGGACTTTCCACAATCAACACTATTTATAAAATTAATGAGAGTGTGCGTAAGTCATGGGAAAACAAAATGCATGTTGGTGGCTTTTTTCGTCATCTTGCCAAGGAGTTTGATTGTGTGAATCATGAGACTTTGTTATAGAAATTGAAATATCGTAGTATACAAGGTTAAATTTTAGACTGGTTTATATCTTACACTGTCATTCTGCTCATAAGTATCTTTCAAGATGGGAGATTGTTAAACACAGAGTCCCTCAGGGGTCAGCATTGGGATCACCGCTCCTTGTTACATGAATGAAAGATTTTTCCTTAAGTATCGACACTATTTCTGGCATCATTTTTTTTTGCTGACAATGTAAATGTACTCATTTCTAATAGAAATTGTAATGAATTTATGAATACATTTAATATGGTCATATCTCACAATGCTAAATGGTTTCATGCAAATTGGCTTGTCCTAATTGTGGATAAAAATGTGAAATTCACTCCATCGAACTGATCGTGTAGTCCATTAACTATAGTGTATGATGGTCAACTCATGACTAAAGTACTAAATTTTAAATTTTTTGGTCTTCATATTGACAAACATCTAGATTGGAGGAGTCATATTGAGAAGTTACTTCCCAAATGGAGTACTGTCTGTTATACTATTAGAACACTATCTTCTATCTTGAATACTGAAGTTCTTAGAACTGTATATTTTGCAAATTTTCCATCTTTTTTAGAAAATAGCATAATATTTTGGGGAAATTCTTCTCATATTGGTCATATATTTTTACTTTAAAAAAATAAAAACTTAGAAGTATGGTTGGAGTTACTTCTAGATGCTTATGTAGGAGTTTATTTAAAAAATAGGACATTTTAAATCCTTCATGTTTGTACATTTACTTATTGATGATATGTGTTGTAAATAATTCAGATAATTATCATATGAACTTCTCTATTGATAGGACTGATACAAGGTACAAAAATCAATTGCACAGGCCTGTGGCAAAGTTTATTTTCTAAAGGAAGTTTTCTACTCTGGCACAAAGATTTTTAATAGCATTAGATTACCATCAGCAATTCTAGAATGTAAAAATAATAAGTCACAGTTCCAGGCATCATTAAGGAGATTTCTTGTATCTAATTCCTTTTATTCACTTGCAGAATTTTTTACACAGTCAAAATTAGTTTGTAATATTGATATCCATCTTTCAATCTAGTTATAGTTTCAAATCTGTTTTCATAATTTTGATGATGAAGCATTCTATGTTTCTGATTTATATTGTTTTTATATGTGTTGTTATATGTTTTGTGTTATGTACCCTTCTTTTTGTGTATATAGCGTGTGTGTATAATGTGACATGTTTAATATTAAACCATATCAACAGGTTTTGGATTTGTGAAATGAAATGTATATATATATGTATGTATGAATGTATGTATTCTTGAACACACTCATTCTTTGTTCCTCCTTCAATGTGAAAGACCAAGCCTCACACCTATACGAAACAACAGGCAAAATTATGGTTCTGTATATTTCTGGACAGCAAACTGGGAGGCAAAAGATTCTGTACCGAATGATAGCAAGCATTCCCTGACTTCAATCTGCTCTTAATGTCTTCACGTATGGAATTTTGATTTATTAAAGTTGTTCCCAAATATATCTGTTCCACACTTACAAAGGATGTATTACCTGTCTTTATGTTGTGATTTTGTCTGGCATGCTGGTCTCAAGACATAACCATATACCTAATTTTTATCAGCATCTACTTCTGGGATCAGTATCCTAACTGGCAATTACTAAAGGTTCTTTTCTTTATTGCATGTGTGCTTGCACCCAATATCATCTGCATAAACTACAAGTTGATGTGTACAATTTAATTTCCAGCCATCTTGGTTTGCCTGAACTTCCCTAGTGGTGTACTCTACAGCAAAGTTAAAAAGTAATGGTGATAGAGCATCTCCTTTTGTCAAACCATTCTTAATAGGAAACATGCAAGACAAATGTTTGCCTACCCAGACTCTGCTATAGGTTTAATTTAGACACATTTTTTAATAGCCTTTTAGTTGCACAGCAATACCAAACTCAATACAAATGTTATACAAGACTTCCCTCCTAACTGAATCATTGGCTTTCTTGGATTCTGTAAATAACTGGTGCACTGCCTCATTGTATTCCCATTTTTTCTCAATATTTGACAAATGCAAAACGTAAGACTGGTAGTTGACTTGTTTTTTCAAAATCCGGACTTATGATCCCCAGTAATTTCCCCTGCAAATGGAGTTAACAATGACAGAAGGATGTTGGGTAGAATTCTGCATGTAGTTAACAACAGTGACATGCCTCAATAATTGCTACAATCTGTTTTAGCACCCTTCTTATAAATTGGTACAATGATTGACTCCTTCTACTACTCAGGCAATTCCTCCTTATTCCAAGCAGTATAATCTTATGGATCTCAGTACGAATTGTCCTACCTCCTGCTTTAATCAATTCCACCGAAATTTGATAAGGTAGCTGGCAATTTTTCTTTACTCTTTTCAATAGCCATCTCAACCTCAAAGGCACTGAGCTCAGGCACTAGTGGCTATGTTGTACGTATCAACTGGTGTTCTTGATTAATAGGTAAACAGATTTACACATCTTTTAATTTTGTGTTATCTTATTGTTGTGAATGATTAAACATTTTACTTGTGTGTTTCCAAATTAATTTTCAGGGCACCGAGTAACTTGGCTTCAGTGAAATACTAAATAGTGATGACAACAGTTTGGAAGTCTCTGATACAGTTATCATTGGTGTTTTATATTGATAAATGCACATATGCTTGTATTCTGTTTAATTGGACTTTAAATTTAGAGGATCGTATTTTTTAACATACTTTGTGTGCAAAACATGTCACATGAGCACAGAAAATGGTTTTCTTAATTGACTATGTGTTCTAAATTAAATAATTGTTTCTACAATGGCAACATCTTCCCATTTAATTTCAACGGGGTTTGTGCTACTAGTGAAATAAACCTTACAATGCTCCATTTCAAAAGGGTAGAGCATGCTAGGAAATGGAGTATTTCATCAATGCAAGGATCCAGCACCAACATAAATCATACACAGAAAGTTTTACTAGTCTTATATTTTCTATAATAAATGAAATCCTTCACATTATACGCTGTAAACTTCAACACACATACACTTTTGACTTTTAGTTTACAAAATTTCAAATACAAAGAGTGCATATACACTGCTTTCAACAACCACATACCAACTGGCTTGTCAAGAGTGAAAAAAGCCACAAAATTAGTTGTCTGTGTTTTTGTATGAAAGCAAAGATTCACATGTAACAAGTGTACACATCTTTACACACACATACACACAATGCTATTCATATTTAAGTCAAAATAAATTCTATTGGCTGCATTAACATCTTCATACAGAACACATTCATCCATCACTAATACACATTTCCATGAATAACAAACACACTACAGCAATGTACAATACTGAAATGCACAGAAATAACTCACTTCAGGGTTGTACATGCATCAGATCATTTACCATTTAGGCAATATTATTTATAAAATCAAACATACTTATTTTCTAGAACATTGAATATTTTACATTTTTAGCATCCTTACTATAAACAAAAGGGCCAATAAATGGTTGCATTAAATTCAGTTCCAGACTCAATGCTGTACAGAAATAATACATACAAGCCCCTCAAAGGAGCACTGTCAATAAAATGCTTATATCTTACAGTAGTTGAATCAGTTTTTATGATAAACAATCAAACCACTGAAAGTGTTTTCATCTTACCAAATGCTCATAATAATAGTTTTGTTAAACAAAAGTCAATAATTATTTGTACTTTCATTCTTACAGTTCACTGTGCTTTTTTAAAATGGTCCTGTTATATTAGGAAGTGATGTACGTTCTGCAACAATGCAATCTTTCCCCCCTGAGGTTTATGCCTAAGATTTTGGAACCGCAATTATTAAATGCTTTAACTAACTCACAAAGAAAGATCTGTCACAGTACACATCCACTGGTAAAAATAAAAGCCGTGTTTCTGACACACAAGATTGTATTCACGGCAATGAATGGCAGTGTTCTAGTGAACCAGGCCTACTGGATATGAACTGCCTAGTTTATAGCAGATGTAGCACAATAGTAAATGTTGTTAAAAAAGTAAATTAAAACATTCAATCCTAAATGAACAAGAAACAAGAAACTCTATTTTATAATATACATATCACTAACTAATAAATATGGTGTATTGTTGTAACTCTACAAGTATCGCACTTGTGCTAAAGATCACCAATCAGTCATCTATAATGCTACATCTGTTGCACATCTTGTCCGCATAATGCCACTATGAAAGTAAAACTTAATGTGGTAACAAAGACTGACTAGCATAACACTATTAAAGTTTCTGAGATTTACTTTCCTCCCCCCTCCCCTAACCCCTCCAAACACTGCCTCACATTTTTCAGGAAGAAACTTGTGAAATACAGCAAAAAGCTCCACAATCTTGGAGAGCAGTTAAAGTGAAGCCATCTTTTGTTTACAGTACATTACTTACTATGTGCATAATCTTTTTTGATTAGCATTTTTAAATCAATTTTGTACTTTTTTTAAAATATTTTTACAGCTTTTCACCTTATTTTAACATAGAAGAAATAATATTAAAAAAAAAAAAAGGGTAATGATGACTGTACCACAACTTCCCAGGAAAGTTGAGGCCTATGGAATTAAGCTGCAATAGCATCATGCAGGAACTCTAAGATGCATTTTTTGCAAAGGCTTCATCCTCCTCTGGCAATGTATTCATAGCTCCAACAGTCCATTCAGCAGGGTTTAGTGGTGGAGCCCATTCTGCAGTTGTATCTTCTTTCTCTGAATCCCAACTTTCATCAGAGCTGACACTGCCAGATCTGCATACAACAATAAAAAACAACACATTAACAGCAACCCTCTTCTACTGTGATTCTGCTGAACCACAACAATTTTCCCAGTCCAGATATGTCTGCAAGGTTATGTGCAACACATCTGAATGTTTCTATGTTTCGTTCATATGACACAAGGAATACGTCAGATTTATGTATTTCAGGTCACAACACCAAATAATTTGAACATACAATGGCATGTTTATTTATAACAAACTTTCTCATGAAATTAAAGGTGTTAAATGTATAATGAAATGCTAGAAATGATTATTAACTTTTATTGAAAAGAGTTCTTATTCTGTGAAAGAATTTATGGCCTTTGAGCTTTAATCGAAAAAGCTGGGTTAATGATGTTTACGTTGTAACTGTTTGTACTTAATATCTGTATGTTGCATTTGATTAGTATTCCATGTTGTTTTCATATAAGTATGCAAGTTACATCCTTTAAATTTCATGAATTATTGCTTCTATTGCAATCTCTTGATATGTCCATTATCATTTTGTACTGATCTACAGGATGAAAATAATAAATAAATAAATAAAAACTTCACACAGTCCTCATTTTTCTGAAGAATATCACATTATAATCCGTATCAACCACAACATTAAAAATAAATACAATTATAGTATTCTTTTCCCTTCTTCAATATTTACAATGAAAATTCTAGTTTTACCCTGCATGTTACACTTTTCTCATTGTCCTTAACAATTATTTGTGAAATCAGTGACCTCTTAGAAGGCATTAGAATTTCACTTGCTCTAATGCCTATTAAAACCCAAAAAAATTTGGCCTTAGAGTAATGAACACAGGAATTCCAAATACTTCTGTTTACAATAAGGTTACATACATTCTGCTGGGTTCAAATGAAGTTATGTCAGAATCATCAAATATAGGAAAAGTCCACTAATTGGTTCAATTGGGATGGCAAGCCATCTGATTATGCAGAAAATATGGATAAATGGATTTTGTTTTAAAACAGGCTACTTGGACAGTATGAAGTAGAAAAAAATTTCTACAAATGGCTGTTTTAGGCTACATATTTATTTACAAATGTATAGAACATTATTTGGGTGATGACCATCAACTTCACAGCTGATGAGATCTTTGAGAATTCCTCATCTAATATGGGAACCCCTTCGGTTGTTACCGTGTACAATAAGAACAGTACTTGCGTCTAAACCTTTCTACCATGCCTGATTTGAATTTCTAGAAGCCATATCACTGTACTGTACTTGTTCTGATAACTGGAAATTTCAAGGCATGTTAGTTTTGTAGAAATCTCGACAAATTTACCCAAAGGGCCAAGTCAGTCTGGATAATTGGCGATCCAGATAACCAGTGTCAGGATAAGTGGGGTTCTACTGTAGTACAAAATACACTAAAACCTATAAAGTATATTCTATAGTTATAGTATTTGTAGTGATATGCTATATATCTTGAAGCTTTCATGGTGACAAACTGCAATAAAATCTTCTCTGACTGACAACCACATCAGGTTGTGTAATCAAGTTGGTCTCTGCAACATGGGCTCATTTAAACAACCTGGTTCTGATGTTAGCCACAGAGGATTTCATTGCATTTTATTGATAAGTTCTTAAGGAGGCAAATATCAAAAGGAAACTTTCACTTTTGTACTAGCCTCATATCTGCCAGGAGGGACTGAGGAAAACTGTCAAATGCTTTAGTCAAGCCAGCTGGTGTCCAAGCCAAGATCCAAATGAGGCACCTCTCAAATACAAATCTAAAGTGTTACTGCTACACAATCCCACTCAAAAGAGTTATGCAGTATTTAAACACAGATACAAGACCTTTCTTTTATTGTGAAACATTTAAATACATCACATAATTTTTCCTGAAATTTACTACTTTTCTTTTTGACTCAATTTTGGAGGCAGAATTGTCTGGTACTGTCCTGCACTTACCTGATATGTGCAGGCATTTGCAACTGCCCATGTTCATCAATGGTGGGCATAATGGAGGTCAATTTATCGGTTGGCCGCAAATACCGTAAGGTGCGTTGGGACAACTTCCACACTAAACGTTGGCGGTGCGGCATCTGGCATTGTGCATTATACCTCGCCAGGATCAACAGAACCACTTCATGGCAGCAGAAGAAGCTGCTGTCTGGAATCTATACATAACTTAAGGGTAAACATAAGAATACTTAACTTTAGAGATATGTGTATAAAAACTACATTTTCTGTAGCTGATCAATATTTAGATCTAGTATATGTGAAAGACCTTCCATATGCTTCAACAAAACTAAATTCCATCGCCAATCACCAAAAATAATAGTTTCAAATGCAAAATTACTGGACATTATGAAAGCAATACCTATGGGTCTGTCACAAACTTACCCCAATTTAAATGTGATCCTGTACAAGATTTCAGTCATATACAGAAATACCATACATCTGCTATCATCAATATTGTTTGCATGGTATAATCCATACGCTGTAAATAATGTATGATCCAACAGCATAGTCACTACGACGAGCACAATGGGAGGCAGTCAACAGGCTCAGAAATTAAGCTGCATTTGGAGAATATTTTAATTTGTAAACATTCATTTTGCTGTATTCAGCTGCTGCTTCAAGAGAATTTACCTGTCAGGCATTCCATCTACTGACACTCACTTACATGAAAAGATTAATTTTGGGCTTTGGTGTCAACAAAGAGAAGACATGCTATTAAAATAAACAATGCAAAAACTGGTTGTGAGCACTAAATTCAACCTGTCCAAACAGACTGCTGTTCCTTTCTTTTCACTCCAATGCTGCAAAACATATGTTCTCGTATACATTCCCATACCTTCCTTATTTCCCCCTCCACATTCCTACAATTAACTCCAACAGTGGTGTCCATCTTCAGAACCCAGTAATTCTGTCTGCACTATTCGACCCTTGAAGTCTACTGCTTTCATATGACTTACCTTCGTTTGGCCCTTTGTTATACCATGTTTTATTAACAGTGGTTAACAAGTAGGCTTCTTGTATGTGCAACTATTTATTCTGCAAATACACAAAATGTTCAATATATGCATTCTACATGTTTTTGACTTCATGTAAGTCATCTTCAGGCACATTCTTGTTTTGTAACTATGAACATTAAAAGAACTGTCTAAATGTCATATTAAGATTAAGCTCATATCCTAGGATGTGCACAGCTTACTGTTTAAAAAAACTGAACTGCTTTAACATATGTCATGTATTTTTACAAAATAAAATTGTGTGTGAAGATAATTTACACTAAGCAAAATATGCATTACACATCATATATTAAATCTTGTATAATTGCAAAATAAATGCAGAAACAAGGAACCATAATTTCTTATTTCTGAAGTATATACAGTGCAAGGAAATGTGTTCAGTCATGGGACAAACTTTCCTTGAGTGTTAAGTTTTCTTAGTTCCAGTTGGCTGTGTTCCAGCTGCACCTGGCTAACATAACTGGATCATGCCACCAGGCAATGTGCATTTGCTGCACTCACCTGAATGTCCTGCAAGACTTGACTTGCTGTAACAACGCCCACCCAAGCCCACTACTTGCAACTTAATCTGGTATCAGATCTCACACTCAGTGTATGTTCTGTAAAAACTTTTGCCTTCAACAGCATTAGAGGCAATATGCTACTCATCTTTGTGGCTAAGATGCTGCAAAAACCTATAATTGTGAAGTGCAAATTCAAGATCATATAGGTTTCATGATACGGTTTTTACCTATTCAGTGATGAAACCTAATATTGTGTTATCTTGCAAGTGAACAGTAATTCACCTGCAGTGAGCTGATAATTACCATAAGTGGGGGCCGAGTTGTTCCATGTGAACATACAGCTTGACATGATGAAACTCACAGATGCTTTTCCCAGTTTTGCAAATGTGCCTAAAAATTGCTACAATTTCAATTTATTCATAAAAGCAATTCATATACTAGATTTTGCCCATTTTAGGTACAACGAACCGGTCCAAGTTTTAACAGATTGCCACTGAGAGAGAAAACATTTTCCATCAGTTCTACAATCCTTTTTTTGAAAAGAGAGAGAGAGAGAGAGAGCACTTCTATTTAACAGCCAACATAGAATAACATTCCACAAGATCTGAATCTTCAAACCTAATAGTTCATCCCTGTGTTCATAAGAACTTGCCACCAAAGTCTGTCCTGAGTCTAATGAACCCAATCTACACATTCATATCTTATTCATACAAGATGACATTCCCATTCATACCCAGTCTCTTCCCTTCACATTTTCACTAAATACTTCTCATTACAAACAACTGACTTGGCATAGCAAATGTCCGCAAAACATAGAATATCTCACTTTAGGGTGCATGTGTGAAATATAATCCTGTCCCAAACTACCACTTACCTTGCATAATTTCTGTAGCTCAATGGCAAAGTTGACAAGTCGCATGATCTCAACACCAGTACTGGGGTCCTGCCTGGTGCCAAGTTCTGCAACTCCTGAATCCAGCTGAGTACAGAGAAGCACCAGTGCCACCTCACTTGCCCTAAAGTTTGCACATGCAGCATCGCAGGCTAAGATTTCCAAGCGAAGCCAAAGGGATGGAGTTGCTACCATCTTGGTATATAGAGATCCGACTCCAAGTCGCTCTGCTGCAGCAGCAAACAGTGCATGGAAAAGCTGGAGGAATGTCAGTGGGGTAATAGGCAGCAGACCTGGCTCTGTGTCCAACTTGCTTGAGATGATACCCTCCATTCTAGTCAGATCACCCAGTGTGCATTTACACTGTGAGATAGCTACCAGATCACGTGTATCAGGGATGGTGGCAACATCTTCCATACCACAGCTCTTCTGATAATGGTATATCTGCCTTGTTGCAAGATGGAAGGAACTCACAGAAATGCAAGCCATGTGCTTTGGACGTGCCTGACAGAAAGAAAGCAAACACACAGTTTTAACCATAGTCCCATTGTAAAGCATAAGGTTTTGAGGAAAAATATGTCAGGCAAAAATCATATTTCCAGTTCATACTATGCAGTGCAATCAGACAGAAACACACCAATACAATCAGATGAACAAACACATTCCAATAAAATCTGAAGAATAAGATTTGAGGCTGAAATATAAATTACAGTTGTTTCACAACAAAGTGTTCAGGAAAATATAAGAACTTGAGGAAATAACTGTGAGTTTGAGATGTAGGATATTACACACTGATAAATTTGTAATTTCTGCAGGTTGTCTATTGTTAGTATTAATGAAATAATGTTTGGTATGCTAAATGGAGCATGTGACTAGTGTAGGACAGGTATGGAACACATTTAGAATTTTGGGGATGAAGCCTCTTGGAATACCAAACAGAAAGAGGATGGGGAAATCACGCTAGCTCAGAGAGCTTACAACAAACAGGAGATGCAGGGAACTGGCACAAGATTGTGCCCATTGGTGGGCTGTTAAACTCTGGGATACTCTTACTGCCTTGTTCATTATATTCTAATGGAGCTCTGGATTAATCTTTTGTCTTTTACACTTATTATAAATATACCTATACTTCCTATTCCTATGTACACACTTCTGGAAGACGACTAGTGGCAGAGACAATCTGAACAACAAAATTACACCATGAACTTTGAAAACATCAGTTCTAATTGTTATATCCTACTATTACCTTCATCTTCGTTAGGAATCGGTCCATCAAGTTGATAGCAACAAACAGCACGTCAGACGGCAGGTCATACCAAACCTTCAGGCAGCGTAAGACATGGGCTGATCCATCCCTGATACCTGTTGTGATCTCTGTTGGGTCCTGAGTACATAGCAAAACTGCAAATCGTACTGAACATGCTTTCACAATGCCTAAATGCTAGATCGAGTCTTTAATCACTACACAGCTAAACTGTGAAGGTTAGTACTTTAAAAATCCCACAAGCCACAAATTTCCTGCAACAGATAACCCTTCTATGTACTGAGGGTTAGTCATGTACGAGTTGTTATCTTGCAACTTCGGTAAATGAAGCATACACTGGATTTGTTGCTGGTCTACACTATGATAATGCATTAGATAGTGTGGTAACATTCTACACACTCCATATTGTGATTTACTGCACAAAAATAACTTTCCAAATGTTGTACCAGGTATGCACAATTTCACCCAGTCCTCATAAAAATTTCATATTTATCAATTACCAATCACATAACTAAATTGATTTTGTTATGCACTTGTTCAGTTCATCTTCTAAACTGCAGAATATAGTGATAAACCTACTACCAAAATTATCTTGTAACAAATGCTGTACACAGATGTCAGTATATCCACAATAATGCACACCTACAGTAAACAGTACCATCTAGCAGGTCAGAAATTTATTTAATGTTGGCTGATGCTTTCAGCAGCTCAGATTACATACTGCTGAATGACAGAAAAATTAGAGACAATAAATAAGAAATGACAAAGTGGTCACAAGTTAACTGCAGGTACTAACCCTTCATTAACCTGGGTTGTGTGTGTTATGTAATGCCATGGTTGACTACTAAGATTAGGTAGCATTGGTTATACATGAGTGAAATGATACCAACACTAACCAAGTGCCCCTTTGTCCACCACAAACCCTCTGGAGACTAGCCTGGAACTGAACACAGACCTCCACAATGAAAAGCTAGTGACTAACCACCTAAGCCATGCAACAGCCATGAAAAGCATATCAAGTGGTCCAGAGTTTGTGTTTTTCTTGTGTCCTTACAATGGTGCTACAACACAGCACCAATCCAGGATAATCTGTGTGGATTTACCCTGCGTGTGACTCGAATGACCTATAAGGGTTTTCCCCAACTGCATGTATATGGCTCATCTAAAACAGTCGTCAGAACTGACCAACAAATTGAAAAATGAAATGGCTTAACAAATTTTCATAAGATTAAACAGAATCTAATTTCATAAAAATTCATTCAGCAGTTCTTCAGATGTTATGTGAGTAAACATGGATGGACAAAGATTTTATCAGGCACTCCATAGGGATGGGGCTCAAAAGGGCTTCAGAATATTAACACACCTGAGATACACCAGGGAGCTGTAGGTGAGGCTGGAACTTGCTCTCCAGAACCAGTGCCTCATTCAACTTTGATATTAAGGGGTGGATAGCATCCGGCTGGCCCTGGTCCATTCCTGTGATGTCACTTCACTGGACCCCAGTTACACCTCAAGAATGGCCCAATATGAGGCCTTTTATCTGCATCAGGATAAAAGACACATTATGATTAATCACTCCACATACAACAATTTCCATCAAGACTGACTTGATCTTTTCATTATCTTCAATTTCAACTGTATAACTGCTCCTGAACCCAAGCAATTTCTAGAATTAGAATATCCTCAAATAATATTCTGTTGAAACCTGTACTTTAATCTGGGCTCCAACCCTCCAAAGCAGTGTTTCCCAAACTTTTTTTTTTTTGTGGACCCTTTCTGGCTTCAAAAAAAAACCCACAGAACTTTACATCCTTGTTTACATAAATATAGTGTCCAGATGATAAGTATCCAAAATTAAAAATTCATATCTCAGAACTGATTTTTGATACGTACTTACACAAACCAGTAGTGCATGTAACAATGCATTGCATGATTTAACCTTAATTAAAATGACTGTCACTTCGTGGGTACAGGGAATTTCTTAATTAAATATTCTAAAGATCATATGAAATAAACATATCACCAAATAAAGAAGTTCCTCGATTATTTTTAACAAAACATTAATTCAAAGTAGCCATTCCAGAAATATATCCAAGGATCTTTGGGTAACTGGTCATGGATCCCTTGAGATCCATGAAGCTCACTTGGGAACCAAGGCTCCACAGCAATGCACCTATCAGACTATATGTCATTAACCAGAGACCACAATCCAAAATTTTGTATGACTTTTAAAATGACTCATGACAAAGGAGAGTTATGTCACACATAAAATGTCAAAATTGCATAGCGTTTACAGATACACACAGAACTAAATTATGCAGTCCACCTAGAAGTTACATTTGGCATGGTACGCCCAAGGCGCAGTGCTCAAAACAGTATGTGTCTACGAGTGAAAGTCTCTGCTAGCAGAAATGAATGTCAAGACTGAAACAATCAAAAACCTTTACCAAGTTCTGTAAACTTGGCTGATGATATGTTATCTGGAGACTTCAACACACCAGTTTACACAGTTTTCTGGACTGCAGTTGCCATTTTGGCATAAGTGATTCAAACTCTTGTCCTATTAAAAGGATGAGTTGTTTCACAAGTTACCTCAAATCGTCAATTTCTTGTGGTGCTATAAGTCCTGATGACCACAAAATATTCTATATGCATTAAAGTGACTACCCATCAGGTAAGTGCTTGTACAATAGGTACATAAAATTTCACCTGCATTTCACAGTTTACAACAAGTAATAAAATGCGGTCAGAATTCAAGTGCAAATGCATTTATGCAGCAGAACATTAAATGAACTGCACAAATACCATAACAAACATTTCCAGTGTATAAATATCTATCTGCCTTATTATAGAAGCAACTAAATTTTTCACCACCCATTTTAAGAAATTCTTAAGTATGTTCACCATCATATCATCAGGAGACTTGCCTTGATATAATGTTTATTACAACATTCCCATGAAACATGCATCACACATCTGGCAAACAACAGCAGCAGATAAAAGTTGATGCAGACACTGCGCAATGCAGGCATCAAAATAATGTCTATTTCTCGCAAATGTGTGAGGCAATCTCTTAGAAACAGTTTACTTCCATGACATGTTTCTAAATGGCATAAATAATTTTAAAAAATATGCCATGCCATGTACATTGTTTGTTGCATGACCAACCTGTAGTGCCTTTCATGAAACACTACAATGTACATATTCTTGTATGTTTACTTCCGCAAAATATTTCCCAAGTCAAACAAGAGGGGGTGCAGAAACATTAAATCTGAAAAATCACATACAATTCAATTTTAGAACAAAGGAAGTCCATACTGAAGCCACTCTTCCTCATTTCAAGACATTCCATGCTGTCACGACACAAGTAACCTAAGGGTACAAACAAGACTGAGTGTAGAATGTAGCCTGCTAGAAACTGGGGGTGTATACAGTCATTTCTGAGACTATCTGAACAGGATTCAAACCTTTGATTTCAGCAACCTGGCAGCCAAAACCTTTGCCTCAGACCACAGCCACTGGGACCAGCATAAACAAGATATTCATTGCTTATTAAAATAATTTACTGCTTGTATTCATTTTGGATGTGATTTCTGTCCACAACCATACAACATATTGATGATGATGGTGGTCTGGACTGGCCTGATTCCATACAGGTGGTCTGCAAAACATGCAGGCAATAAACACCTCCACATCCAATTTCAAGGTACTCCGATCACTAAAAACTAAAACTAAACTCCGTGGCCTTAGTCCGCACGCGAACTATACCGACAGAGCGGCCGCCGCTGGTCGGCGAAGTTAGTGCTGGCATAAATCCTATCACTACTGTTTGTGTGTGAATGACTTCTGAACAAGTCACCTAAAGTGAATAAAAATGAAGAGTTTCATTCTTCCAGTGACCAGCATGCAAAGAAGCAAATGGACTGGTTTGAGCTTGGCTTCATATTGCACATACCCAAACATTGCTACATGCTCTATAGTGATATGAAAATCATACAGTGTAGTATACATTTCTATAAGGCATGAAACCAACTGTGTTTTGAAGGGCAGAATAAAGATGCTAACTGAACAATGCAGGCAAGGAAACATGACACACATAAAATTATTGGTAAAAATTCTTCTAACTGGGATCTACTAATATGTTTGTACAAATATTAATGCCATTTAAATTTCAATAACAATCTAATTCAGAACAGTTTGGTTTTCAAAATAAGTGACCTATTTACAAAGGCAAAACAAACTGATTCATAATATATTGTACAAAACAATGCTTAAACTCATGCATAACTAATTATTTGTGATCTTGGTAAAAGTATCTGGGTATATCATGAAACAATAACTTAAACAGCTCAACATGGATTAGAGGATACTGCTGGAAAAATGTGATGCTCCCACTCAAAATTAAATCTCTCTACAAAAAGAACCAAATTTAAGGCAGAGTTAGCAATTCCTTCAGATTCATCCTTCCTAATCTTTGGATTTATTTATTTAGTTATGGGTTACTTGATCAGGCTTCAGCTCAAATTATATGACATCAAACAGCTGATCTCGTGGCCAAGATATTTATCTTGAACCTCTTAAATCCCAGGAAGGATTGCTAAGGCTGCAACATTGAGCAACTCTGTTGCTGAATTTACGAATGATCTGAAGACTGTAAAAAAGAATTTCACTAGTTGTAGTGACATTCTTGAAAGGTTAAAGGTCATATCAATTTCTCAGCACATGGTCCCAAATTCTATGATAGTGGGAAATAAACTTCCTGGACAAGAGGCATATAAATTCTTAATACTAAAGTAGGTGGGTGGTGAACGGTAGCCACTGTGCTTTAAATGGCTGAGGGACTAAATTTCTAAGCATGTAAGTTACATCCTATCTTAACACCGCGCCATCAATCGAAGAACCTTTGAAAAATACGCTATAACGTCCACTACACACAGTAATTAGGCAGTGGTCAATACTTAACTGGCAAAACTTGTTTACGGTGTACGTTAACCATTGTCGGCTAGAGCTGGGAAACGGAAATTTACGATTTCATACAAATTTCTCAAGCAGATAGCGTAACTGAAAGCGAACATCTTTAAATACTCACCCGGATGCGTCCCAGATACCCAGTTTCCTACTAATCAGCCAATTTTGGAAAGCTCGTCCCTAACAGCGATCCTATCAAGCTACTTCGAAATTGACAGTTAAGGGTATTATGGCGTCAACTGTTTTCTTGAGCTCAGCTGATTGTGTTCCTGCGCGTAAAATATAGGTCCACACATAACACAGAAATATGTATTAAACAGACTAAAAATAACTTCGTAATACGTAGTAATCGATGTTACTTAGATATACGTAACTGGTCACAAGCACTATGAGCACACGTATACATTAATGTTTTACAGCGAAATCGCAAACCGAATTTATGCAATGATACATTGTTGTCACATTTAGTAATCAGCTGGAAATTGGTTTATATTATGCAGTAGTGCTAATAATATCTCTGTAGTTGTGTATACAGAAGATGACGAATGCATATTACTTTCTGTTCGGTGTTATATCCATTTGGATTTCTGATACCACTATTAATACAATTCGTTCGATTCGGCAAAATTGTATTTTCGAATACAAAGGAACTCGCGCCCATTGGCTGATACTTGTGTGGAAGTCTGAAGTTTGCGGATGCAATAACAGTCCATTCGAAGTAGTGGGTTAATGGCTTTATCGTATTTAATAACGTTTAAGAACAGGTTGTATCCACAGTAAAAAATAACAGTTCATAGTATCACAAATGTAATCTTTTAAAAATATTTTCCTCGTGTTTATCTTCTTTGGGTTTTATTTCTGCTAGGAAATGATATCCGTGGGAATGAAGTAAATGACTTCCAGTTGCCTAGTAATATTTTCAGTGGCAAAATGTTCCCCACTCATATACCCATCACTTTACAGTTCATGGTAGGCTAGATCAGGTAGTCCCTTCACCACTGATTGCGCTTGTCTAAACAGTGTGTAAATTAGAAGAATGTTATCTCCGGGGTACGGCGATGAGGCTATGGTGTAGTCGGCCGGTGATTGAGGCGAGGTTGGTGGGGGGTCAAATCGCAGCAGGTGGCAGAATGTTCTTCTCTTCTCCGAAATTTCCAGACTGGCTGTGGGTTCCAGCTAGCCTCCAATGCAATGGGTTCTTGGATTCTCTTACAGGAGTAAAGCAGGTGGAACATGAAGTTAACCCCTCACTTCCCAGTAGTCCTCCTCGTATATATCCCTTCATTATGTGGACAGGGAAAACTTTACCGTGTGTGTGTATATATATATACACACACACACACACACATATATATATATATATATATATATACACATCATCTCACCTACAGGTAGTGTATATTCATAAGGCATGTTTGTAAAATAAAAGTTCTCCCTCTTCACACCATGATGGCCTATACAGGGAGCAGAGGTATAGTTCCACTAATTCTTAACCTTGGCGCTAGATATAGGCAAGTGGTTAACTTCAAGCCCAGCCACTTTACCCCAGCAAAGAACCCCAGTACCCACTGACTAGGAGGCTAGGTGAGTCCCAGGGCCACTTTGGACGTTCTGGAGGCGAGAAATATATCTCGTCCTACCGTGAATTGAAACCTGAACCATTTAGTCCATAGACTTGTTATTGTACCAAGTATGCTATTCTGACTCCTATTAAATGTTCATCCATTCATTCCATTGGCATGTGCAGAATGCGACGATTACTTGCCGTTCTCAGGAGCTTCTTCCATTCCTCTCTGTTATGTACTTTTTCCTGCCACCCTTCTCCACCAACTATTCTTCATCCTCTCTCACCTCATCTTGCCATCTATTTTCTTGGTCTACCTCTCAATCTTGTCATTCCCAAATTCATATATAATACCCTTTTGGGGATTCTATTTCCTTCCATTCTCTATACATGCCCAAACCAACAATTATTTCACCTTATTGTCTCTATTATAGTAGGTTTTGTAACACTTGCATAAATTTCTTTATTGGTTAATATCCTCCAATTTTCTTTTTCATTGTCATAGAGTGGGCCTAAAATTCTTCTATACACTTTCCTTTCAAAAATGTTCAATTGCATTCTATCTCTCTTTGTTAGTGTCCAAGTTTCTGATGCATATGTTAACGTTTTGTCTATTGTTGTGTTCTTTAGTCTTAATTTTAGTTTCTTTGATATGTTTTCATTTTTAAAAACTTTTTGTAGCATACATTATGTTTTGTTACCATTTTTTATTCTTTCTTGCAAGTCTATTTCATTATTGTTATCTTCATTAAGTATAACTCCTAAATATTTAAAATTTTCCACTCATTCAATATGTAATTTTTTATTTTCAAATGTCCTATTTTATTTTTCTTTGAACTTCTTTTCCTTTCCACTATCATATATTTTGTCTTTTCTTGGTTTATCTGTAGTCTGAAATTTCTGGCAATGTTTTCCATTTCTACAAAAAGTTTCCTTATTTCTATTTCATTTTTTCCAATTAATGCAATGTCATCTGCATATGCTAATACATTCAGTTGTTCTTTACCAATCTTTATACCACTAGGAACCATTTTTTACACTTTGTATCACTTTTTGTATTGCTGATTTAAATAATATTCCTATTAAATGTATGTTTAATAATTGGCAGTAAAACGGTAACCTTTATTAATGCTTCTCCCCGGACATTTCTTGCCAGCTATCCGCGCATATAGAATTTGCATTGCTCATTACTGTGTTTAGGAATCTTACCACTGTTCTTCAGTGAGAATGTGTCACAATATACCAATGACCACAATGTATAGGGAATTAACTGTGGGATTATGGGGATTGTAGTAATTGCACACATACACCTACCTCCAAAAATACTCTGGTAAAATGTCACTTTTTTACTGTTTCAATGCATAAAAATAACAACAAATCAGTACAAACATAGGCCTCAAATGCTCTTCTTGTACAATGCCTCCATTGCTACAATGAACTTTCAGTAATCATCCCTGCAGCTGGTTGTGTGATTACACCATAACAATCTACAGAATAAAAGACAGGAGTTTATAATGATAATAATCCACCAACTAATAACAGAATTATAAATAGCATTAACACAAAACTTCAATTACATGTGTGTGTGTGTGTGTGCAACATACATACAGAAAATTTGACTTCAATAACATTTACATTCACATTACTGAGATGGAAACATCACAATTCGCTACTTTAATATGTACATACAATGTACCACATTGTACACTGTCCCTTAATTTACCAACTGTTGTGCACTACACTGTTTCTTCACTTACATGAATGATCAATAAAAATCTAATGTAATTTACTCTAATTAGTGAGTGAAGAAACACGGTGCAGTGGACAACAGTCGGTAATCTAATCTAACCTAATCTAATTAGTGTGTGAAGAAACACAGTGTAGTGCAAGACAGTTGGTAAATAAAGGGATAGTGCACATCACAATTCAGTCTTTCGATGAATGCAAGACTGCAGATCTTTTGTAAAAATTACATATAATTATAATTATTTCCAATAGGTAAACTTAAGTGCAAAGAAAACTACTATATAAGCATAAATTAAACTGCTATAAAACATAAATCAAAGTATTGAAGGAACTTAAGTGACTCAGCTAAATTTTTCTTGCATGTGGTGCTTTTCATGTGATAAACAATGGCAGTATTTAAATCCTGTTTCTGAATTCAGAGAAAAAACTTAGTCTCAGAATACTAAACAAACACAAGTTTAACTACACTGCAGGAGCAATGAATTTCCATTTTTATTTAATATAAAGGTTATTTTAAAACCCTGAACACACGAAAAAATGTCCATCCTCTTCCCAAAATATAACAACAGTTTGACACATTTTTTTTGACAGTCACTGGCACTGGGTCTGTCAATGCGGCTGGAGAAAAATCAATTAATCTCTTTGCCACAGACAGGTATACCATTAAAAAAACTTTCACTTTTATACAACCACTTCACAATATAAAATAGTTCACACACATTACATCTGTTCAGCTGCTCCCATGCTATCTGCTTCTTGATGTGTTAATACAAAGAAATATCTTCAGGTAAATATGTTTACAAATTCTACACTGATGCACACAATACTGTGGGAAAACATACTAGTTCATGATTGAATGTAGAATCTGAAGTATTTACTTACAGACACCAGTATTTTAAGTCACTTTTTTTTTTAAACGATGAAGTACTTCATGAAAAGGTATAGCATAATCGAAAAGTTTCAACATTTAAAGGAACACAGTCTTCTCAGTGAGGTGCGAACTCTGCCACACAAGAGCTCACCACCTGTCTCAGTTCTTGTTGCGCATAATCCTCAGGCAGAGGAAGCTGTGTCACCAAGTGTGCCAACACGCGTGATGAAACTCCCTCTTCTCCTTTTTGTAGAAGTAACACATTCCGTACCACATGGACTGTACGTTTGGCAATTTCAGACTGACACAACCTGCAAAGCAAGCAATAATGTGTCATTTAATATTCTGCGTTTTGTAAACTGGAACAGTTTTGTATATGTAGGAATATGCCAACAAAACCATGTCCAAGGCCTTCTTCAATATCTACAAGCAGCTCTTAGCCATAAATGACCTCACATACTGGAATGTGGACGCTATAAAAACAGAATGGATCTGCTTGTAAGATGGTGTACAGTAAAATCCATCACGACGACTTGTGGTTGACAGACACAAAAGTTCAGGAATTTCTTTATTCTGCCATATATTTCATTCCATTCTCACACCAATGTAGGAAAGAAAGAAAGAAAGAAACAAACAAACAGAGACAGACAGAAGACTTCAAATGAAGTTACTTCATTAAAAAAAACTTTCAGTTCTCAAATAAGCATACATTACACACCTATCCATCGCAGTGGGACAGGGCAACATGTTGATCCGTGCACACAGACCGCCCAACTGCGGCTGTAACTTCTCCAGCTGGTATCCTGCAGCAAGGTCTTGGTTAGCTAGCAATGTATCCACTTCACCTACAATTTTCAGGTAGTCCCAAAGCAGCTGACCCCTATTATTCCAGCCACAAATTGTACTGCTTCGCTCTACAGGCACCAATGCTTCCAGAAGTTCATGTAAATATCTATAGTTCTCTGCAACATTAAATCCAGAATAACAAAAACACGAATAATCAAAGACAGGATACAGGAACAAGGTCCATGTAAATTTCGTTAACTCTTTGGACAAAGCAAAAAGTGTGTAAACTGGGGAGGGGATCGAAAGCGCAAAATCTGAGTTTCAGGCTTTACATCTCTCAACTATAATGATAACTGAAATAAACTGAGGATCCAGTACACAAACATTCTGAATATTATTGTGGAGTTACTTAACTCCTACTTTGTTGATATAAAAGAGCAATGGACAGAACAAAATGGTGAGGTATATAAACTGTACTAGTGCACACAGTTAAAATTAATAAATGCACAGAAACAGTGTTCTTAAAGCCTGCATTGGAGCATGAAGCAGAAAAGTGACCAAAAATTTAATGGGTTAGCTTACAGCAGGTATCAATGAAGTTACAAAAAATGTGTAATATTTACCAAAAACCCTCACTGACATGTGTAATGCCTCAATACGATCAACATCTCTTTCCAGATAGATTAAAATATGCAACAAAATTATAATAAAGAATAACATTTTATCAGAAGCACAAAGTGGTTTCACAAAGAGAAAAACAGCTAAAGCTGTGATGCATGATTTTTAGGAAAATATTCAAGCGGCAACTGAGAAAAAAGATAAACCGTATTGGAACTTTCTTTGATTTATCAAAAGCATACTATCTATTATACTACAAAATTTTGCTTTCTAAATTAGATGCTTGTGGAATTTGGGGGTACAGCAAATCAGGAAGTTATGTCTGATTTGCTGGAAATTAAACATGCTTCGCCTCAAGGTTTAATCCCCCGTCCAATGTTATTTTTACTACATATAAATAATCTTCCAATAAGTACATAAGGGGCAGCGAGAGTTCTGTATGCCAATGATCCTATTAAGTGCTGAAAATGACGACAATCTATGTCAAAAATAAGTAGAATAATGAGAGTTACAAACTTGGTTTCATGCAAATGTTTTAATGATAAATACTCAGAAACCTATAGCACTGTATTTTCTTACTTGGCAGAACAAAATTTTTTAAAACTTCATTAAAGTTTTAATTAAATGAAAATTAAGTATATGTTTGAAACAAAATGTTTGGGCTTACATCTGACTGAGAATTTAAAATGCTACGCTAATATAAAATATTTAAGCTCTAATTGAACATAAGGTATAAATGAGTTTAACTATCTTAAGAAGAATGTACTGTGTAAATTTTCATTCACACTTGAGGTATGGCATTCCCCCCCCACTTAGGTGATTACAAAAAACTACAAAACTACAAAAGAAAGTAACCAATTAATCATTAATTTGGAGAGAGTTACTTCTGGCATGGAATGGTTTAAAACATTAAATATACTCCCACTGCCATTTACACATACAATGGAAGTTGTGTATTACATGATTATAATTCATGTCAATTACCAGACCTTCAAACCCAATTTTTTATATTTAGTATTTAAAAAAACAGAATAACATGGGGATAAAATTATTTCTAGATTAATTAAAGAATTTACAGAATGAACAACTTTTATAAAGGAAATAAAATCATTTTTATTGCAACAGGTCTTCTATTCAGTTGAGGGAATCTTACGCAGTTCAGCACGGAGAATTAGAGAGACACTGGACTTGTGTCCTTTCAAAGTGATGTACAAAAATTCACTTGCACACCACCTATATCAAGTGAAATTTGGTATTATAAGACAATTAGCGACTTAATCAATGGAATCTGTTACTATGCTACATCCTTTTTATACAATATTGTAGTGACAAGAATAATGATTCATATGAATATATACAGATTGTACTGATGTGTCCTATACCAATTTTTTCAAGAAGGATAAATAAAATACAATTACAATTACAACTACAATGTACTCGCACCAAAAAAGCTCAAATGAAAGCCTAAAAAAAGGATAATTACTGTACACAATTATTCCAATAAACTATGATAAAAAGCAGTCCAGCCAGCATACCGTTAACTATAGCATCTGCAGCGATGTACTTCATAATTACTTCATGGCTCTTGGTCCACAGGCCAGCCTTGATCAAGTAGTAGGCTGCATCTTTATGCCTGTACAAAGAGGAATTCAAAATTTTAGCAACAAACTATATCAGACCTTCTAATTTCATGTGATTCCAGAATTTTTCACTACAAATCCCATTTCAAAACACACAAATTCTTGTGTTCTGGTCAACAAAGCAATTATCTGATGATTAAACTCCATTACTTGACTTAAAATAATGTGGCAGATATTGTTCATCAGAAAATGTTGCTGTAAAGTACAACAGAATTCATTTAACCCTTTGACCCTGGAGCTGGTTATTTACAATTTAGCACACCATTTATGTAAAATGTGAATATTTTATGAACCAAGAAGGGTAACATTAGGAAATACATGATATTTTGTGGAGGAATAAACGAAGATGGCGAGAGAAAGTCTAAAAAAAATAATTAAATATATTTGTTGACTGAATATATAAAAAGGGTACTCTGGGGACTAGCGGTATGCCTGTCCTATATATAGGATGCATGGTGCCTCAAGGTTAATGTAGGGGATTTTTCTGTATTATTTAAAGGGGGGGGGGGGGGGCCCTAATTCCATAAAACAAATGCCCCAAAAAAAAAAATTCTTTGAAATACCAAAAACTATTCAATTTTTACAAAAATATTT
>Ga0131853_10004200_pt1 | contig 25822 bp, 35 predicted proteins | sample TergutLab28metaG_FD_92764 | JGI IMG/M metagenome (GOLD analysis project Ga0131853, IMG submission 92764) | Labiotermes labralis P1 segment gut microbial communities from Petit-Saut dam, French Guiana - Lab288 P1 (version 2) (version 2) | ecosystem: Host-associated > Arthropoda: Insects >... | reverse complement strand
GCTTACGTACATTCACCCCCGTTTTAGCTGAGGGTTTCTTGTAGAGGTTACTGCATTCAGTAACCAACAGAGACCTACAGACAAATCGCCTGTAAATGTACGTAGGTTATTTTGAACATATACGCCTATGCTTTACACATCTGCCGGGTGTTCAGCAACGTGGATATATAAGCGCGAATTTTACTTCAATTTATTTGCTCATTGTATTCCACAGAGAATTAATTTATCGCTCCATTTACCGTTATTCCTAGCACGGTTACTTCGAAAGCCACGCCCTTCTCCTTCTTCAAAATTTCTTTTTCGGGGATGCACCGGTACTCTCGGTCCGCTGACGCACAAACAGGTTCTTATAGAAACCGTACAGTTACGCCCTTATAACCATCTGAGAAATACACCCTCATTTTCGTGTTTCGCACAGGAATCAGGAATGCAAATCACGGATATATGTCGAATTATTTCCGATCACACAATCAAGCGTATTGCATTCCTGATAAATGTACAAACATGAGCATAATAACGCGACTCTCTATGTAGTTGATACATCTCACATAACGTACTGCTTCACTTACATTCTCGCTAGTGAATTCAATTTTCGGATGCCACGCCCTACTTCTTCCTGCAAATGATACGTTTTCCCCCGGTAAGCACACTGCGACATGTTAATGCGTTCCATTGTCTTATACTTCCACGCATAGTATAAGCCAGCGGAAGCGTGTTAACAGGTACCGCTTTGCACTTACCAAACTGCACAGCTTTCACGTTACAGCAAGCGCACTGACTTTAATGACATAGGGTCCTGTGACTGGACTATTTATTCCAAACCCCCCGCCCTACTGCTAGTCATATGACACGGTTACACATATATATTTCTTAACTATTTGCAATACTCGCCCTTCTGGATCTTTTCCTCCTCCTAGAATACTGCTGCGTCCGCAGAACAAGGCTTTTCTACGAACGTGCAGGTATGCAATGACATCACCTCCTGTTTTCCCGAAGGATCCCGCTACCGTCAGCATTCAGGGTTGTCCCTACACTCTGCTCTAAGGGGGAGCAATCCGGACGGAACCTCCACACACACACACACACACACACACACAAGCGCGCCCCCCCCCGGACATACTTGTGGCTACGAAAGAACCTCCACCAAACTGAACACGGGTAGGGGGCACTCACTCTTACAACCTATCCCTCTTTATTAATATCACTCAAGAACGAGTTCAGCCTCGGTCGCAATTGAACCCTCCCTTGCACTAGTGCCTACCCCCTCACCAGACTGTACGGGTGGCACAAACTTGCAACCTATCCCCTTTTTTAATAATATCGCTAAAAAACGAGCACAGTCTCGGTCGTACTTAATCACTTCCTTCACTAGTGCCAAACCCCATACCAAACTGTACGGGGGCCTGCCTGCCTTCCCTTTTTAATACCACTCAAGCACGAACAGTGCGCTAGAAGCATTTACTTCTCTCATGCACTCAAACCACAACCCTACCACACTACGAAACTCTACGGGGCCAAACACAACCTAATCTTTTTAGTGTTGGGTGCTCAAGAACGAGCAGTGCGCGGGACGCATGTAGGTCTCACTTTCACTCAACCCGACCCTTTAACAGTCTGCACGGAAGCCACGCTACCAGACTCTACGGGGGCTGCTACACACTTACAACCTATACTTCTTAATATTTTGCGCTCAAGAACGAGCAGTGCGCCAGACACATTTAGGTTTCTCTTGTACTCAACCAGCACCTCTGCTAGTCTGCATCGAGGCCACGCAACCAAACTGTACGGGCTGCCACCTTGAAGAAGACAGCAAGAAACGAGTCGAAAGCCGATCCTTTTTAATAATGTGAGCTATGGCTGCTTGGTTACTACTGACGTGCAACTAGTGATAGGCTTACGTGCAAAGAACGTATAATAAAATATAAGCCACCAACTTAATGCTACGTTAAGAACCAAAGACATCGCAATAAACAACAAACACAGCTACATAAAAAAAAGACAATAATATACATAAGTCTTACAAAGTGGTGCAACTGAAAATAGCGAATACGCGTGCCGTCTGATAGTATTGCAAGCTTAATTTACAAAACTGGTTCATGGAAATACCGTTGTCATTTCATTTATTTTACTAATTCGGAGACTTTGTGTGTGCGTCCACGCTACTTGATGCCGTCATGAAGAATGCCTTTCTGTCTACCCGAAACTCTCGCGGTTGTGCAACCGTACGTGAGGCCGGAAAATCTTGGTAGATTTGCCAAACTACACGGTGTCACACACCAGACGAAAGTGAACTTTTTTTCACCGCAATTTGAAATTCATATCTTGCAAAACAAAATGAAAGTATCCTTGAAAATTAACAAGTTTTCCAGCTTCGGAATATTACCAGTCCACATGGTTCAAATACACTTTGGGACGGAAAGTATCAATTACGTCAGACCTATCAGTAAAGCTTACTACACTACTGAATACTGTTTGTGGTAGTAGCAGAAGTTAGGGACAGACCGCTAGAAAGTACATAAGCATTATAAATATCATACAGAAAGAGACAGTTCAACTAACCCAAGAACAGCATCAGATTAAAATCACTAAAACGCTTGCAGCTTCGGAAATCCTGGATGAAAGTTCTGGAGACTACAGTAGTCGTGACTATGATACTAAAACACACATCAGAGAAAGACGGTGTGAAGGTGGAAAATCGATTAATTTTTCTCTACTATTTCCCTTTCTTTCCTTCTCCGGTTTCCATTCCCACTGATTCATCTCTTTCTTTTCCTTCGTCTTCGTTGGATCTTCCTCCTGTTATAGTTGGCCTAAAGAATTTCAAGGCCTGTGTTTATGTGACGAGAAACAACTAATGACCTGACACCGTGTAGTTTGGTAGAAATTCACAGACGTTTCGCAGCGACATACCACTTCTATATTCATTGTAATCTTCTGTTCCCTTTACACTACATGGCATAATCGGACTCTTATCCTTAATCAGGGGCTTGGGCAGCAAATTTGTTATTTCGAACTCCGAAAGGGACAACGCAATACTCCGATACGATACCCTTCCCGTGATAAAGTGTCCTGCATTCCCAGTATTGAAGATCCGTTTTTTATCTTGGCCGCTGCAGTGCACGCTTGCTGTCTGCCAACAGCGCCATGCGCTTACCAGATGTAACAAAAGAAGAAAGCGGACGAGAAATTAATGATGGAAAGGACTGGAGCAAGGTGAGGGGATTCTTGGCACGATGCAGACGTTACATTGTGTTCACTTGCGTTCACGAAGGCTCTGGACAACACGCGAGCACATTCCGAGCAGGTACAGACTGAGATAGGCCAGTATCGATGCCCCCGTCAAACCTCTTCATGCGGCGTAATATCTGCGTATTACAGCAGACGAATCAACAGCACACAGCGGAGTTGCTGATAACCCTGACTGAAGATATTTCCCAAAAAGACCAGCTGACTATTTACACCACATCATAGTTAAGACGTATAGAGACTGTAACAACAGCAGGAGGGTTGCATACACGACGAACCGCCGTACTCATTATTCCTTAATTGCCACTTACTTTTTCGTAACTTCTCGTTTACCGCTTTCTAAAAGTATGTCATAATACAAAATAACAAACAGCCTATAAAATCGACCACGGTTAGGAATAAGAAACGGAAAACAACAGACCAAACATTATTTGGGTATGTGAGATAAATAAATTAAACATAGCCACATGACTTAATGCAGTCAGTACAACAGTATTTCAGAAATAACCGCCTGCTTTAATGTTACCCGAAGACCCAATAATATTAAACCTCCATTATGCAGTAAAAGACCCACGTATTGCAGAATTAATAATTTAGTCAGAGACATGTATATATTTCCATTCTTCCACATCCACGTGATCCCTCACCGCGATGAGCTCTAAACCGGTGCTTAGATTAATCGCCATGCCATGAACACGTATGGGGGAGTGGAGATAGAGCTGCATCTATGCCTATCCTTAAACTCTAGATCAGGAAATGAGTGGTCAGCCTCATTCCCCGGCCGCCATACACAGGAGGAAAAATTCCCTGATACCCGTAAGACACAAGGGCGGAGGGGGCACCAGAGAGTGTCCGGAGGCCATGAGGAATGACACAAGGGTTGAGTGGGCACCATAGTGGCTCTGGAGTCAATATGGAAGGACACAAGGGCGGAGTGGGCACCAGAGTGGGTCTGTAGGCCATGAGGAAGGACACAAGAGTGGAGTGGGCACCAGAATGTGTCTGGAGGCCATGAGGAACGACACAAAGTAGGAGTGGGCACCAGAATGGGTCTGGAGGCGATGAGAAAGGACACAAGGGCGGAGTTGTCACCAGAAGAGATCTGGTGGCGATGAGGAGCGACACAAGTTTGAAGTAGGCACCACAATGGGTCTGGAACCGATTAGGAAAGACACAAGTGCGAAGTGGGCACGAGAGTGGTTCTGGAGCCTATCAGGAAAGACACAAGGGCGGAGTGGGCACAAGAGTGGGTCTGGAAGTCATGAGGAAAGACACAAGCGCGACGTGGACACCAGAATGTTTCTGGAGGCGATGAGAAAGGACAGAAGCCAGAGTGGGCACCAGAGTGGGTACGGAAACAATGAGGAACGACACAAGAGTGGAGTGGGCACCAGAGTACGTATGGAGGTCATGAGGAACGACACAAGTTTGAAGTGGCCACCAGAGTGGCTCTGGAGCGAATGAGTAAGGACACAAGAGCGGAGTAGGCACCGTAGTGGATCTGTAGGCTATGATGAAAGACACATGCGCGACGTGGACACCAGAACGGGTCTGGAGGTGATGAGGAAGGACACAGGGGCGGAGTGGACACCAGGACGGGTCTGGAGGCGATGAGGAAGGACACAAGTACGGAGTGGGTACCAGAACGGGTCTGGAAGACATGAGGAATGACATGAAAACGGAGTGGAAACAGAACGGGTTTGGAAGACATGAGGAATGACATGAAGGCGGATGGGCACCAGAACGGATCTGGAAGACATGAGGAATGACATGAAGGCTTAGTGGGTACCACAACGTGTCTGGAAGACTTGGGAACGACGTGAAGTCGGAGTGGGTACCAGAAAGGGTCTGGAGGCCATGAGGAACGACACAAGCGCGGAGTGGGCACCAGATCGCAGCTGCAAGATACGAGGAAAACATGAAAGCGGAGTAGGCACCAGAATTGGTCTGGAGGCCATGAGAAACGACACAAGCAGGGAGTGAGCAACATAATTGGGTCTGGAGGCGATGAGAAACGACACACGCGCGAAGTGGGCAGCAGAGTGGGTCCGGAGGCTATGAGGAATGACACAAGGGCGAAGTGGGCACCAGAATGGATCTGGAGGCGAAGAAGAACAAAGCAAGGGCGGAGTGGGCACCAGAACGTTTCTGGAGTCAATGAGGAAGGGCACAAGAGCTGATTGGGCACCAGAACGGTTCTGGAGCCAATGAGGAAGGACAGAAGGGCGCAGTGGACACCAGATTGTGTCTGGAGGCCATGAGGATCGACTCAAGGGCGGAGAGGGCAGCGGAACGGATCTGGAGGTCACAAGGAACGCGTCTATATAAAAATGATAGGCCTGTGCATTTCATTTGTAGCTCATGATGTGGTGAGGAAATAAGCAATTAAGCTATGTTGCATGTGTAATTTTGTATGTAGGAAGATAATAAATGTAACTAGAAATTAGAGTACCAAAAATATAAAGCCGGGGCCTGTGCGAAAATTTGGATTTATGTGCGGAAAATAATTAGACTTTGCGAAATTTGGTACCGGTAGATTTTACGAAAAAAGTGTCACTAAATCTTACAGCTATTGAAGCTTAGTTTTTGGTATGCCCTTTATGAAATGTAATATTGAATGCAATTTTTCCATAGCTCGACGGCTCTTGTGGGACGGGGTTTCGTCATTGTCTAGCTTGACAAACACACTCAGACACACCATATTCGTTAGAAATTCTGCGGACGAGTGATCAGCCCAGAGCATCAAACACCGCTCACAAAAGACTAACATACATACACCGACGGGATTCGAAACCGCAAATGCAGCAAACGAGTTGACACAGACACAGGCCTAGAGAAGGCAGAGCCAATGAGCAAGGCAACTGGGAAAAAATTAATATGTGGAAAATGTACACCCAAAGCCTCGTGCTATGACGGATATTCATCTACATACATACACATATACATACATACATTAACACCCATACATACACACATAAATAAACTTACACACATACGTATATACATTCATACATATATACGCATATACACATAAATCCATATAAATAAATAGTATCCAGGGCGGTTTCGTCCGGCCAGAAAATAAGTTCCGGGCCCAAAATTAAAAAAACGGGGTGCAGTTTTTCCCCGCAGAATTTCAAAAAAGCAGGTACTGGGCCACGAAACTCCAAAAAAAAAACACCTTGGAGCAAAGGCCTCGGACTTAAAGTAAAAAACCGCCAAGAGAATTTGAGCGCAAGAAGGTCATAAATTCCGGCCCTGGTCCTAAATAAAAAAAGCCTATGGATATTGAGTACAAGAAGGTCATAAATACGGAGCAGGGCTTTCGACTTTTCCCTGGGTATTTTATCAGGGTGGTTCTATGCCGTCCCTACGCCCGTCCGCCGTGCGGATTGGTCTCAGCCGCCGTCCGGCCTGGTATCGCGGTCCCTCCGTAGCTAACCCTACTCTATGCCCAGACCACGTGACCGAAATGGCGGCCAGCGGTAAGTTTAAATTAGCTTCACTTTAAATTACGCCAATTTAAGTGTCTAGGGCGCTAATTTTAAATTAAATATTAATATGGCGGTCACGTTTATAAGGCCGCCATTTTGGGGCTGCTAGAGCGCTAACTTTAAATTAAAGTTTATATAACTGTCCCATCCATTTTCTAATATGGCGACCATCGCGCGAAGTTTGAATTAAACCTAACTTTAAATTCAAACTTTTTACAATATGGCCCTCGGCGCCGCTGGATAGAGGCGACTTATTGAGTGCCTACGTGAGGCTGGGTGAAGTAGTGAGAGCAAGAAGGGAATAAAGAAAGGGAAGTGGAGGTCGCTATGCTTCACCTACGGCTAAGGCTCCGTCTGGAATGATTCCGTGAATGCGAGATAAGTGTTGTGTTTTGCCGTGAGGATGGGTGAAAGGGTAAGAGCGAGATGTGAATGAGGAAGTGGACCGCCGTGTGCCCCATCATGAGCGAATGTAGTGAGTGTGGTTACAAGCGCTATTGACGGATGTAACAGAGTGAAGGTGGTTTACATTGTGCCTGGAGTGAACCGTATTGCCCCACCTACGGCTCTAGGCTCTGTTAGGTTTCACACTTTCGTGTCGTTGAGGGAAAGCAGATGAATTATCCGAGCGCTGGTCACCCCTGTGTTCCTCGGATGACGAAAGCTGCTGCTCTTGCACTATTCCGCGCCTCGTTAACCGGTAGACGAGGCAAGTCCATTTTATCACGCGCTTAGGAGAACTTAGGACGCTGTGCAGGGGCAATGGTTTGAGGTCGAATAAGGCGGCATATACCAATCCTAAAGCATTTGTAAGTGGTAGAAAACACACATCAGTTAAGTTTTAATATATGTGCACATACATACATCACATTAAACAGAAAGACAGTAAATGATGGCATAATATCACCCACTCAGCGCATAGGATATCTGATGTCCATCCATCTCTAGCAGCCCTACGATGATTTAGGCAGAAGACTGTAGGTGTTTCGAGAGGTACGCAAACTATAGCGTACATTTTGACAGCAATTACATACATATTTCCAAATAAATTCTTCGAAATTTATACAAATAGGGATCCGTAATATACAGAGACATCAACAACGGTAATATGTACAGTAACAGTCACACCTTCATGTGTAATGGCATTGATAATGTAAGCCGGGAAAATTTTTATATTCTAGCCATTCGGTTAGATGGAAATCAAAATGGCCGAATTCCAATGTATGAAGTTTTCTGTATATGTTGTCTAGGAGACTAGAGTCTGTTCTAGCAATGTTTAATACTCCCACGGCAGGTCTCGTACGATAATATGAATTGAGCACGCCCGCAATAAATGCAGGGTAATTTCCTGTAATAGCGCAACAGATATCCAGTGCGCTGGATGTTTCCAATAATCGATTTACGAAACGTAAATGCTCTAGCCCTACGGGACTGAAATGTGTTAACCATAAGGCATTCCCCGCCACACTCACCAAGAAATGTTGAGTCGCAAACAGAGTGTTCGACCCGTCAAATGGTATTTCGTAAGGCTTCATGTGAAGTGGGGTATCTGTAAAAAACACAAAAGGTTATATATATAAGAAAGGCATTAAGATTCTATCGCCAACAAGTACGATTTGGAGGTATCGCAAATGCACTTGTACATAAGATTTAGGGAGACAGCTTTAGAATTTATTTTTCGATATCATCTTCGGAAACGACATCACTGTATCGCTTAGGTAGAAATAACTGAACTATTTTTGCTTCCGAGTCTCTTATGGATAGCGAAATTTTAGGTCCAAATTTAGTGTTTATATTTTTAGCGCGGACAATGGGATACAATTTATTTATCTCTAACGAGCTGATATTGACTGAAGTGCTGGAAGTAGCCTCTTCGAATCGCTTTGCGAGATCCATCTTTATTGGTAAAGCGCTGTCTGTAAGAAAAGTAAGTTGCATTTAGTGTGTGCTCTTCAAGCAGAAATAAGTGTATGACGTATGAATAAGTATATAAGAATAATAAACACCACAAGAATCTGCGTGACGTATTGGGTAAACATGTCGTGGGAGTCGTAACTTTGTAACAGACTATAGAATGGCGTCAGCATCCATCAGCAATATATAGGAGGTCGCTTGTACGTTGCAGCAACAGTTGGCTCCTTTGGCGGAAATGAAATTATTATTCTGAATATGGTTGCGATAAGTGGTATAAGTGTTTGTGTGAGTGCGAAATTTAATTGTTGTGAATTTTTTTATTTTTGAAATTGTAGATAGAAAAAAAATATGGCTCGCAGATTCGAGATTATAGACACAATTACGAGACAATACATGCGGTACAATGCCGGAGGAAAGCAGCTTACTGTGTGATTAATACATCCTACGGATAATACGAATCCTGTAGCATATTTGCTAACAAGTGTCAACGATCCCTTTAAGCACGCGTTACGCGGTGTAGACGATAATAATATGGTTGAGATAACAATTCAAAATCACGTAAATCAAAATGACAAGCCGATCGGAATCAGTTTCATACGGAAAGATCAGTTATCCCGAGACGTGATATAGAGCGTCTTTGAGAGAATTTTTTAGTCGAATTCCAGATTCGATGCCTTGTATTCGTTAGTCGTAACCGTGCATTCTGTCAAGAGACCCGTTGGTTTTGAAAAACGTGGAATTGAGAGCAGGGGCAGACCGAGTGGCGCATCTCAAGACAAATATCGTGGAGGTGAAGGCAGAGGACAACTACTTGACATAAGCTCTTATAATAACGATTGCGAATGTACATAAAAACCCTGATTATAAGGCCTCTCGACAAGGCCGCAATATACGTCACGTAGTGCAGACCTTACTCGAGACGACCGGTATCGATCTGTCTATCTGTGCGTGGATCCCCGAAATCGTCCGTATCTAGTAACAATTTCGGGAGCATTAGATAGTTGTCTACCACGGTCTGAACTGTGATAACATTATGTTTCAAGGGCAAGTAGACTCCGCTAAAAGACTTGATATACTGTACAATGATGTCGAAAGACATCACGTGATAACAAATCTTACCGGTACCATGGCTAAAGAGTACTGTGTGAAGGGAAAAACAATGCATGTAAAAGTGACGTTCAGCACGTCTGCTACCAGACGTATAGCGACTGTATGGCCAGCCCTCCGTGCGCGTTCTCCGACGATTGAATCTCCTGCGACAACTGCAATAGGCATTTTAGAAGCCAACGTGTCTTGACAACCACAAACAGAGAACCTAAAAGAAAATTTCTCTATGTGAAAGTAACCGATGTTGCGCGACGTGTTGAAGGCTCGTGCCGCACCTTAAACATGAATGTAATAAGCGATTCTGTGAGAGCTGTAAGCAGAACAGACACGTCGATCACCTGTATTATATGAGGCCACTGAAGGTCGCGTTGCCCTACACAGGTGACAAAGTACTATATATATCTTATGGTTTTGAGACTACCCAATATACCAGGTACACGGACGCGGCTAAGTTACACGTGCGTAATCTCGACTGTGTGCAGCAGCAACTTTCTCTGCGCGAGGATGTGGAACACGGAGTTGGAGACCGCGTACGATGCGGTAAGAGGAAGCACTCGTTCTGGGAATATCCTGTCGGGGACCTGCTTTCATATGTATGCGAACCGCGCCCCTGGGCCAATACGAACGTCGCTAGAACACACAATGCCAAGGCGTTTGACCTTCATATCATCATGAACAGGGCGATCATACTAAAATGGAAACCGGACTGATCATGATCGAACTGAAGGAAATATGCATGACGATGGAGCACTTGGTCTTTATGTCCTTCCTCCCGTGTCCTCTTCCTAAGATTCCCGAGGCAATCGCCTGACGGTCTCCAAATCGTGGTACCTTTACTATTTCAATAATGAATCACACATGCCAGCCGCTCCGTGACGTCGGCACCTTGAGTGGTCATACATTAGCGGAATGGTATGAACGAACGATGTCGTGTGTGGAGCAGATAACGGGAGCGGGATATCTGGTTAAGTTTCAATTGGAATGTAAATTTGACAATGCAGGTATAGTTAAGGAGAAAACCGAAAATTACGCAAAATCTCTTTCATCTAGGACGCTACTGTAGAGATATTTGGACCAGAAAATGTATCCCGAATATTTTATTTCGTTGTATTGCGCCTACCTGAATGCGACTCGGCGATCCCAAGGTTACCTCATCTTGGATCTCACACAACATATGAATGACGGTCTGCGGTTTCGAACAACATTTTCCTGACAGAATATCCTCCGGTCGTCTACTCCGATATAGGGGACGAAGCGTGTGAAATCCAATTATACCGCCTTTCACGTGCTGAAGACGGCCGATGCGAGATTGCGTAAAGCTCTAATAACGAACTGTAACAAAGAACTTGTGAATTGTATAAGCGAGTATGTGCTGAATGTCCTGAACGGCAATATAAATTTGTCTGTTTGTAACACACGTGACGATCAAGACTAAACGGCTGCGCTTAGCAAGGTCGCCGAAGTCCACGTGTCATTCTCGTTCAAAAAGAGGCTTATCGTTTAGGGCGGGGGATTTCTGTTACCCCCCACTAGGTGCCATTCTGTCAACGATCGCCAGCTTCATCTTCAGATCCCCACGTGCGTGATGAACATGTTACTTAAGATTTACCTCGTGTCGGCTAGCCATTAGCCATAGTAGGTACAAACGACGCCGCCCTCTCACGTCGCCTCGCGAGAAATGTTGAGGAAGACTAAAAAAACACCATCCGTATGAAAAGTGGGTTAAGATACGTCACAAGTTTCGCGACGACGATATCAGACGGAAGAATTAGGTTATCTAAGACTAATAATGCCCGACACGACGACGTCGACAACTTCTAACAGGGTGCCTTCCCCAGACCTCGGACTAGTAATATAGTCGATCGTCCCTAAATTGGAGACGAAAACGCCTCCAAAAAGAGCGACGAAGTACGTCTCCTTCGCCAATTCTTTCGACATCGAGAGAGATGGAGACACCTAAACAAGGATCTATTCCAGGAATCGGAAATGATGATGATGATTCCGCCAAGGAGGAGGCACAGACGTAGGTAGAAAAGAAGAAGAAGAAGAATTAAAGTCGGAACAGTTGCTATTCCCTACAGGAGGCTTTTTCTCGGTACAAATACGGTATCCGCAAGGATGGCGAGCTATTCATGATAGGTGATTCTCCGAAGGTTATAGATACAGATGACAATATCAAAATTTATGGAATCCTGTTTAGAAGGGGTTATGGTAAATATTGACGCTTAAAAACGTGAATACGGAATTTATCAGCAAGGACGATCTAAGGCGAGGAAAGAAATTTCGCGATGTCATTGCGCATCTCTTTGCTCAAAAGAAAGGGAAGGTGTGTTGAATTCGCGTTACGACCTAAGTGGATAAAGTATTAATGATTACTACTAGCAAATTAAAGTAAGACCCCCCCCAGACCGTCGGGCTTATATAACTCGTGGAAGCCTCGATCCGCCACGGATGCGAGGAAAGGTATATGGACGGGCAAAAAAAAAGTCAATCGACGCTCTCAGAGCCTGGTTAGGGAAAAAGGATGACTATACGCTTCACAGACCTGTGAGGAAGAATTTCGCGCTTAATCCCTATACCGTGAGAAGCGTGATGGACGTGTGGGGATGCCATATGATGGATGCACAGGCCTACGCAAAATGCAACGATAATCACAAATACATTCTCTCTGTTATAAATGTATTCTCAAATTTTTCTACAAATGGTCCGTTTAAAGACAAAGTGCGGACCTTCCGTTGCCTCGGCGTTTCGGTCCATATTCGATGACCTGAAATATTCGGGCCGAATACGGCGTCCCTAATGGGTACGAAGTGATAAGAGCAAGGAATTTCTAAATAAACATTTTCAGGGCATGTTACGTGAAGAGTGCTTTCAGTTTCAAATGTGTAAAAACAACGACTTGAAATTTGCGGTCCTGGAACGTGTGCATCACACGATTCGCGATAAGCTGTACAAATATTTTAAATATAAAAATAACAATATATATATATATATCGATGTTCTAACTAATTTTTTTCAAGGCTTACAATAACACGTTTCACTCGACGACTGGCATGGCGCTCTCGCGACTGACCGAATGAGAAGTTATGGAAGAAGGTGGAGGGCTAGAGACAGCGCGTTCGCGTCGCGAAAGCGACGTTTCGCGCGGCGAAATACGTGAGCATCAGGAAGGAGAAGATGCGGTTAGCCATTGCAGCCGAACAGAATTTCAGCCCCGAGATATTTCCGGCCGCGAAATTAATAGCGAGAAGCTCTCTAGCTGCCTACGAGCTCGAGGATTTATACCACACGCCTATAGACGGCCTGATTTATCGGTACGAACTGACACCCGTACTCGTAACAGACCGGACCGCTTAAAAAATAGATAAAACACTGGACAAGGAGGTTAGACGAGGCATTAGGAAATATCTCGTCCGCTGGCGAGGTTATAGTCAGGACTTTGACTCTTGGGTGTCTGCAACTAGCGTGAGAAATATCTAATATGACGACGAGCCGGCGAAACTTTTAAGTCCCTCTGCTCAGCAACGCCTCGCGAGACAACTAGGAACAGAATACACACGCCGATTTCACGCTGAATACTGTAACCTGATATCACCGCAATTTGTAGGCGACAACACCGTCCGCTGAATGCGGGCTTTCATCTTCCCATTATCATCATGTCAACACGATTTTCGAAAATTGTATTATATGGCCGTCGAGCAGCGGAAATTTCACGCTGCACAACCCCTTCCAGGACAGCCCGACACCCACAAATTTTGTGCTTCATTTTCAAAAGAATTACAAACCGTAATCTATAAAACGCTGCGTCGGCATCTAAAATGGGACATTTATAACGATGCTTCCATCAGGAATGTACTACCTAAAAAAGACGGTTGGACGTGTTACCCCGGGAATCAAACCTGTCTATTCTGCTCCGATCTACCTTTAGCGAGGAACAGGATCGGCAATTTTTTCGGCAGTCTCTTTCGCTGTTTCTGTCCCCTTTATAGAGCGGGAGCGAGGCAGTGGGCCGCGAGACATTGCGTACAGTTGGCAAGATCCTGACCGATATCGCGGAAAGTAAGACACCTGACACGAGTGTTGGAAATATCGTGTATGAACACGTGACTGAATCCGCACGAAATTTGATTATCATATTGCGATGCCGTGGATGCACAATCGCCAGAGAGACGGAAGTTAAGAGGAGCCCAAAGTCTCCAAACAAAAGACTAAGCGTGCCCGAATATTAATAAAAAGAGACATATTTTCTTAGTTTTTTCAGACACTCTTCAGCAGCCATCATTTCTGCCGCGGAGATAGCGTCCGTTAGTAGCACAGGTCTATACAGACGTCTGTGCTCGCGACGATAGAGGCTACATACAAACCCAACGCCCCCTGGATGAAAACGATCTGGATATTTTTTATATAGATCTAGATATCAAACTCTACGCCAGGGGTAAATATATCTAGGCTTCGGGAAAAAATGTGGACTAAACCGACCTCACGGCCGTGACCAATAATTTCCTCCAATTTATGTTCACTCAATGTAACTTCACTCTCAATGGCTTCACCATCACTATCATTATCGCTATAATCTGGAGAATCTCATGAACTACTGCATAAAAACGGCAGCCTCGCATTTATCAAATGTGTACTGGTATCTCGACACTGGCGAAATGCAGCCTGGCGACCTAACGGCCGAGTATCTGACCGTCAGGACGAAACGGGGTTTCATCATTCGTTGGGACAAACTTAGCGCGAGTTAGGAATTCCAGCTGTTTCGTCGATTACATAGTGACCTGTTTAACGTACCACTATACTTAGTGCCAGGTGTCGGGTTGCAGATCAGATTGACGAAGGCCATATCGCGCTTCTATCTGATGAAAAAGGCTGTCGATTCAGAAACCGTTTTCAAGTTCTTGGACGCCCAATTACTGGTCAGAGAAGTAAGGACAAATTCCTTCATACTGATAGCCCACAATTCGACGCTGAACAAGGGGATTCTTGTGCGGTATAACTTAAAGAGTGTCGACCTCAAAACGTTCACATTCTCCGCCGGATAAAAATCCATGCCTATCGACAACGCCGTCCCAGGCCCAATTTACAAACGTCTATTGTTCACCGTGTTTAATTAGACCGATTTTATCGTATCGCTGGACAGCAAACCATAGAGATTTCAACATTAAAATACCAGGGATTTTTCGCTTTTGGTGAAAGGGTGACATTTCTCTAACAAGGGCCCATCTCTGGCCATGAATTACGAAAAGGCTTCCGTCATGGAATACAGGACGCTTTTTGAAGCTTCTGGCATTAATCATTCGAACTCGGGACTGCAGAAAACACACGATATTTATATAAACGTCTATTTAATGTTGTTCTTCGACTTTACACCTGACCGGAGCGCGTCGGCGGGTGACACATCACACCCCGGAAACGGCAATAACAGACAATTCCGTCCTCGCAGATTTTTCGCGAAACGTCACGACCGAATTCTAAAAGAGAGTGATGGACAACTTGAAAATAGTGTGTACAATGCGCGACGTTAACTCGTTCCTTGACATTTGCCCCTCCGATTATATACCTCATTCGATCGCGCGAACTTGCATCGACATCATCAATGCCGATCACCAAAAAGACGGACGTTCACACTGGTTATCCGTACACGTCCGACCCAAATCTTCGAGTGCATAATACTTCGATTCGTATGGCGTCGTACCGCTCGTACCCACCATCCAGGCGTTCATTAAACGCAAATGGACGTCCTTGGAATATAATACGACACAACTGCAAGGCCTGACGCGTAACGTCTGCGGCAATTACTGCTGTATACATCGGCCTCTACATGGATCAGGGCTACAACCCAATACAATTCATGTCGCTCTTTGATGCATGCAACGCAGACCTACAGGCGGAGCGATTGTCGCTACCGAATTCGGGGCCAAAATGTTGCGTGGCGACTGAGGTAAATGTTTTCTCAGCTGCCTATAAAAAGGTAGGTACTTTAAACATTCTTTATCATCCCTAATCAAATATGACTTGAAATAGGGATGTCGTGATTGATTACGAGTTCTTGCGGGGGCTGCAGAATGACACGGTGGTCAAGAAGCTCTGCGTGGCCAGCGCTTGCGCGTCCGGGAACTTCCGTTTCAAGAACCACTACATGATAGCGGACTATGGTTCGACGGACAACGGCTTAAATTGGACCTATGGACATATTGATTATAAAGAATTACACAAGGTCATTAACGAAGTCGTTGCGGGATTTGCGCACCTATACCCCAACGGCGTCTCCAAATGTACTTTCCTAGCAGGACTTACGTGTCGGCCGTTCCATAACTCAGGGGATCTGAATTGCTCCTTACCGGACTCTTTAATTCACGACTGCTGGTGTACATTACCATGCCACACGTTTCCTAGATTTGCTTGCGGAACCAAAAGAGCGCATTCCCTTACGATTTTTTAATGTGCTATTTGTAGAAGAAAGATTTTGTCCAATGTCCCACTGACGTGAAAAGCCATACTGCCGAATTTGTTGCTGCCCTATAAACCGGTCCAGCAAGTCTTTCATCCCATTACTCTGCTCCCCGATGCGATGATGTCTAGAGAGCATAGTACTATTACTAAACGGTCAATCGACGTTGCTGCTGCCGCTAAGAGGAGGAGGAGGTTTTTGAACCTCCCCGGTCCACGAGCAGCTACTGCATTTGCCTGACGCCCCATCGTATTAAATTGACATCTGTACCTACTGGGCTGCTAATCCCGCATTCAATCCCCAGAGAGTCCTGCTCAGGCGCCTGTTTTTCATCAATGGGGACAGGACCAAATAGGTGTCTTTCGAATTTTAACCCTCTCGTGACTATCAAACTCTGGTGGAAATCGGTGCCATAGGGAAGGGTGCGTCAAAGTCCATCATTCTCACGGTCAAGCATGTTTACCCGCTGACGGAATGTCTACTCAAGGTACAAAAGTCTATATGCAAAGGGGAGGAGGAACCAGTCATCAAGTGCGAAAGTTGTAGGTATAGGTTAAATAATTCGAGGAGTCTCCGCGAGTTAGCCTAAATGTGTCTCGGTACTGAGTACATATGCCTGACGCCAATGGACCTGAACTCTCTTGCGCGAATATTTCATTTCGTGTGGCAACAATTGCGCTATTATATACTTGCTTTGCTACACATTTTGTCGATGTGACGATGGGCTAAACATCAGTGGTGTATGTGGAACCGATGCCTAACGCCATAAACACATAGATTACCCTCTTCTGTATGATGAACTCGTAAAGTTTTGTGAAACATATAATCGTCATTTAACACGTAATAAATAGCGTATCTATGTATCACTACTGCTTTGATTAAACGAAATCTAACGGAATGTTGTCTATTCATTTTGTGCTGTGAAAGATAAGGATCACAGCACTAACCTGTGTTTTCTTCTTCTCGTGTGTGAGCACTACCGATACCCCAGACGTCTGTGCCACGGCAGAGCGTGTCTCGCACGTGACCGCTGCCGACGCACCAACTGGTAACCACAGCTTGTAAGAACATCTACTAGTGCATTACAATACCTCAATAAAATATGCTAGGTGCGACTATTGATCTGATGCTATCTGATACCTGGAAATGAACTGCTGGAAGGCCCTTAAGTTTATATTCCGAGTAGGACTCTATGTTCTTCTTTCCAGCACCAACACCGTCTTGCAGGCACGCCTCTTCCTCCAAAAAAGCAGCAATCAGTTTCGACGATACGGATGCGTTAGACTCGGTGAAGCTGTGCATAACTCCTATGCCACATACCGTCACAACGTTATGCTCTTGTTACGCCCGATCATCAGAATTGCAACACAGATGTATATCACCTTTGATCGCGCATTTCATTAGTTAGGTCTTTATTCTGCTCACACTATTGCTTATTGCATTCTTAATGACTGGACAGCAACATGAATATAAAACCGTAACTTTATTTCAACTCATTAAATCTTAAATAACGTGTCCAGAGGATTCATGTAACGCGCCACCTACATGTCTTCCGAGAGAGAGAGGCCTAGGACTTCAATCTCCGAATGCCACATCTTTCTTCGCAGCGCTGGAGTACAGTTTCACACAACGGCTACGTCTTTGTTTATAAATGAATTTCGTTACATTAATTACCCGTTGTTGCCTTAGACTTACATTCATTTATTTACCACAAGCCAATAGGTACGTTTTAACAGTTAGCGTAATGCACTTACCCCACTGCACGATTTCACGCCCTTCCTTCTTCGCAGTTTCGAAATGCACCCACGTCTTCACAGATTCACGAATCGGCAAGCAGAGACAGATATGCTATGGGGTCACGTAGCGTTTCTACAGAACCACACACCGCCACACTTCTTGCCGTATGACATGTCCTATGTCGCCTTCTCAGGATATAGGGTTAAAGATATCTAATTCCCCATGTATTAGCGATGTCGTACTTGCAATAATCGACCTTCCGCATATGGACACGTAAGGCCACCCACTCACGGCGTTCCGTACCTCCCTGGGCTACTCAAGTAACTTGCAGCATTAACAAGTCATGCTCCCAGGCCCGTGATGGAATGCACATGCATCAGCTCTCTGTTAACGTGGCGTTCGTGTTCTCACGTGCGCCTACTGGACGCATGATAACATACACTTTCCTGAGTGCATGATTAAATGCACTTGTATCAGCATTTTACTGCATGCGAGTGCTACAGGTGGGAACAGATCTTGAAAACTTCACCTCGACAACACGAGTGTCTATCCTAACGGAACCTATAGCGTAGGTGGAGCAGGACACAATTAATCATCATTCCCATCTCGCTCTCACTATATTCATTCACACCTATTCTCACGGAGGCAAAACACTTATCTCGAACTCACGAGGTCAATCCAGACGGAGCGTTAGGCGTAGATGGAATATAGCGGCCTCCACTTCTCTTTCCTTATTCTCTACTTGCTCTCACTACATCACCCAGCCTCACGTAGGCACTCAATACTTCGCCTCAGTCCAGGGGCGCCGAAAGCCATATTGTAAAATGATTGAATATAAAGTTACGTTCAATTCAAAATTCGCACGATGGACTCCGTATTGGAAGTATGGATGGGACAGTTATATAAACTTTAATTTAAAGTTAGCGCTCTGGCAGCCCCAAAATGGCGGCATTATAAACGTGACCGCCATATTAACATTTAATTTAAAATTAGCGCCCTAGACACTTAAATTGGCGTAATTTAAAGTGAAGCTAATTTAAACTTACCGCTGGCCGCCATTTCGCTCACTTGGTCTGGGCTTGGCATAGGGGTAGCTACGGAGGGACAGCAATACCAGGCCGGACGGCGCCTGAGACCAATCCGCACGGCGGAGAGCCGTAAGGACGGCATATTGCCACCCTGATAAAATACCCAGGAAAATGTCGATAGTGTGGACCGTTCTTACGATATTCGTGCATTCAACATCTATAGGCGTTTTTTTAATTTAGGCCCAGAGCCCGAAATTATTACCTTCTTGCCCACAAAATCTCTTGTCGGTTTTTATACTTTCAGTCCAGGGCTTTTGCCCCCAAGGTGTTTTTTTTTTTTTGGAGTTTTGGTGTCCACTACCTGCTTTTTTTAAATTTGTGGGGTAAATTGCAACAACCATTTTTCTAATTTTGGTCGCTGGGTCTTATTCCCCGGGCGGAACAAATCGCCTTGAATATTACTTAAATACAAAAATATAGAAATACATAATCACACAAACATATATATATATATACACATACATGCATACGTACACATATACACACATACATAACAACACACTTATATGTACATATATATATATATACAAACATACATTTCTATATACATACGTACGTACGTACGTAAAAACACATATATTTATACACATATATACATTCATACACACATACACAGACATGCATGCATACAAGGATATATACATAGGTACATACATAATTATACACATTCGTACAAACTTACATAAATACATAACACATACGTACATACATACATACACAAACATTCATACATTCAAAAATACATACTTACATTCACACGTACATACAACCACACGTACAACTATAAACACATAAATACATAGACCCATATTCACATACATAAAACTTACGTGTACAAATACATACACACATACTTACAAATAAACATATATACATACATACACACATACATAAATACACATAAATTCATAGTAACTTACACACACATATATATACATACATAAAAACATAAACACACCTATACTCACATACATTCACACATATATACTTATATACGAAGGCTATCCAGAAAGTAACATACGTTTTTGAATAAAAAAGACCAATTGAAAGGAATCATTTTTTATCTTATACATTTGAAAGCCACAATCTTAAACTATTTTTTAACATACCTGCCGTTCAAATTGAGGCACTTAACATAACGGTGCACAAGCTTGTTAATTCCATCGTCATAGAATTTCGCCGCCTGAGACTTCAACCACTCATTCACGCCAGCCTGCAGTTCCGCGTCGTCGTCGAAGCGCTTCGTTGCGAGCCAGGTCTTCATGTTTGGAAACAAGTGCTAGTCGCTCGGCGCAAGATCCGGACTGTACGACGGATGATCAAACACCTCCCATCCAAAATGATCCAAGAGTTCTCAAGTGCGACTGGCCATGTGCGGGCGGGCGTTGTCATGGAAAACAAAATCTTGGAACTTAATATTTCCCGATGCTTGTTTTGAATCCTTCTTCTTAACTTTTTCAATGTTCACAATATTTCTCAGTGTTTATTATTGAACCACGTTCGGGGAAATACACCCGAAGCACACCTTCCCGTCCCAAAAAAAGTCGCCATGATCTTCCTTGCTGACGAAGTTTACTAACATTTCCTTGGTCTTTTGGGAGAACTTGTGTGTCCCTAAACCATAGATTTTTCTTTTGGTGTCACAAGTCACATGTTTTACCCAAGTCTCATTCCCAGTTACGACACGATCGAGAAGTGAGTCACCAACAAAAACATAATCACCGAACTTACCACGCAACTCGCGGGAATTGCTATTGAAGCACACAATTGAAAAATTCACTGTTAACAAATCTGAAGCAGCAGAAACCGCACGCTAACAGAGCTGGATGCGTACTGAGTGAGGGGACGCTCTGACACCAAAATGGCGGGGCTAGAACCTCCCATCGCCTCTCCGCGCCAAAACGTATGTTACTTTCTGGATAGAACTCGTATACACACACACACACACACACACACATACATACATACACGCATATAAACATACATACATAAACTCACATATATATACATACATACATACATACACAAATACATAAATAAAATCATATACACATATACTTATACATAAACACATACACATATAAATACAAACATAAATATATACATTGAAGAAAAGTACAATCACAGTCATACAACACATATATATGTATATACATACTTATATTAGCATAACTATATACACAAATATTTACATGCTAACAAACACACATATGTTCATATATACAGACATACATACACACATCCACAAACATACACGCACACATACATATACACATGCATACATACATACAAAATACAAATACATATATACACTCACACATACAAAAATATATCATAAAATATAAATGTATATAAATATACATAAAAAAGCATAAGTATATTCATACGCAGGTACAAACACACATACATACATATATATATTCATAGGTATATATACATACACATATATTTAAACGCATAGATAAAAAACATACATATACACCTACATACATGCACATATAAATACATATACACACACACAAACAAACACGTACATACATACCTATACATATAGTTACTTACAAACACACACATATACATACGTACAAACGTACTCACATAAAAACATAATTCACACATATATTCACATATGCACACACAAACACGTACAAACATACATACACACATAAAGAGTTACCTACCTACATACACATACATACATACATATATACACTCACACATACATACATACATGCATACAACCACACATACGTAAATACATACATAAGTACATATGTAAACACCTACAAACATTTATACAAACAAAGAATGACTATACATACACACATACATGCATACATACATACTTACATTCACAAATGCATACATACATACATACACATACATACGGATACACATATAGAAAAACATAAACACTCACATAGATACACAAACATTTGGATATACATACATAAATACATACAAACTTACGACCATAAATAAAGCACATATACTTACATATATACATACATACACACCATACATGCAAATATAGGTATATACATTCATACATTCATTCAACCATAAAACGCACTTGTATACATACATATATACATACACGCATACGCACATGTACGTATACATGTATACACTGACACATACAAATATGTATACACACATACAATTACATATTTAACACCTACACATATACATATATATATATTATACACACATACACACATAGTTACGACACAAATACTTATATACATACATATATAAACTCATTAATTACAGACAAAAATATACACATATACATACATGCAAACAGTCACACACATATAAATACATACAAACAAACACATACTTCTACACTCACATGCAGATAATACATTCATACAACTACATATAAAAAACTTACATATAAATAAACACAAATACATTAATACATACACATATATTTCCACACATTCATAGATGTACATGCTTACATATATAAACACATTCATTCACACATGAATATGTACATCCATTCCTTCATCCATGCATACATACATATATATATACATGCACGCATGCATACATACATAAGTACACATACATAAACACATACACATACATAGATTGACATGTATAAGTATACATACATAAACACACATACGTACACATACATATGTAGATACACACAAACTCACACACTTACATACGCATATATATATAAACATATACATAAAAGCTTATATACATAATATTCATACATGCATATTCAAACATACACACATCCGTACATACATAGATACACACACATACATTCATGCAAGCTTGCATTCAAACAGATATAAACACACTCATACCTACATATATATGAAAATACTTACGTAATACATATATACATACATACACTCATAAACACATATATACATACATACATGCATACGTACTTATATATATATATACACATACATAAATAATAACCCATGTTGGAGGCTCCGAGGTAACCTAACCCTTTGCAAATAGTCAAGCAATTCCTCACATTTCACGGAACCCGAAATTTCATTACCGCACTCATATACGCCCGTCAACTATCTATTCTAGCCCCGACCTTTACAGTCCATATAACCACATTCCTCCTCCTGGAGATCGATCCTACTGTTTTCTAAACAACAACGTCTAGGCCTCCCCATTGATCACTTTCCCCACCAAGACGCTATACACCCGCTGTTCACACCCATACGTGCCACTTGTACAGCCCATCTCCGTCTTCTCGATTTTATCATCCGCACAAATTAGGGGGTGAGGAGTACTAATTATTCAGCTCCTCGTTATGCAATCCACTCCATTCCTCCGTTACCTCTTCCTTCTAAGGTCCAAATATTCTCCTACACACAATGTTCTCAAATAACCTCAGCTCAAATTCCTCCCGCAATATGGGCGACAAAGATTCACACACATAAAACTACAGGCAAATATTTATTTCTATATATTTTTATCTTTAAATTTTTGGTGAAATATATGGAAGAAAAAATTTCTTTACCGAATGATAGCAAGCATTTCCTGATCTCAATCTGCTCTTAATTTCTTCGGCAATAGATTTCTTATTTGTTAAATTTCTTCCCAAATATTTAGAATATTCCATCTTAACGAAGGTACTACTATCAATCCTCACACTCTGAATTCGTCCTGCATTCCCATCTCGAGACATGACCAGGTATTTTGGTTTATCAGCACTTACTTCCAGTCCAATCCCCTAGTAGCAGCTATTACATTTTCTGCATTTTCGTTTAGATGATATATACTTCCTCCCAGTATATTAACATCGTCGGAATAAGCCAGCAGCTTATGTGCACGTTTACGTTTCAAGAGAACATTTTACCTGAACCATTTTAATGGCGTAATCCAAATCAAAATGAAAAAGAATTGGTGTTAGAACATCTTCATGTTTCAAACCATTCCTAGAAGGGAACCTGTCAGACGCATTCTTGACTACCTGGGATCTGCTTATGGTTCAGTCAGATACATATTTATTAATTTTACAAAATTCCTAGGGATTTCAAATTCAATGGAAGTATAAAATAAATCCGCCCTCCTAACTGAATCGTATTCCTTCTTGGAATGCAAAAGTGCTGATGAACCTCTCCACTCTATTCCCATTTTAACGCAAGTAATTGCTGAATGAAGTATATAAGATCAATAGACGACCAGATGCGTCGAAAGCCACACAGAAGATACTCAATAATTTCTTTTGTGTACGGATTTAAAATTGAGAGACGTATGCTAAACACATATAATACATACATATATACACACATTCGTACATAGACATACATAAATACATACAGACATAAAACATAACTACATACACACATACATACAAACATATATTTATACACACACATACATACATATATACATAAATACATACATAATACATGTAAAAATAAACACAATCATACACGTATTTAAATACATACATATAAACAAGTGCACATACATATACATATATATAAATATACAAAGAAACACACATACATACATACATTCTTACATATATATACACATACATACATACATTCATACATATAATATGCATACATATATAAACACATACATACATACATATACACACGAACTTACATACATACATACACAATTACATACATACAAAAACTCAAGTACATAAACAACTACACACAAAATTAAACATAAATTCATACATATACACAAATACATACAGATATCTACATAAATTCATACAATTATATGTGTACATAATACTTACTTAAACACATGCATAAATTCATATACATATATATACGTATACACATATACAAATACTTACATTCATAGAAACACACAAATACGTATACACTTAAACATACCTACATAAATTCACAAGAACATAAACACATACACACATGCATACATACATACACGCATACATACATACTTACACACAAATACATACCTTCTCAAATACACACATACACCTACATATAGAGGGTGTTCCAGGAGAAAGAAACTTAATTTCGGGAGAGTGTTCCATAGGTCAAACTATATCGACATAACTCAAAACACCTATATCCAAAGTTCAATGGTTACGGAGATATTGGCCAGAGATATTTGAAATTTTGACTGCTATTACTCAATTACTGATTACCAAATACAAATTGAATCTGGCAGGAATATGTGGTTTCTCTAATGTTAATATCTGTACATAACATCAATGTAACTTGTGAGTGACATAATGCCAATAAATAGAACTACATAAACACTCGCAAACGTGTCATAGTTGTCCAGTAACTTCCAACCACTATACACTGCGAGCAGATGCTCGCCAAGGTCGCTGTAGGCTGCATCTAGCGACAGCGCAGGAATGCAGACAAAGGAGAGGGGGTCCATTCCGTTGTGTGTATGATGAATAAAATTAGTGGAACACAACTACCCTGTATTACATTAAAACAAATTTAGCAATACCAGCTCGGGTGAAAGTAGAAGTTACAGTTAACTTCTTAGCTACAGGAAGCACCTACAGAAATCTAGTAAGTGATGATGCATTTCAATCGCATTTGATTATTTCTACAGTATAGCTAGATTTCATAACAGACACTCGTGGTAGGTTTTACTTTAAACTGTACAACAGAAATAGTTTGAATAAAACATTTTGATGTCTGACTTGCCTTCATGTAATCCTGCAGAACATAAGCATCTCACATTTTTCGATAACGGCTTGAGAAATGGCTGAAGGAGAAATGGTAACTGAAAACTTCATATTTTCGAAAGCCCGTCCAGTGGCAAGAAACCTTAAAGTT
>Ga0131853_10004199_pt1 | contig 25823 bp, 13 predicted proteins | sample TergutLab28metaG_FD_92764 | JGI IMG/M metagenome (GOLD analysis project Ga0131853, IMG submission 92764) | Labiotermes labralis P1 segment gut microbial communities from Petit-Saut dam, French Guiana - Lab288 P1 (version 2) (version 2) | ecosystem: Host-associated > Arthropoda: Insects >... | reverse complement strand
TATGTATATACTATGTATACAGTATGTATATACTATGTATACAGTATGTATATACTATGTATACAGTATGTATATACTATGTATACAGTATGTATATACTATGTATACAGTATGTATATAGTATGTACACAAATGCATACATACGTAAATAACAGCTCATTATGCATTTATACTTACTTCACCCAAAATGAAAATATGTTTAGTACCTACACTTGACAAAGACACCGGGCACACACAGCCGACCGGTTTCCTCATTAGTGAGGATGCCCTACGACGAAAATTACAGCACAGGTTAACCCTAATTGAAAAGTTCTGTTCAGGAGCCCCACCGAGAGTTCGATGTCAAGACGCACCGACCGTCAGCTGCAGAGTGAGTTGGACATGTAAGTACTTATTCTCCTCCTCAGAAACATCAGTGACAAATTACTGTTCAGAAAGTTGCTACCGAAATACCGGATTGCAAATATTAATTGGTACGGAGGTACAGGTTAGGGAAATACTGCAGTGTACTAGTCAGTAAGTAGTTATTGAAGAAATTTATTGCAAATATATTTAATGCTATGAAGGAACTGGTGACAGATATCCTGCAACGTAGTGGTCAGTAACAGATTGCTATAGATGACAGTGGAGGTAAAACAGCAGTTCAATAGCTGGAAATGCTTAGTTTGAGCGCTGAACGTAGAATTATGAACGCGTTCGGTCAGGAAGGATGAACTGCATGCTTAACAGCCTGCTGATCAATTTTATTGTAATGAACGTGGAGTTCTGTGAAATAAAAACAACTGATTAAGAAGAATAAAATTTACACGTAAAATAAAAAAAAAAAAAAAAATCAAAGCAGCAAAGTTTGCTATATCTCATATAACAAAGTCATAAACCAACTGCAAGAAACATTTTAGATGTGGATCTGATTCTTCCTAATCAATAGTTGTTTTATCTCACAGAACGCAACGTCCATAACAATAAAACTGATCAGCAGACTGTTAAGTTCCACAGCAACATGCGATTCATCCTTCCAAACCGAACGTATTCACAGTTCAGCGTTCAGCGACCAAACTAAGCATTTCAGGATATTGGTTTCTCCCATAAAATACACTGGTTCGATCTCCTCCATCATCTCTGGCAATATGTGGATTGTATTACGTTACATTCTGTATACTGTAAACCTAAGATTTTTAGAAACAGAGTTAGGAAAGCAATTATAAACGGGGTAAAATTAAAGGAATAGAAGTGTGGTGAAAATCACTAAAAGTGAAGTGAGGTGAAATGTAGTGATGTGAGGTGAAATGGAGCGGTAGGAAATTTAAATAGGGTTAAGCCAGATGGAAGGGTGGTGAAGTGTAGTTGGGTGAAGTTTAAACGAGAGGAAGTGAAGTGTCGACAAGTGTAGTGAAGTGAGGTGTAGTTGGGTGAAGTGTAGTGAAAGTCTTGGTAACAGGGTGTCTAACATTATTAGAAGATACATAGATCACATGAAGTTGCTACTTATATGGCTTTTTCGTTTATCACATTCTTTCATATTCTTTTGGTTCCATTTTTTATCATTGTATATATGGTTTATGTTTTGTACGCTACTGTTTAATATTGTAAATTGCGTATTTTTATTATTATGTTTAGGTATTCTTATTGTTACGTATGGTCTGTTCTGTGTATTCCGTTTCATTGTGTTGTTCTGTGTATTGCTTGTGTGTAGATGTGTACTGTACTGCTGCCACCGGCTGTCAACCCAACCGCAGTCAACAAATATATCAATATCAATATGCAACTTGCTTTGGCGTTAAAAAAGTGCACGTCACCCTCACAGTAAACCAATATCTGTCGTATTATTCTTAGGATTAACAATCTGCCCGTTGTAACTGAGACGCAGTGTTTTCTGTGGGGTAAGAAACAATTTAAAATATCACATGAACTTCATGCTTCCACGCTGGTCGGAAGTTCTCGTTACTTCTCTGCAATCTTTATTCAGGCAAGCAGCATAACTACTGAACGGAAAATGACATCACATTTGCAAATGCTATTGCTCCCTATAAGGGGACGGTGGCACAGTAGTTAAGGTGCTGTGCTTACATATCGGAACGTTTCTGGTTCGATTCCAGAAGGTGTCATTGGCATTTTTCATTGACAAAATTCTTCCGATCTTACTATGACCCTGGGGTCGACTCAGCCTCTAACAGAGTCTGAATCGGTGCGTAGGGCTGACAACCTTACCATCATCCTGTGCCGGTCATGTAATCCGGGAACCTTAACTTCCTGGAACCCTCTGGGCCACTCCAGGCCTGTAACGGGATTGTTTTACCTTTACCTTTTTTTATTACTCCCTAAAATGACAAAATACACGGATGTTACAGCGTACGATATAATATTATCGATGAGCGCACACTACGTCGCCTTGTATAAGGTTACTGCCAACTACACAAAGCTACAAGTAATGGACACCTGAAGTAAACTTTCATGTGTTCGTAATGCAACGAAGACACATAACAAATATCGCAAATTCTCACAGTCAGTTATTGCATTTTAAATCTCCGGGGACTAAAATTCAGATAACGTAATTAAAAATGAGTTATTTCATAATAAAATAGATTTGAAAGTTTACATAAAAGACTCGTAAAGAGGCAAAGGTTCAACAAAAATACTACCGAATAAGAAAATGCCATAAGCAACGGTGCCGGCAGCGACATCGTAGTGGTTACAGCGACACGCTATGGACTATACGGTTCCGGGTTCGAACCCCGTGACAGCGTGATTTTCCGGACCCATCCATACCGGTCCCGAAACCCACCCAGCCTCCTGCACAAAGGGTATCGGGTCTCTCTCCCGGCGGTAAAGCGGCCGGGGCGTGACGTTAACAAGCCACCTCCTTCTAGTGCGAAGTTGAATATTGGTAAAGCTACACTTCTTCCTCCCCTCAGTGTCTGCTTGGCATGTTACGGGACATGTGTAACAGCAAATACTGAATACATACGTAAGAATCAATATTAGCAATAAACATGATCTAAAACCTTGTTAAGTTCTGTTAGGCGGCCACAGTCACGTTGTGTACATCAAAAAGAGACGTGGGGATAAAGCGATCACTACATAACCTCACGGCAGTGAAAAAAAAAAAAAAATCGATGGAGACTGGAATATTCATTCGTAATAAAAACAGTTCAATTACATTTTCAGTGTATTTGGAATAAAATAACGGGCTAAAAATGGGCGCCTTTCATGAACTGCTCACTTCTTTCGCGTCAATTGCATCTCAGAACCGAAAATAAAATGCAACAAGGCAGGCAAGGTAAGTATAAGGTACCACTGAGGAGCGTTCGTGCAACCACTGTTGCAGTGGGAAAGCAGCAAGTATTATATTCTGAGTGTCTGTTTGTACCCTTAGTCATCCCACATGCAATGCGCATGCTCCGTATTATACTGACATCTGAGACATGTCCGGATCTATGATAGTTTTCCACATTATCTCATTAACGGCTTTATTTTTTTAAAAAAAAAGTTACTGAACACAAACTGTGCGTTTTGATTTTCTCTACAACTGTTGTGTGACACATTCTTCATTCGACAAGAAATGAGCGACATATGACCATAAATGTACATCGGTCTTCATGTAAAGTACCAATTGCAGTTAAATAAATATTATTATTATTCTTGTCAGATTTTAATAAAACTGGGATTCTCTCAACAGATTAGCGAAAAATTCTCAAATATCAAATTTCATGAAAATCCATCCTGTCGGAGCCGAGTTGTTCCATGCGGACGGACGGACAGACATGACAAAGCCAATAGTCATTTTTCGCAATTTTGCGAACGCGCCTAAAAACTGAATAGAAAGGCTTGATGCTAATCATTCACCCACAGCGTCCTTAAATAAGGCAGATAAAAGTCATTATACAGTTCGAGTCTTCCGTATACTGAGCACCAGCAATGCCGGCTTTATGTCGTGCTTACAAAAGAACCAAAAAAAATTAAAACATCCCTTAACACAAATATCAACAGCGACTATTAGAGCACAGACCTGGGAGAAGGATGAAAGGACCAGCAACTACAGGCGACGAGGTCAAACGAGGTCAAAGGCAACCACGGAGTATCGACATGTGGTGGGGTCACTACCGGTCACGAACCTTGCGTCTCGAGGTGAGTAAGTGTAGCAACTTTACACCAAGTCACTCCGAAATCCGAAACCTGAACCTCGAAAACACAGCAGGATTGACAGCCGATATTCTACATTTAAAATTCACACTACACTAGCAGCATGCGAGATATGCTAGAGGCTCGAGTTGTTATGCTCTTGAAATGGTTAAACCAATGAAACGGGATCCTTCTAACAATCACCTAGTCAACATCCTCTCCACGTTTCATAGTACCGTAAGGCAGAGGTGTAGAAATATGCCGAAAATATACGAGGCCATCTCAAAATTCTAGGCACCAGATGGGTGACATTCAGTCAATTCTTCATTGAGAACCGAAAACAGTAGGCGTCACCATACAAAATTTAGCCGCCACGGTGACCTGGAGGCCGGAATTTTTGCATCCCTGCCCAGTGGTTTATTAGCGTGTTCAGAAACGTCTGCCATAAGAACAAATCTTGTACCAGTTGAATCCAGTTTACACACGTACGCTCGATTTTTTGTATGCACTATGCCTTCGGTTCTACCGTCCAGCCATAAAAATCCGTCCCAGTCCGAAATCACGTTGATACTTCACAACGCGATAAGTTTATGCGGTGCCATGTTTTGAACTCCGAGCCAAAATTCCAAGCTGCATAACCAGCTACCGTCGGCCGCAACCATTCTTCTTTTTCAGTCAGTATGCGTTTTGACGGCACTTTCCGTGTCAGGAAGGTGTCTCCAACCATCGCAACCTGAGGCACAACTGCGCCCACGACTCAACATAATGAACAAGACGGCCAACGTGCGTATAACGTAACATTGAGGCGCGTTCGTGCAACTATAGTTGCAGTGGAAAAGCAATGAGTATTACACAACCCCAGCGTGTGTAATTGTGGCCTTAGGCATCCAGCATGCAATGCGCATGCCCCATATTATCATCGGTGGCCTGCCCCGCTCTACAGTATTTTTCCACATTTTCTCATAAACAGCGCGATTTTCGAAGAAAAAAAAAAGTTACTGAAACCAAAATGTGAGTTTTAATTTTCTCTACAACTTTTATCTGAAATACTTCTCATTCTAAGAAGAAATGAGCGAGATACGATACACAATGTATATTGGTCTTCATGTAAAGTGCCCTTTAATGACACTTGAACTTTCTCGACAGATTTTCGAAAAATCCTCAATATAAAATTTCACGAAAATCCGTTCAGTGGGAGCCGAGTTGTTCCATGCGGGCGGACGGACAGAAATTACAAAACTAATAGTCGGTTTTCGCAATTTTGCGAACGCCCCTAAAAACGACGAAAATAGGCAACTTCCAGCAACTCACATCTCAACAATACCCTCCGGCCTTAATTCTACACATTAAAGTGTCACCATATCTTCCCATATGAATCTCGGTCTTCCGGGTGGTGCTTTCGAAAAACGTATTGTCACCCCAACCCTGCTGCGTGACCTGCCCATCACAGCCTAATCGATTTCACTGTCCTGTCAACAATAATACATCATTCATAACCCAATAACTTGCTAGTTACGTACACGTAACTTCCCAAACCATGATTCTACAAATTTTCCAAAAATCTAGAAGCCACCCCAAAATTCTAGGCCTCACAATGGTGAACTGAAGCAACTTCCACACTGGGAATCCACAGATATTAAGCGCCATTGTACAAAATTTAGACGCCCGGGCGACGTACGCCAGGGATTTGTGCACCCCTGTCCAAAAGTACTCGCTTATTTCATCCGAGTTCGAAGTCCTATTTTGGAAAACGCAACAACAAATACAAGTTGCATTCACGAAAAAATTAAGAGCATATCGAATTACTGAACTTGCTTACATATTTAGATGTGTGTGGTGGGGGTTGTGGGTGGATGGGTCTAAGGGCTGTGAGCTTCTAAGACCATTTCCACCAGAATGAAATTAAAAATCTCTGAATCCTTGACGTAGTTCAGTTTGGAGTCTACCGTCTCTCAGCCGAGAGCACTGCACTGGTGCCTCCACATGACTGCAAGCAGCATATTCAGCGTCTCTTGCCGCTCGGTCTGAATGACGGCAGCTACCTCACTCAGCAACTTACTGGCAGTTCGCCATTTGTGGAGCTAAACCAATCTTCAGATGAAGCACTTGTTTCAGTCAGCTTTCTTTCCACATTCGTTTGCCAACTACACGTGTACACACATCTCACAGAAGACGGTTCTAGAATTCTCTCCAAGATATAATCATTAATAAAACAAATCACATTATAATAAAATTAAGTATAACCAAGACACATGCTTTCTTCGTACGTTACCGGTGCCGCCGGGGGGGGAGCCGGTACAAATTACCGGGGCCCGGCGGTCCGGAAGGGGGCCCGCGGCAAAACTATGTTACATATCAAAGTTTTTTTATTCACCAACGAATGCACAAGTGATTGTCTTAAAAACAATATTAAAATTTACATTAAAATAGCCCCGACTTGTTTCGGTGCAGTCACACCATCTTCAGGGAGCGCATTCTTCGTGCTTGCTAAAGTTACAGTTGTTGAAATAGTCATTTATGGTACATCGGTGTGTGGTTAATTCGGTGGTGATGTGGCTATATATACTAGTAGGTCTTTGTTGGTGTGTGTGTGTGTGTGTGTGTGTGTGTGTGTGTGTGTGTGTGTGTGTGTCGCACTGTTCGGAAGTAGACTCCCGAACAGTGCGACACACACACACACACCAACAAGAACCTACTAATATATCACACACCGATGTACCATAATTGACTATTTCAACAACTGTAACTTTAGCAAGCACGAAGAATGCGCTCCCTGAAGATGGTGTGACTGCACCGAAACAAGTCGGAGCTATTTTAATGTAAACTTTAATATTGTTTTTAAGACCATCACTTGTGTATTCGATGGTGAATTAAAAACTTTGATAATATCAAGATGCACGGTACGAACGTGAAAATTAAGTTACGTATGTTTCTTTCTCAGTACTATCATTATTTGTCAAATTAATATTAAACCTTTCAGACCAAGCCCAGGTCACTCTGCAACTCAGTCAGTCTCTCCATCTTTGCGTAAAGATTTTAAGCCGCTCTGCCCTTGCTGGGGGGCCCGAATCCCCCCCCCCCAACTGGGACCCGAACCCGTTCTCTGCGCCCCTGGAAGTTAATATTATGTCCACGTCCATGGAAACAGCGTTTTCTAAAAAGTTTAATAGTTGCTTAGCAGGTAAAGAACCAGCCATCTCTTACAGAACCTGAAGGTTAACTCGCATATTTAAGCTATTTTACAACTGGCTCCTATACTCAGCCAATTTAGCCTCGTCCACATTTTTACAGCCCATTCATTTGCGGTTAATTTTACTATCATCTTCCATCTACATTAATCTGCTACTGATTCAAAATAATTTCGTATGTCCCCCAAATGACGCCAGCCACACTAGTCCACATTCCACCCATCTCGCCCAGACAGTCTCAACGTATGCAGCCACACCATTCGATCACATCAAGTTCCTCGCAAGTGCTGACGACGCACGCGGTCGCCGTAAGTGAAGTACCCCCCCCCCCCTCGTTATCCCTCCGCCATACTTGGCACGCACCCGCCAGCAGACCAGCCAGGGCTCTAATATCCACAGTTCACATGTTCTTGCCTTCCCACATAAATCTGCACCTGTACTGGTCCGTTTCGTTTCCATTTAGGCAGCTAATTGCTCAGTGTTACATTGCACGCCATGTCGATCCCACGAACGAAAGCAACCAGTTGCGCTGTCTCACACAGTGTTTCGGCAGTTCCTGCATAAAGTAAACGTAATAAAGTTGCTCCTATCCACGCCATGAAGGTATAAACTTGGAGGCGTCTCCACTCATCCTTATCCCAGCGCTGACTGGTCAACTTAACGCTCCGGCCGCTTCATCCGCGGAAATAACCTCGTTACCAATTTAACAGAAGTCTGGGTGGGTCCTAAATCTGGTCTGGGCCTTCTTTTGAGAAGAGAAGAATTCCCTCTCCCTGCCGGGATTCGAACCCCGAATCGTCAAGCCCGTAGCCTACTCACGATACCGACTTCGCTGTAATTGCAGTAAGTGTCTTCTCGAGAATTTTTAAGACAAAATGTTTAATTTTCCGTTAAAGGAAAGGAAAAAGGTAAAGTTCTCCCTAGGAGAGGCCTCGAAGACCCTAAGGGAGAGCAGATGTATTGTATAGCTGCTTTACCCCCGGGAAAGTCCCGGTACCCATTGCATAGGAGGCTGGGTGGGCCCCATGGCCGGTCTGGACGAGTGCGGAAAATCTCACTCCCACCGTGATTCGATCCCCTGACCGTCCAGCCTGTAGCGAGTTGCTGTACCGACTGCGTTATCCCAGCCCAATCTAATTTTCCGCTAGCGGAATTAACTCAGTGGCCGCCCGGTGAAGCCCGGCGGGTCTGCGTGTTGTCATTGTTGATCCAAATCGACGCCACTGGATACTGGAAGCTGATCGAGAGATCGACTCTTCATGTACGCTGTCCAGTTCTTTATACCAGCCACTAACTTCATGTGACGTAAATCTGGTCGAGGCCACTCAGGGATTTAAACATGCACGCAGTTTCAATGCACTACAAAAATTATATTACCGATTTAGGTTCATTTTGTACTACCAACTGAAAGCAGTTCGTTGCTTTCAAAATGGCGTCTGTGCATAGCACGTTCAGCCGCTAATATGTCCACAGCCACCGGCTCTAACCAAACATACCAAGCATTGTGGTGCCGTGCAAGCTGGGGTTACATGACAGTCGAATGTCGTTACGTTGGTCAGCTGTGCTACCGTTTTGCAACAAGTCTTCGATTGCAGTGCGTCACATTTGTTATGGTCCCTGCCTTAAGACAGTGCTGCTCAGCCACCGTCCCCCACTCCTGTTCCTTCACCCCGCTCACACTCCACCACAAGCAACACAGCTACCGTATCCAAAAAAATTGGTGCGGTTGGTGAAAGGGGGGGGGGGGGTTGAGCTGGATTTGTCATATTTGGTCCAGCAGCTTCTGCATACGTTTTGTTACGCATTTGTTCCCATGGATAAGTCTGAAGCTTCTTCGTATACCAAAGACTACCAAACCTGTAACCCGCTGACCTCTAGGCTTTGGCAGTGTTTAACAGGCGCTTTATTGGGACTTGGGCTTAGGTGCGATGATGATGTCTGAACGTATCCTTGCGAGCTTAATACTTGTGGCGCAGACTGTGTGAGCCACATGGCGATCAGAAAGCTAAAAATATCCATGTACGGACTGTAGAGATGCCTTACCGGAAGTCTGCCTTGTGGCACTGACGTGGCCTGACAGGTTATCAGCACTGCACCAAACTCTAGGCTCATATTCGCGTTGTCTCAACAAGCGACCTACGCATTTTCCAATCAAGACAGTGGGTTTACGTTCTGACCTTTTCATCTCGCATCCTACTTAACATCGTCTATTTAAATCACCGCGACCGGCAATTTCCACGAAAAGAAAAAAATCCTTTCAAATTTTGACTTTTCTGTCTAGACCGGTTTCCATTATAGTTTACAGTACACACAGTAGAACCCGGTTATAACTACACGGATTTATGCGACACCTCGTCTATAGCACCAGATATCGTGTACCGATTAATACCTCTGCGAACCATAAACAGCATACTCCTCGGTTAGAACAACACTCGTTTGTAACGACACAAAGTATTCACTCCTTTCATGGCGTTATAACCGAGTTCGAATGTATTTATAGAAACCACAATGAATATCTCTCTTTCCCTGCGCACTATTTGCTAGCTGAAACCCGTTTATTTTCCTCGACATACGCGTTTCAAACCATTTAAGGTTAATTAGTGTTTCTCTTGACATGTAACGCATTATTCGGTCTGTTAGTGTCTGCCACAAGGTGCATCATCACTGAAACCCTTACGATTCACTATTTATGTATTAAACGATTCAGATGCCCAAATGTACGTCTGCATTCCTGTATATTAATAAGAAATGGTGGCATGACAGTAACTGTTAAAAGACGACCGATGTTACAAAAACTATTACTACAATGTGATAAACGAAATCAGTATTTGTCAATAAACCTGACCCAAACGTCGGTGCTCCAAGCGAAATGGGCGGTCAGTATTAGAACATGCGAGAAATGAGGAAGTTTTAAGGGAGGTGACAATAAGGCCTGTCTTCTCGGGCGTGACGCCGTATAGTCTGGTAACAGTGTACAGACGTTGCAGAGACTCAAGAGAATGGAGGCAAAAGCTCCCATTCCAACGTACACTTCTACCAGAATGCACGGCGTCACATCCCAGAAGAATATTAAAACTTATTTTGAACACGGTGGAGAGCGAGGATTGAATTCTGCTGGTTCATCATGAGATCCAGTGGAGACATTTTGTGAACACTAACTAACTAACTCCGTGGCCTTAGTCCGCACGCGAACTATACCGACAGAGCGGCCGCCGCCGGTCGGCGAAGTTAGATTTTGTGAACACGGTAATGATTATTGAACGAGCGTGTAAACGTGCAGTATTTCTTAAATAGCTGATCAGCTACACGCTGTTGAAAGAACCCAGCCCCATGAAGCTAGTGACACTGTTATCTTGACTTGTACAGCATGCGATCTCATCGGCTTTTACGTTAACTCCTAATTATTAAAAACTTGGTTTGATCTAAAAAGAGTACGGTATTTGGCGAGGACAGCTTGCAGTGTAAAAGTGGCAAATGTGAATTGCGTTCTAAAACTTCGTGCCTTGGCAGCACTGAAACATCACACACAGTCGTAGGGGGACCATGCACCACAGGTTAGGAGCTAGTGAATAGAGCGGAGACCACGTGCAAGTTAGTCACAGCTATCCCTAACGTGTCGGTGCAATTACTCTCACGTGCGCGAACCACGTGATTATTAATTATGCAGACAACACCTAGGGTCATCCCTACTTTCGACACAATTTCGGGCTTCTTTTCTTCTCACTGCGCTAATGCTCAACTAAGTAATTCCATCGAATGGTCGTTAACAAGTAGCAGTTACTCGGCCATTTAATGAGAGCCGACGGTTTAGTACCGCCTGCACAACAGTCTTCCACTACAACCTATCCTGAGCCAGATGAATCCACATCCTCGCATCATATTCCCTTTTAATATTAACTGTCACCTACACCTACGTCTTATGCACCTACTACAAGGAGGAAAAGTAGCCCCAACAGTCCAACGAATCTGTGTGTGTATTCATTAGTCGGGCGGTAAAAGTGACGACAGTAGTTAATGAGTCACGCCACGCCCGCACTATTCTATCCACCATTCTTCCGTCAAGGTTAGCTCCACATGCAGATTAAGTTATTGGGAATCATTAGTGTGGGTTTCAACAACATAACAGATCAACTACCGGTCATATATATTCTGCATACATCAGGCCGACCAACTTCAGAAAAAATGGGAATACTATGGAGCAGCGCACCAGCTATTTATAGACTACAAGAAAGCCTGCGATTCAGTTGGGAGGGATGTCTTGTATAACATTTTCACCCAGTCTTGTATACCCACGACACCAGTTTGGTTAATTACAATGTGTTCAAAATAAACCAGCACAAAAGTGCAAGGGGCAAATATATGTCTCTTACATTTCGTATTCAGAAAGGTACGGAAGAAGGAGATGCTTTATTGCCACTGCTGTTCAACCTTGCTTTAGAACAGGGGTTTTTAATTCTTTTGCGCCATGTACCCCTTTGATAGTCGGGTGAAACACACGGACCCCTTCTCAGGAAAATGAATATAAATGCATAAAACAGAGAATGTGAGATTTATTGAAGTTAAACATTTTTGGAGTCTGAAGGCCACAGATTACTTTGTTGCCCACATTTATTATTGACTGAAACACTAAATTTCAATTAGAGGTTAGTGAAAAATCAGTTGTAATTTTTTTTTCACAACCAAGTTCACTGACCCCCTGAAATCTATGTGGGGCCGTGGACCCCACCAGATTAAGAAAGAATGCTTTAGAATAAGCCATTACGAAGATCCAGGCAAGCCGACACACACACACATCAGTTTCCGATCTATGCTGATGATGTCAACATACTGAGGGAAAACATACATGCTAAAACGAACAATACAGAAGCTTCATCTGTGCCTACTAAAGAGAATGTTCTGTAAGTTAATACCGACAAAATCAAGTATAAGTCCGCACCTTGTGAACAGAATGCACGGCAAAATCACAACAAGAAAGAATAAAACTCTGACAATGTCGTGAAGTTCTATTATTTGGGAACGACGAAGGAATTGCGATAAAGTAAAAGGTAAAGTTTTCGTGTCCACGCCATGCAGAAATACAGGCACTTGGTGGATGTGAGCGCTTAACTTCACGCCGCAGCTGTTTTAGCCGCGGGAAAAAACCCTGGTACCCACTTAATTGGAGGTTGGGTGAGTCCCACAGCCGGTCTGGGCGTTTTGAAGGGGAAAAAAAAAATCTCTTGCTCTTACCGGGATCCGAATCCCGAACCAACCAGCCCGTAGCCCAGACGCTATAACGGACTACGCTACTCCAGGTCCTATAAAGAAAATATGAGCAGATTAAAATTGGGGGTCACCTGCTGCCATTCGATCCAGAATCTTCTGGATTTCCATCTGCCATCTATATGCAAGACGATTAAAATTTACAGAAATATAATGTTGCCTGCTGTTATGTTTTGGAGTAAAACGTAGTCTGTCAATGGCTGAGGGTGTCCGAGAATAGGGTGAGGCGGAGGATATTCGGGCCTAACAGGGAGATGTAACAAAAGACTGGATAAAATTGCATAATCACGCCATCAAATATTGTGCAGGCGTAAAACGGATTTAGGTGGGGTATATGGCACATATGGAAGACAAAAGAAATGCATACAAGGATTTGATTGACAAAGACGAAGAAAAGAGACTACTTAGAAGACCCAGGCATAGACGGATATATATATTTCAAGAACAGACATGGGTGAAAAGACGTGGACTGGACTCATCGGGCGCAGGAAACAGAGAAATGGCGGGCCCTTATGAACATCAAAATCAAACTTTCAGGTGAGACATCCCCGTTGTGTTGTATAGAATCATAACACACACAGATCTCCTACAAGGAATGGAAACACGTACATCAACGTTGCCTACTCACAGAGTGAAGTAATACTGCAAGATTTCAAGAAGTTATCCTTTTCAACACAAACGATAGCCCACGTCAATCAACACATACTCCAAAAATAGGCAACAAAAACAAATCCAACATACCAGCTACTCGATGGAATCTCTACATCATATGCCCGGGATAAACACTCTACATCAATGCATAAGCAACGTCTTAATGCAGTTCTTCTTTATTACGCAAGGATACATATATTTATCAACTACCAACGACCAATACGTACCGTCACAATAAGTTCAACAAACTTCCGAACTACAGCTTCCATATATCAACTTCCACAGACCCAACACTACGCCGCAACCAGAAATGAACCAATGAAGAATCCAAAACGTAGTTAAATAGAAATAATTTTCCTAATTTCGGTACCCCCATCACTCTAAGTGATTGTGATACCCTGCACTTTTACATTGTATATGTAATAACATTTTAATTTCCACTAAATTTTTAAATACTGTTAACACAGTCGATTTAATTTTTAATTCAATTTTATATGTTACACGAGATCTCTTCGATAACAATAACATAGCATTGCTAATTGTATGGTTTGCCTTGCAAAGAAACAAAGTGATCAACGTGAAGATGGCTCATAGCTAGAGCCGAAACATGTCGTTGAAAGAAGCAATTTAAGAACATCTTATTCATAAAAACCATTAAACAAGTTGTGTTTGATTATATTTTACCGATATATTTTATGACCAAAATCAAACTTCAGGTTCCACAAAATGTGGAAAGTTCTTGACTTAACAAACCTGTCGGAGGAAGCTGCCGAAAGTTGGTGCTTACGTGGTCAGGCAAGGGGGCTGGGATAGCGTAGTCTGTTCAGCGACTCGCTACAGGTTGGAGGGTCCGGGGATGGAATCCCAGTGGAAGGTGAGACCACCCGCCTCCTGCACCGTGGGTGCCGGGTCTCTTCCCCGAAGGCAAAGCGGCCGGGGCGTGGCGTTGACCACCCAACCCCACCTAACGCCAAGATTAAAGAAATAGTACAGCTAAACCTCTACTACCCCTCTGGACCTTCATCATCTCTTCTACAGTGAACATTACTTGTACCATGGCCAGACAGTCAGTGAAGCCATTTTCGAGTAGATACGACGCCTTTCAAGTCCACGCACCCTTATAATCCCTTCGCCTTACGGATCACAAATTTGTGTAATTTTAGTGTCCGGCCCAGTCAATATAAAGCAGAGTTTCCCAACCTCTTTTCCATGGATCCCAAAGAACCACCAACCATGAAAACGCCTACGGGTCAGAAAAAGTTGATAGCGGTGAGCGCAGTTCAATTGCTGCTACATTACTGGCAACAGAATTTATTTCTAAACAGCTACTGCATACGTAAGTGAGCTTACATTGTAAGAAACAATTAAAACTTTTTTTTTGTTCATTTCGTATTCTTTCGAAGACAGTGGGACTTTTGGAGGGACATCAACATTCTTTTTGTAGTCCACGATTACTCACGGAACCGTTTACAATGTTCCGCAGAACCGTGGCTGCGAAACACTTGCATACAGACTACACTATGCGGTGTCTGACCAGGTAATCGGCGTTCAATTCCCTGCAGAGGCAGAGACTTATTCTCAGTACCACTGCGTCCAGATCAGCCCTGGAGCACACCTAGCCTCCTACCCACTGGAAAGCGGGCACTCTTTCCACGAAAAAAGTAGCGGACGTGCGAAATCCACCTCTCATATCCGCCTAGCACGGAAGTTAAGAACACGTGGAGCTATTCCACCACTCCCTCATAATCTCCATGGCGTGGTTTTTAATTATGCACAAGAACTATACGTTGAGGCTGGCAGCCTCTAGGGCGATGACAATTTATATTGTAGTAAGACTTTCACAGTGGACCGGGTAGTTCAGTCGGTATAGCGACTGACTACGGGCTGGACGGTCCGGGATCGAATCCCGGTAGGGACGAGATTTTCCGCCCGTCCAGACCGGCTTTGGGGCCCACCCAGCCTCCTGTAAAATGAGTACCTAGTCTTTCCCGGGGGTAAAGTGCGGCCGGGGCATGCTGCTGACCATTCACCCCCTTCTAGTGCCGCGGTCTTGGAAGAGTAGAGCTATACCTCTACCCACCCACTGGGCCAGACCGGGATCACTTTACCTTTACCTTTTATTTTAAGAGTTTCGCAAGGCGGTTACCAACGTTTCGAAGAAGCTTGTTGCCGCCATCTTCAGGGCAGACTTCTAAGAAATTACAAGGTGTCAGATGCTATAAGACCTCTATCTAAGCTGTTTATATCTCGTCTCCAATAAAATCTGTGCATTTAGGTCTTGCTATATTTTTTTCATTGTGGAAGCATATGTGTATATAATTTTAGGGAATTTCCCCGTTTAGGGGCGTTCACAAAGTTTCGAAAAGCGCTACCAGCTTTGTCATAACTGTGCGTCAGTCAGTCAGTCTATCTGTCTGTCTGTCTGTCCCCTGCATGCAACAACCCCGATTCCGGCAGGACAAATTTTCGTGAAATTTTATATTGTGGGGTTTAGATAAATCTGTCGAGAAAATTAGCATTTTGTTGAACTAGCAAAAAAAAATAAGAGGCACTTTACATGAACATATACATAAATTTATAACTGCTTGGTTAGTAGCACTACCATGGTTGTCGTCAACAGTAATCGATCATAATCGATACTGATCGATGGTAATAGACACAAATGTGCCTTATTTCTTCCTGCGATGTACATGATGCGAAATTAAGGAAGCCAACCCAGTGGCCGCGCAGTCTAAGGCGAGGGTCTGCGACCGCTCGCTTGCTGGGATTGCGAGTTCGAATCACGCCGGGGGCATGAATGTCGCTTGTGAGCGTTGTGGGTGCTGTCAGGTAGAGGTCCCTGCGACGGGCCAATCACTCGTCCACAGGAGTCCTACCGAATGTGGTGTGTCTAATTGAGTGTGATCAAGGAACCTCAACTATGGAGGCCTAGGCCCACTAGCGATGTCGAACCATGAAAAAAAAAGGAACACGAAGACGTATAATAGTAATAATAATAATAATATGTAATATTTACCTAATATGTCTAAAAATTAAGTTTGATATGTAGACAATTACGAATACATTCGCACCTACAAATTCTGAACGAAACATTCTTTAGGATTCAAAAGTTACAAAATATTTCAATACGGTGAGGTAAATTTAACAAAATTAACCTTCACACACACACACACACACACACACACACACACATATATATATATATATATATATATATAAACAATAACTTCTCTAAAGGTACACAGTAACATACCTTAATAATAGTAGTAACGTTCTAAAAATAGTGTACAACTATCAGCAATAAAAACAAAACCGTGGATTAACTGGCATAACCATGTGAGAAGGGCCCTGGGAGGAAAGATCCAAACCCGCCTCCGTATTACTTTATACATACATTCATTTCCTGCCTTGTTCACATTTCTGTACATGCAGCCTTCAATTAACCTGTGGTTTTTTGCGCTTCTATACAGGCCTATTCTATAATTCTTTTCTTCCTTCATAACACATATACCAAGGATTTTTGGGTTTTCTTCTGCGATCTGCTCATACGTTGTCTCTAATTATTTGGCACATATTTGTCTAACCTGTTCAGTATGCAGACGCCTGAAATGTAATTAACTGCGTACTGGCCCCGGTGGCAGCCTAACAGGGGTTCGAAAGGCGTTATACCGGCTTCTGTCATACTCTTATGTCGGTAGGAAAGTCGTCAGACTGCAACGTCTCCAGCACAGGGGTGTCTGAAGCTGAATCACAAGAGGACTGCAGGCCTATCCCTAGGATGTAGAGGTGGAAAAGTTACATTTGTTGCTGCTTCACTAACAAGTTCGGAAATATACGGCTGCGTAACTATTCTGGTACGTCAGGTACATTCCGTAGGCTATAACTATCTCCAGAGAGATTAAACGTACGGAGCATATTTTTCCAAACACGTGGTTTCATTACCCTCCGCCAATGCAAATCGAGTCTACGTTATGCACACAGAATTCGTCGTTTGAACTGTCCGCTATTAGGAGATTTTAAGTAAAAAACGAAAAGTGCCTAATAAATTTTAGTACATTACGCATCACGAATTTCATGAAATGATTTTACCCGTTCTCGAGTTGAAACATGTGGACACACAGACAGATATGACGAAGCTAGTGCGTGCATCCTTGCAACTTTTCGTTGCGAAAGTGCCAAAAGTGAGCCTGGGTAGAACGCAGTGCGTGTGGGTATCTACTGTGTTACAAGTCTATACCTCAATACATTATTACATAGTTCAACACCATAAGGTTCTGACGAGGGTGTAAAACATGCATACACAACCTTCTGCTTTTGGACATCGTGTTTATAGCTCTTTTTATAGTTCCGATGGTTTAAATTTGTGGAGTGCTTCAGGCGCTATTCTTTGCGTCTCGTGGTTGTGCTTTCATATTTCTGCAGCATTTTCCTGTTATTCCCAAGGACCAGTCCTGTTCTCAGCAGCTTATCTACACTTGTGAGTGTTTCAGTAGTGCCCACTGGCTGAGAATAGCTCGATCCAAGGGGTCCAACAGTTTAGGAGCTTCTGGCCTGAAGACGGAGGCAGAGCCAGCTTCCATTACGCAGTGTTTTGGTGTTTATATGTCTGCTACACAATGGACAAAATCCAACAGAAGAAGACTGTGTCTGTATTATTACATCGCGCTAGACTTTTAATAAATATTATGTAGTGTTTGTGGTGGGGTGCACGCACTATACAATACGTTATGCCCTGCGGTACTATTGCATATTCCGTCTCCTGCCATGTACCATTCCACACAGCATCATAGCGCCAGAACGTTGGAGTCTTCGCTTTATGTTCTGTCTCATTCCCCTTATGGTATAATTTTAATAGCCGTAAGTTCGACCTCCTCCAAATTCAAACCTGACACATTTCAGAGTCAGAATCACTGTCATGTTAAGAGTGACAATCAGTAAGCCACTCTTTCTTGGTGTCCAGCCCATCTTAAGGGCTTATGATCAGACATATATTGACAGGTTGGTTTGTACACATTTGTTGTAATAAATCCCTGATGATGGCAGCTCGGTGCCGAAAGATGTACGAGTTTATGTACGTCATGTGTGTTGTATCACAAAGTGCATTTGTTCGTTAACCTACTTACGATTTGAGTAGTTGTGAAATTTACAGTATCACAGTCTTGGTGCGCCCTACCTAGCGAGAAAATGATCCCTCCTTTCTCAGAATCTGTGTGTGTGTGTGTGTGTGTGTGTGTGTGTGTGTGATACATATTTACATATTTCCAGTTCTGTTGCGTATGTATATATGAAGTGTTTAAACACTCGACAACATAAGCATATGCAGGATTTCTGTCCGTCCACGCCTTGTACAGCAGATCATGTGCAGTCACAGTCAAGTCACATAACAAAAGTCAGTCACTCTGTTCTTGTATGGCACACTCTGCAATGAGAAAAATGAAGTGGCCTATACAGGCGTCTCACAGTGGGCGTAGTGGTGGTGCGTAGTGCTATGCAATCAGAAGTGTCCATGCGGTTACAGAAGGGTATTGGGGGGAACTGTGCGAATTTGTATCTGTCTGCTCTTTTAAGGTTGTAGGGGAGTGTGACTATGATGCAGGTTTTATTGTTTTCTAGGACTACAGTTCCGGCATTATCGGGAAAAATGTCGAATAATCCAGCACCTTCACAGAACCCAACGCGAAGACGGACACAAACGGAGCGAAGTCTGGCGTAACCTCATTTCCTCCACACCCTCTTAACAATGCTGGTCATCACAAAATAATACTAGCATAATCAAATACTACTGACAGACCTACACATCGGTCTACTTCCCCCCCTCTACTTCATATTTACCCTGAAGATGGCGGCCGCAATATATCCGAAACGTTCGAAGTCCTTCAACACACGACGAGGCCAAATCCCTGAAGTCAGTCTGTATACTAAACAGCCATGAAAACCGAACTGAATACGAAATTCTGGGAAGTACCCATAAGGGGGTGGGGGGTCGACCATGAGTATTAGGATCTTCAGTTTACAAAGAAGTCAAGAAAGATAGGGAAAATTATTTTACAGTTACTTGACTTTAACTGTTTTACTTTGTCTTTACGCTACCCACATAATCTATTGAAAATATTCCCATTTTTTATTTGCCCCTCCTCAACTCATTACGGAAAACTGTATTCTTAGGTAGAAAAATATTGGAGAGGTACCTGTCCCCCTTACATCCCCCACATTACGCCTTGGAAGCACCCATCAATTATGTAATTACGTCACCATGTTATACGTACATGTATAGGTGCATAAATTCAGAGACGAATTCTCGGACTGCATCTGTAATTCTAATTGTTAGCATACAAGCCCGTAGCAAAGATAAGGCTGTGTCAGTCTTTCAAGAAAAAAAAACAGGTAAGTGCTTATACAGTATCAACACTGCGATCTATGGACAGGCAAAATGATGAAAGGCGCAGTTATTAATTTAGCCCTTTCAACACAGCGTATATCAAGGTAGGTCAATGATTAATAACATCGCTTTGACAGATAAAATAATGTAATTTCTCCTCACGAAGCAAACATCTCTCATGCCACTTTGTCTTTCAAGAGCTCATATACAGAAACAGCCAAAAGTTCGTGTGCGGCCGTGGAAGAAGGGCGATGCACGGTACAGTAAATGGGAAAGTCCCAAACATAAAACACTTTAGCCAAGATAATTACCTCTGTCACATGCCCGTCAGGGTCACTTCCAACACTTACTGTAACTGTTAAGTAATGTACATCCACCATGACTTCCACTCTAACCTATATCCTACTTGGGATAGGTGCACAGGTACTTTTGGCTCATCCTGTAGGAAAGTGACAAGGTGTGATTCGTAGTACATTTATAGGTACCACGTTTATGATCTCTACACAAAATCTCATAGGCAGTGCACAATTTCACGCCATTAACCCGAAAGCCACATACGAAACTCAATAGTCCACCACGCAGTTACCTTACATTCTGCAAAAGGGAAAGTACTATAACAAATTTTCATACAGCTCAACAATACAAAACCCCAGATTCAGTGCTCCTGATGCAGCTCACAACTCACAAGTTCACACAGCCGCCATTATTTGTGTACATGCCATACTTAAAATCGGTCCCCACCCCTGTGCCTTGCCGCTACCTCCCCTCTGCTTGCCTACTCCCACTAGTAATACCCAGCTGAGACAAAGTATTCTAGTTTTCGTTCCTCCTACAGGCTGTTTTTGCGTTATCTGTGATTGGTGTTAAGAAACGAAAGGTGCAAATGTAACTAAGATGGAGGGGGGTGACCAGCAAACTTGAGTCTGCACCACCAGTGTTCATTCTTTCCGTGACCCGAGTTCAGTGCCATGGTGTGCATAATAAATTTTGTGAGACTCTAGCTTTGTTCAACAATCATTACAGTGCATGGTATATCTTTTATTAAATAACGAAATCGGGCTACAAATGCTCAAACAAAGCAAATTTTATTTCAAAGCTTTTCATTCCCGTTCTATTGTCACTCAATAAATCCAACTAATAATCCGTCAAAATAACACGTATTGTAAAGAACATCACCAACTACGTCTTTCGATAAAACTAATAGCCCTAATCGGGCTCAGCGAAAGAAAATAAATAGTTTTGTCGACCTACACCTGCAGAATGTAGTAACATATCTCAGACTTTACAGCGAATTTATACACAGCATCGGTATTAAACTGTGACTTCAAACAAACGGTATTATAGGTGCATTCAAAGAGCATATACAAATAAAGACAGTAAAGTGCAGCTGTGTGTGATGTGGGTTAAAAACGCATCTAAGTAAAAGTAGCTAATTCGTAGGGGCTATTTTAGATGGTAATATATTAAACGGACGATGTGTCCGTATTATCCTATTCGGATCCTACGGTAAACTCATTTCAGTATCTGTAACAATAACGTGAAATAAGTGAAAGTTTGGGTAAGAATTTGTTATGGTGAAATTACATAAGTAATAAATTCTATGTACTCACTGTGGAATTAATTTTGAATAATCTTGAGGTTCACTGATGGTTGCATAAATAATAAGGAATATTTTTTAAATTTTATCTCTGTAAAGACGGGAAAATAAGGACTGAAAAATCTCGTTAAAGAAAATCAAGAGGTATAATAATTAATGGTAACAGCATAATATCTTAAGAATTTAGAGCTTAACATGGGTGTGGAAGTAAGGTGGGTTCGCCTGTATGTCACTAAGGAAGTTTTGCTGAGCGCATACAATTCACAACTCTAACAAGTGGCACTTATCCATTTGGCATTACGATGATAATGACCTACGAAGCTTACGTAATGCAGTAATTACAAATTCGTTCCTAACCTCCCCCAATACAACTCCATTAAAGAGAGATATGTTAACTGCAGGCGTTCAGGGAAAGAATTTCCATTTTGCTCCGGAAAGAACTCCATAAATTTCCTGTGCGAAATTTGCACCAACGTGAGATCTGCATTCTTCTGGGATATTACGCAGCGTATAGTGGTAATTCCTTACCGACATTTCAGGACAACCAATCAGTCCCATCTCCAAGTGTCAAGAAAACCAAATTTCTTGACCCTAGGAGATGGAAGCGATAAGTTTCCCGAAATGTCGGTACGAAATTACCAATGTACGCTGCGCAATATCCCAGAAGACAGCACAACACACCCACTTCGCGGCGGAAGTCTTATATATCACACACGGTACCAATTCGTTGAGCGTTAAAGCAAGCAGTGACATACACAGCTACGTTGTATTATTCCATTACACACAGCTTGAGAGACGACGCTGATATTAGTTCTGCCCCTCCCCGCCAAACATCCCACTCAATTCATCACACCGCACCGAATCCGATGCTTCACAACTTTAGCAGTTAGTACAGCGACCTGTATACAGTTACAGAAGGTGCGGCCACTGGTCAACCCCCCCCCGCCCGCAGCTTCCCACAAGTCCAGCTCTACGGTGCATAACCTCAGCAGTTGACACAGCTTATGATGTACTCACTGGAGCGGATCGGTTCCAGTTCCAGGTGTTCAGATCCCCACCGACGCCCCTCTGGGGGTCCAACACTTCTTCCTCGCTGTCTTCAGACCCCAAGGATCCGGGCGGGACGTTCTGGGGGCCAGAACCGGGTGTGGGGTCGCTAAGGCGGAGACGCAGTCCGTCCCTGAATCCACTCATGCCAACACGGTGCAGGTCAGCACCGAGCGTTTGCGTCCCTGCCTACATGGCGCACTCTGCCCTGCCACGCCTTAAATTCCGTCATCACACGACGCCAGACGCGAGCTCACTACTGCTTCATCTGGCCGATCGCGCTCCAAGCGCCGTCGCGATGGTTGCTAAGAGACGGTGTTCATGCGCATAAAAACTATAACAGGGCGTCGCATCGCAAAGAACTGAATTCGAACCGGAGACACGACTCAACACTTTCAATTTGGGGCCAAACTTCCTACATAGCTAACAAAACTAATTAACTAATTACCAAATTAAGGTTCTTATGGAGAAACTGACAGTCGCTCAACGTGCCAACAAATTCCCCGCCTTTTGTGGGCTCCGAAAGCCCAATCCTGAGTTCATATAAACCCGCCATTGGCTCTTGTCCTCAGCCACATAAATCCGCTTCAAAATTTCACATTGCGTAACAGGATGTAAAGTTTTCCCTGTCCAAGCTATTGTAGGAGGAGATATAACTCCACTCATTCTTAACCTCTGCACTAGATTGAGTGGTCAACTCCACGTTCCGGCCGCTTTACCAAGGGAAAGAGCCCCAGTACCAATCTAATAGGGGGATGTTTCGGCTGAGTGGACGTTATGGAAAAGAGAAAATATCTTGACCCTACCGTAATTCGAACCCCGGACCGTCCAGCCCCTAACCTAGCCCCTACTCCTACTAAGCCACCCCGGTTCAAATCCTGTTGTGTACCTTAAATACTCAGTCATTAGGTTGGAGAAAATGTACAATACCGACCTGTTATAAAGGTAGCTACTAACAGTTCCAGGGTATTAAAGAAGCAATAAGCTAAAATCAACTAGATGATACGATTCAACGACGGAAAGCTGTACAACTAATGGTATTAGTAAGCGTATGGCAAAATCTTTACGAAAACTGATGTGTCCACGGCGAGCACACTAATACCCGCAGCCGGTACCTGACTGCCGGTCACACTGAATATTCAAACGACTAGTCACCAAGCCAGCAAATCCGTCGTACGATACACTGGACCGTGCACTGTGCTGGCTCTAATCCGTCCTGGTGTTCAAGAAAATTTCAAATTGTGTTGCGTCCTATTATACCAGAAAAACGCACGCCGACCTAACAGAGTTCAAGAATATAAGCCTACGCCGTAATACGTTCGTCGACAACTCCAGCACGCCACGCAAAGTCAGAATTTTAATCCGGGCTATCCTAGTGCATTACGCGTACCAACTTGATGACGCTCATCTACATCCTCTCTTTTCATGAAACCTTTTGGTTGACATTATTTTAACTTTCTTCGTCCCAAGAGCGTTTTAATACCGTCTGACCACTGCAGGAAGACAAATTACTCTTGTCAGCTTTAAATCCAAGAGTGACTCCCATCTAACACGAACTATTCGTGCGCTGCTAACAAGAAACTTGTGTCGAGATTCTCTGAACACCCGTGATTATTCATAACATGCATACGGCAACCACGTGAATGGTTTCCCTTTCTCCTCCACAGGTATCGAAATAGGTTGGATTTCACCCTTTCTTTACAGGCCACGCAGGCCCTTAGGGTGAGTACAGGTATAGCTCTACTCTTTTCTAGGATCTTCGGCACTAGAAGGGGTGGGGGGGGTCAGCCTCACGCCCCGGCCGGCTCTACCCTCGGGAAAGACCCGGTAACAATTGTACAAGCGACTGAGTGGGCCCCAGGGCCGGTCTGGACGGGCGGAAAGTCTCGTACCCACCGGGATTCGATCCCGAACCGTCCAGCCCGTAGTCAGTCTCTATACCGACTGGGCTACCCGGCCCACAGGTATCGGAATATAAGCCAACAAATTTCGCATGCGACCGCTACCTTGCTCCACACATCGCGGCACAAGTGCTCACTTTAACAGTGAAGACCAGATCTCATGAACATCGATTATAGACGCGGCTGACGCTTCCAGAAGGGAAGCTGGAAGATACTGTTGCGTTTCAAATGACAGCGTGACTTTACAGCCATCTTTGACAGCGGTCTCTACCTGAAGCTTCATATCTGTTAACATCAGCAGGAGAGTGAAGTATCGCTAAATCTTCAATTTCTCCTTTCGCGGGAAGCATACTCACATGTACAGCAGCAGTATTTTGTGCTTCTGTGGCAAAGACCAGTGCCTTGTGTGCCTTCCTAGGTTAACACTGGCCTCTCAACCCAGTTTTTCACGCTTTTCATTTTATTCTTCATAATCCAAGAGGAAGCGCCGGAAACGCTGATACCGGTAACCGGCAACAAAAGAGGGTGCACATATCCCAGGCGCCAAGCAAACTGGGTGAATGAATTTTGTACACATGCCCATAATATTTGTGGGTAGACTCCAGTTGAAATGCGATGGCACATGGTGACACACGGGAGGAAGGGGAAACTGGCGAATGGAGTGGGTAGCCAGTAATCTTCACACTACCTCGGAACATGATGTATCCAGCATTACTACCGCCGATGCGCAAACTTCGGCTGCCAGTAGTCGACTGAACTGACACCCCCGCCGATTTAAATGGACTCGTCCGTTTCGCCGGAAGACGAAATCTGGTTTCTGCGCGTGTGCCATCGCATTTCAACTGGCCTCTACTCAGTTTTGAACATGCATCACGCCACGCATCTGATGCCCAGAATTATGACATGGTTCCAAAATTTCTGGAACATATATGGACTCCTGCGCGATGGGGGCATAGAACTGGTATTCGTCGTCATCACGTACACATCCAGTACCTCCTCCAGCCGATCGGGAAGTGCTGGAACGTGACTCGACTACGAAAAGAATCTTTTGCTTTTACGAAATGAAAACATACACCGTCACAGAAATATCACGGACATATACAAGATCCATCCTAATTTGACCAGAATCGTTCTGGTCAAATCGCTCTTCTTCAGTACCTCTAGGAAAATGCAGGTACTGTACAGTACTTCAAACTACGCCGCAAACGCTTCCTTCTCCATCCTTTACAATTCACTCTTCATTAATCGTCGCACCATTAGACGCCATAAACCGAACTACAGATAGTACCACGAAATAAAGTACGTATAGACCTGTATATGTGCGTACGTAACTAGTAAGGATAACAGAGAAGTATGAATTCAGAAGTTCTTCCTTTTAGGAAGGAAACCCAAAACAGGGGCCGTTGCTTGAATATAGGGAAACACCTGCGCTTAACAAAATACCTTACTAGCGCAATCTGTAGTTAAGGCATCCCCATTGTGTATGCAACATGAAAATAAATCAAGGTAAAGTACGTCAAAACACAACTAGTTTTATTCGATGTTAATGAACGACATGTTTCGGCCTACTTGGCCATCATCAGGTTACAAAGTTCTACGAGACTAAGTATATTGTGGCGGATGTTGAGATCTCCATCATCTGGCCAGAACTTATATATGAAATATAAACTGTGTATGAG
>Ga0131853_10004197_pt1 | contig 25832 bp, 12 predicted proteins | sample TergutLab28metaG_FD_92764 | JGI IMG/M metagenome (GOLD analysis project Ga0131853, IMG submission 92764) | Labiotermes labralis P1 segment gut microbial communities from Petit-Saut dam, French Guiana - Lab288 P1 (version 2) (version 2) | ecosystem: Host-associated > Arthropoda: Insects >... | reverse complement strand
GTGGGTAGAGGTATAGCTCTACTCTTCCATGACCGCGGCACTAGAAGGGGGTGAGTGGTCAGCAGCACGCCCCGGCCGCACTTTACCCCCGGGAAAGACACGGTACCCTTTCTACAGGATGCTAGGTGGGCCCCAGGGCCGGTCTGGATGGGCGGAAAATCTCGTCCCCACCGGGTTTCGATCCCGGACCGTCCAGCCCGTAGTCAGTCGCTATACCGACTGAGCTACCCGGTCCACACGCACACACACACACACACACACACACACACATATATATATATATATATATATTATACAGTGTCAACGTCGCTTGTGTAAAATACAGAAGGTAGTCCAAACGTTCTAGATTCTAGAGACTCGTATTCCTAGAGAAAAAGGAAATGAAACAGTTTTAAGGCAATTGAAATTCATGAATTGTTTCTTTATCTTTGTTCGCGGTACGAGTTATTTTCTGCCGATGTAGAATGATCTAAAATAAATTTGAAAGTTTTGAATTGCTACACGATGTCTCGCGAGGTTGAAAATTTCATTCACTGAAGAGGTGAGAGGCAATTTTTTTTTTCGAAATGATTCTAATACATCCGCCTTCGAGGCTTTGAAGGTAAGATGGCACGTGGCCTAATTTCTGTACTATCATGCATGGCAAAGACGCAGTTCGCCCAGCGGCATTTATGCAATGTTACCATATTCACGCTTAAGCGATTTGCATGAGTAACACAGCGCGATATTTTGAGACGTCGTGGAATAAGCCATGTGGTTTTGACTTAACAGAGTTCGTCGGTTCTCTTAGGGAAAGTTTCATTACGACGTCACTATGATTTCATTAAGATAATTCGCCGAGTGTTACAGCTATGACGACAGCAGGAGATTTTATGTTAATCTTATGACGGGAGATACTGAAACTGTGTACAAAAGATATAAATTTCTTATAATTCTTTTCCTAATAATGAAATCGCCTGAAAATTTTGGGTGTATAGACCTTTTCTCCCAAGGCAATTTACTTGACACATTAACCGTTTGACGCCTAACGTCAACTGTAGTGGTCGTACCGCACCGCTAACCTCTAAAGTTGCATTTTATATATTTATTCAACAAATATATGTACTGAATATTTTAAACATGGTATATAATCTCCGTTTTTTCCCTTCAAAATGCAGTTTGTTTCATAATTCTAACGTATTTGGTTCCTGTATTATTCATATTTTATATACAGGGTGTGCTAAAATTAAAAAAATAATTCCGGCGCCAAAAGATTAATCACGTTTTCAGAACTCACGTTTTCTCGGTTCTTCGGAGCTCATTCTTTTTGGTGCCCGTTCGATACAGATGTCAGTCTATTGATAATTGTCACAGAACTCCGCCACTTGCCCACGTAAACACACACTTCGTTTTTCACCTCTCTTCATTAAATTTCTGGCCGGCCATTTCTGTCTTTATATGCAACAACAAATGGAAATGGGAGTACGCTGGGCATGACAGTGTTGCCACCTTCACAGCGGTGAATTTCCTTCCCCTCCCACTCGTTTTTTTTTTATTTTTAATTTCTGGATAACCCTCGTATACGTTAGTTACGGCTAATTCCACCACTGGCGTGGCAAACCACGCTCCGTTACCTTGACGTAGTGTCTCGTTTTTCGTGCAAAAGTTTTTTAAATGGCAGCAGTAATGCGTACTAGAATAACTGAGTGTCAAATAAGCATTTAATTTATAGTGAATTTGAAGAGAATACTTCGTTAGAACTTTCCAGTTCCTTGCATGGAATATCTCGTATGGAGTGGTATGTTATTGCAAGTAGAAATTGCTCTAAAGAGAATAATATGTGTATATAATAATTTAATTTAAAAAGAGCATGTATGAAAAGAGTTTTGTTGTTTCATTACCATATTTCATGTTAATATAATAAAACCAAGAAGATGGAGAAGAAGAAACGCATACAAATTTCAGGATACGTTGAATGAGGAACGTTTGTGAGCATGGAAATAATGCAGGCCCTTTGGAACACCATGTATCATGAAGTTGGATATTGATTGTAAAGTTACTTAGCCGCAATTTGTGCAAAGTCACAAAATTACGTCGTGGAACAGATTTTCCTTCTACAGAAGCCAGTAGTTTCTCACCCAGACAAGAAATTTCATGCATTTTATGGAATCAGGACTTCCTTTACAGTTTCTGGAAGGTACAGCCACTTCTGCACATCCTGAGTTACATGAATCCAATCCACGCACTCCTGCATTTTAGACCCATTTTAATATTATCCTCAACACTACGACCAGGTGTTCCAGCGATTTGTTTTCTGAAAGTTTTCCCAACCAAACCTTCTGTTTTTTTCCGCCTTCTCATTACCCGTGTATCTCATTCTGCGTAATTGAATGTTCTGAAATTGTAGATAGTTATTATAGAAATAATTAGAGATGATTTGTATTCTTTGTCAAATTCGATTGCAGTCGAATTTGACAACGAATACAAATCATGAATCTCCTTGATACGTAATTTTGTCCTCCGCTTGTTACTTCCTGTTTATACGAGTACCTTCCTCAGCACTCTTCCCGAAAAAAAAACCCTGAGCCTTGTTTTCACGCATAATGTTAGACACGAAGTTCCACAATGTTCTATAAAAACAGACAAGTGCAGTATGAATGGGAAGGCGAAAGTTTCTGGACCGAATTGTCAGTAGCATTTATCGAAAGTAACGTACTTGATATTTCCTTAAACGTGCAGTGCTGATCTGTTAGTACTCTTCCCATACATCTTCACTCTGTACATCCGACATTATGCTGATGAGACATGGGTCTGTAATATTACAAGAATAATTGAGTCACCAGAACTATATTGTTATTATAAAAAGAGTACATATTTTAACATTTCGCTGCGTGTTTCAAACTAAAGAATAAAAGTGTGCACTATACCAAAAGACTGTAAATAGACATTTGTTGTCGTGAAAGAGATCTTTTCCTTAAAAAAAATTCTGTTTTTACAGTATGTAATGCTACTTAAAAACTTATTTAACTTGGCGTGTGTTATATTTATTATAAACATACTCTACACATATATTTTTATTATTATAAAACAATTTTTTCCTCTACAGAATTTCTAATTTTGTGTAAACCAAAAGTGGTAAGTAACAATATCGTTCTGCATAAATTTTGATAGGGACATGGATATAGATATATTGGTACAGAAAGGCTTTATTACTTACCATTTGTAAATTACAAAAAATTAGAAATTGTTTAAAGATAAAATGTTTTTATGATACCACCAATACATGTATGAGATGTTTGTACTGTACACTACATACGCACTTGATGCTATGTTCAATGAATTGTTTATATATAGTTCTAGCATTACAAATCATAATAAGAGAAGATAATGTAAGGAAGAAGTTTCTTGTAAGAAAACAAAATACTCTTTTACTTTCTTTCACATATTCTACAATTTTCGCCCAATGGCTTCCTCGTAGCTCGAAACATGTAGAGAATATTAAAAACGTACTTTTTGTAATTAAAAAATTGACGGCAGTTATTCTTGCATTTACTAGGTTCTAACACACAACAAAACAATTCTATCCTGATCCCGCTAGCAAGCAGTCAGCAAAACCTGTATGGCATATACCTACTGCTATGTATACAGTGCTAGACTCCTGATAATGGACAGAAAACCTGTCCGAAACATGTAGAGTACTATTCTAAAAATTAATTTGAGAAATTAGTGCAGCTCATTGGTTTCATTATAAGAATACAACGGGCCGTGTTTTGTTTTGCAATATGTGCCTAGCTTTCCCAGAACTTTTTCTTGGCAAACCATATCATTAGCGACTAATAAATTTTCCGTTATTTTCTTCATAGTATTCATAGTACAGAAGTTAAATGTGAGACGTACCGCAGATTTCGTTTTTTGAGTTTCTGTTAGTGTAGATATGCCAATTATAATTTTGTGTTCTCATAGGGTAAAGTCTGGCACTATTGTAAGTGGTTACAGCGTTCCACAGGCGCAATATTAGGGCACAAGTCCATTCTGAAGCAGGAGGCAGTTTGTTTCGCCAAGTGGTGCCCATCTACCTGCCTACAGTTGACGGCACGCCGGGCGACCACAAGACCCCATACATAATGTCAGCCACCAGTGCTGGAGAGAACAGTCCGCTATAGGGAGTCGGATACACTGGGAAACCTAGGAGTCTTGGTTCAATTTCCGATGGGAGGAAAAGATTTTTCTCTTTTGATATTCATGTGTCCGTGCATCGTTAGTATGATTTTTAATTACAACCAACGAGATGCAACTATTTTTGATTATTTATTTCTAAAAGGCTCTACATGTTTCGGGCGGTTCCTCCGCCCATCATCAGGAGTGCATAGCTGTACATTGAGCTTCAGGTATTGTCGACGGATAGTGCTGCAGGCTGGTGTCGTGGATGAGATGGAACTCTCATCCACGATACCAGCCTGCAGCAGTATTGGTTGACAATACCTGAAGCTCAATGTACAACTATGCATTCCTGATGATGGGCGGAGGAACCGCCCGAAACATGTAGAGCCTTTTAGAAATAAATAATAAAAAATAGGTGCATCTTGTTGGTTGTAATTAAAAAATCGACTTTTCTCTTCTTTAAAGAGCCCACTCTGATCTGGGACTCTCGCAGGGTCGTATTCAATGCATAAGGGGGGGGGGAGGGGGGCACCTGACCGGGCTAAAGCAGACCGAGCGTGAAGCTGGCCACAACACACAACCCCATGTTCCACCGACGTTATGAACGATATGCACCATACTTCCTATCTATACGCCTTCATAGCGCGTGTAATGACAGCTGTATCTTAACTGGAAGATAGTTTGTGATATGCAGTAGACGACTTCCATTTTATTTCTGAAATTCATCGTGAATAAGATGCACAGACAACAGTGTCGTCTCAGACGGTATGTGTGAATTCTTTAGTTATTTCATTGATGTCGTATATTATTCTGAACAGGCACTGCAAATCAGAATATTTTAGGTTTCAGCATGTCGTTTGGTTTGTGATTTTTGTCGCTTATTTAACATTAAGGTGATCAAGCGTTATCTCGCCTGACTGCCAAGTGCTGTAGATGGAAATCGGTACTTTTCTTCGTCAGAGCGTGATACGAATAGCTCTTAACATCTTCAAAGCATACGGGTAGGTGGGACACAGCAGATCCGACGTACTGAAGTGACAAAATACGTGTGAGCCCAGTTTATGACTTTGAAAACTTCAAGACTTCGAAAACGACTCGAAAACTTACGCGAATTTTTTCGGACAAACTTTATATTAACCTATCAACATCAATAAACGAATTGTTAAAATTCAATGAAACTGAAATTTTGGTATTTTATTCAATATTCAAACAAACCTTAAGCTAAATTTACATGTTGGGAATCCGTCCTTCGATTGATTAAATAAATAATATCACCAACAGAAGGCTAGCAAGTATATTAAATAAATAAATGTATATATGTATATATTTAATATATTTGTGTGCAATTTGTTGGTAGTGGTATTATATATGTATAAAATCAATCTCTTCTTTCTTCTTTTTGCCACTTTCACTGCACTCCTGTACGTAAAACATTAATAATCAGCAGAACAGTACGGCATGTAAAGTTAAAGAATGATTTTAATTCCATAATTCTGAGAGCAGACAAGGGACTCATACAATTTAGCTTTGTTAAAAAAATAATAAGAGATGGCCGAGAGGAAGCAAACGATGCTGTAACAATGTTTGCTGCACAAAACTGTTTAGGCAGATCGTATCTTGAATTACGGAACGTATGTTCTAAAGGCAAAGACACTTGTTAGAAGATATTCCATTAAAAGTTGTGTGGGCAGGTCTGGTCCTGAATTAACAGGCTTTCTTTATTTTCGCTTTAAGGCGAGGCCATATATCTTGGGCATAGCAGCGGCCTTCTCCAGCCAATAGACAAATAAATACTGAGTAATGGTAAAATAAAAATTGACGGACAGTTGTGAAGTAACCACAGAAAACATGTCCTATGGCCATTTTGGCCTCTTCAGATCCTACGTGGAAAGAGCTGGTATTGAAATCGTGTCCCTGCTGTGAGAAGTTGGCGGCTGACGGCCCCAGCTACAGCTCGACCGAATTATGAGGCTTCCTTGTTTCGTGGGAGGTACGCGGTGTTTCAGTTGGTTGGGCCACTATGCCACCAGCCTGGAGGTCGCGGTTTCGATTTCCGATGGTGTCATTGGAAGTTTTTAATTTTTCATAATCCTTCCGGCCGCAGTATGGCCTTGGGGTCGCCTCAGTCTCCAAGAGAAATGAGAACAAGGATTATTTCTTGGGGGTAAAGGCGGCAGATTCGTAACGCTGATAACCTAACCACCTTCGTGTGTCGATTGTCTCGAAATCTGGAGGCCTCACAATCCTAAAGCAGTCCCTGTCCAGGCCTTTACAGGGATTATTTTACCTTTACCTTTTTTTAAGGAACGGTGTGCTCCCTTAATGGCAGTATATAGCTTTTCTCATTTCTGAAACAACTCTTTGGATTTTTTTGACATTTGATAATAGTTGCCTATATTGCACTTTACAGGACGAATTTTAATTTTGATTTTTAGGGATGTTCATATAACCTCTATTACACATGAAATATTATGTACTGTGCCCCGCCTAAGTTTGCAAATTGTCGTCATAGCAAGAACTGCTGCGTAATGTGTGACTAAAAGTATTGATACCTTCGAAATTTACAATAAACTGAGTGAAATAAAGACGGAGAATTCATTTCTATAGACACTGTTCCATTTGTTTTGTAATTACATTAGTAACAACATAGGTCTATTGGCAACGATTGATTGGTCCCTGCAGTACCAACTAAATAAACAATAGGACTCGTTGCGTATTCTTTGTCATGAAGATATATTCTGTGCCACGTAAATGCGTTCTATATAATAAAGAACGCATTTATATGGCACACAGCCTGCTCTCCAAACGGTTTACTCTTTCATTGTTCGTCAGCACATGAATTCGTCTTACGAACTAAGGTTGGGTTGGAACTAGTGAAGTCGCTAGGAAGGACAGCTTATCAGTAAATATAATTTGTTTTCAGTAGGTTAATATTACTATATATAGTACCGGGTACATTTAGCCTTATACATTTCTCTCTTAATGCTGCAAGCCAAGGAAATTCCCGGATAGTACTAAGTTTCATTGCTCAGGTACACGCTTTTGACGACAGTAATCCCCCAAATTTGTTTATATCAAGAGCATCTTTACTTATAAAATTAGCGTCATCAGTACACTAAGTACATAATGTTATCGACCGCTTTAGCTCGAAATACAAACTAGAGGAACGCCTCATACATGAAGCAGCTTTTCACTCTCTCATGTGATGCTTGTTATCTGAACATTCTCTTACTTTAGTGTGTAATCAACCCCTTCTTATTCAACACTCATGGCCTCCCGTGTCTACAAATTTGGGTGCTTTTACTGGGGCGTTTCAGGGATGTGTAGTTTCTCCAAGGGCTGTGAAGTTTTCTTCTGTGTGTCCCCATTGTGTGACACATTCACATGTACGTGTTAGTACCATGCGTAGAATTCTTTTGTACTCACTGTTTACCTCCGGTGATGATGTCTACAAGGCCAATTTCTATACAACTGTATAAAACTTCACATTTCAAACTTTTATCAGCGCCTGTTCCATTTCCGCCCCTGTGTAGTCTAGTAGCAACATATAATGTTATGACGACAGTGAAAACAGTACAAGCATAATCGAGAATACTGAAATAGGACGGTACCATATTCCTCTACTCTGTCAGCAGACGAAGAGAATAAAATGAACCCCAGAGGGGAAAGTAGGAAATTACAACTTGTGACGTGATCTGGTCTCTGTTTTTACGGCTGTGTGTTCAATATCCGCTCCTGCGGCTTTCACGTACAAGGGCAGTTCGAGATATTCAAACAAAGGCCTAAGCTGAAGGGTCCGCTGGTTAGAATATACACAAAAATGGAGGGACAATAGTTACAGTTATTCCACGCCTTATATGCAGCCATATACTGTACACACGATGTTTTGTTTTAAAAAAATACTGATTTGAAGATCTAGATATAGATGGGAGTATCATAACAGGACAAATGTTGAAGAAGTGGGGTGATGGCGTGTGGAATTGCCTCATCGTGCTCACGGTAGGAACAATTGTTAGACAAAAATGATCAGTTGTTTAACACTTGTTGTAGTTTGCTTACAAATGTACTTAAGGAAATAATAAAAATAAAATAATAATAATAATAATAAGTTGCACCTGAAGTTCGTAATCGCACGGATGTGCCTGCTAACACCAAGTTTTCTGCAGTACACATACCTCATATTGACCTCAATATTCTGTAGTTGTATAATATATTACGTAATTTTCCACTATATTGTAGCTGTCTGTTTACAATAATTCCTCTTTCCCATCCTCTAATTTCTGTTATATTCTCTTAATTTCTTCTTCTTATTTGCATGTTGTCTTATTTACATACGCAGTTACCTGGGTTTCTGCATTCTGTAATCTTAGTACAACTAATCAATTTCTTATGGGCTAGTATGTAATTGAATGTTTTGCTGAACAGGTTTATAGAAATTAAGTTACGTCCTACATAGTATCTGGGGGTACGGGCTGGCACAGCTGGTTGAGGCACTGCACTACGAGCCGGAAGGTCGCGGGTTCGATTCCCAATGGTGTCATTGGAATTCTTCATTGACTTAATCCCTGTGGTCCACTCAGTCTCTAACAGAAATGTGTACCAGGAATTTTTTTTCAGTTTTTCACCGTGCATATTGTCACAATTCACAATAATCACCAACACATGCACACTTTTTCAAATGACACTATAAAACTTTAATTTGTTAAAATAGTTAAAATCTCAGTAAACCAGGAGGAGGACTAACACAACATCCGAACCCATCACAAACATGGAACGACATGCTACTACAACACCATCATACCAACAAGAGATATAAGTAACTTTAGCATGAACTAATAGCTCCATGAAGATGGTTTAAATGTAAAACGAAACATGTCGGAGATTTTAACTATTTTAACAAATTAAAGTTTTATAGTGTCATTTGAAAAAGTGTGCATGTGTTGGTGATTATTGTGAATTGTGAAGTGTACCAGGAATATTTCCTGGGGGGTAAAGGCGGCCGGTGTTTAGGGCTGACAACCTTACCACCTTCATGTGTTGACTGTCTTCAGATCTGGAAAACTCAACCTCCTGGAACCCTTAGGGCCTGTCCAGGCCTGTAATGGGATTCATTTACCTTTACCTACATAATATCTAGCCCGTAACCATGACTGCCCTCTGCCAACCAAGAGAAAAGACAATCGTGCAGTATTTCTGATTGGGTTTTGAAAGAGCTTTGAAGAATAAATTTAGCCTGTTCTGAAAGACAGATATAGATCAATGGCCCCTTCAAAATTAGCAAGCCAGTCGATGTACGTGATATGTACGGTTGAGGAGCGTTCGCATATCCACTGTTGCCGTAGAAGGATTAAATATTGTGTGTGTCTGTAGCCTCAGTTATCCAGCATGCAAAGCGCATGCGCCGTATTATACTGTCATCTTTAGCCTGTCCGGCTGTACCATATTTTTCCACATTATCTCGTGAACGGCCCGATTTCCGGAAAAAAGGTTACTGAACAAAACATGTGTGTTCGTGAATTCTTGTTGTTATTCTTGCATTGGTTTCCATTGAATTTCGTTACTTTAAAGGTATACCTTTACGTAGGTCTTCGTGTAAAGTACACATTATTATCATATTTTAATGAAACTTGAAATCTCTAGAGATATGTTCCAAAAATCCTCAAATATTAAATTTCGTAAAAATCCGTCCAGTGAGAACCGAGTTGTTCCATGCGGAATGACGAACATACAGGCATGACGAAGATTATAATCGCTTTCCCATTTTTGCAAACGCGCCAAAAGCGGTGGGGTAAACGGAGACACTGCCTTAGACAAGGATCTTGTAGTCTACAGCATTCTTTCTTTTATGAAGAACTTATGGAGATTAGTAACAAGTCTTAACAGTAATGACAAATGGGAGTAACCCCTACTTGTCCCAGAGCGATGACATGAGGTCAAGTTATCCGCTTTTTGCATTTTCTTTATTTCTCTTCTGTGATAGAGAAGGGCCGAAAGCAGAGATTAAGTCCAATCGTGAAATACCCGGCATTATTACAATAGTAATCTCATGTAAGATCTGGAGCCCTTTGTTAACAGCTACAGTGATTCGTCAAGCGACTGACGTAAATTACAAAGTGAGAATTCTTTATTCAATAGTAGCTGCTACATTTTAAGTAATTATTGTTCTTCCCAGAGTAAAAAGAACGCCAGACAATATAATTATTCTTCGTGAATGTTCCTACTCACGAAGACACTTTCGCTTGAGATAAAGGTTCTGCAGAAATCGGTCATTTTTATTAGGTAGGCAGTTGGCTGCCATTGGAGAATCTAGGTTTGTTGCCTCTCTGGCTTTTCCAGGAAAATATGTGTTGATATGTCTATACTCTATTCATAATTTCTTAACCAACTGAATATTTTGCACGAAAATCGATATCAAAATAACATTCTTTTGCGTCCTCGGTCCATGCTACGGGAAGACACATAAAGAAATTGGGCATATGATATATTAATTTCAAAACGATTTCGAATTTTTATTCCGGATATTTTCGATTTGGTGTAGTGTACTTTATAACATAAAAGGAAAGGTTATTAATACTGTATTGGATATGATTTGTATGGTTCATTAGCGTTGTAACGGTTGTGCTCAGGAGGAATGTGAAATGGCCAACTACGGTGGTACTGGATTACAAATTTTATATACTTCATGTAGTTAAATTTGAAACAAAGGACGTAGGCAAATTTGTAGTATACAATAATTACATCACGAAAGTCTGAGGATAAATTATGAAGTTTATCCGTTTTAAAATGTCCGTAATGTAAGGTGAGCGGGTACGGAGATGGTGATTATTCCTGCTGGTGATAATTTCTGTACGCAGATGACGTTGCGTCTAACGCAGCCTCAGAATTTTTGACATACGTAAGGTATTTCATCAGTTATGTTTATGACGTATTTCCTTACCAAATTTCACATAGTGCCTGTCTGTCGCGAATGGTATTTTTTCTGTCAAGCAAATTAAGTAGTTTTTGGCGCGATCCACAGACTTTTTCACAAAAATGCTTCAATAAAAATTAGCTATCAGCATAATTTATAGCCTCACTGCGCCACGCGTCGAACGCCCGCAGGTTCGATTCATGATGGGGTCACTGGAAATTTTCATTGACAAAATCCTTCCGGCTACAACATGGTCCTGGGGTAGACTCAGTGCCTAACAGAAATTAGTAGACTCCAGTTGAAATGTGATGGCACACGGTGACGCACGGGAGGGGAAGTGAAGGGGAAACTGGCGAATGGAGTGGGTAGCCAGTACCCTTCACACTACCTCGGAACACGGTGTATCCAACATTACTACCGCTGATGCGCACACCTCGGCTGCCAGTAGTCGACTGAACTGACGCCCCCGCCGATTTAAATGGACTAGTCCGTTTCGCCGAAAGACGACATTTGGTTTCTGCGCTTGTGCCATCACATTTCAATTGGCCTCTACCAGGGGTATCTCCTAGGGTAAAGGCTGCCCCTTGCTTAGGGCTGACCACCCCTCCACCTTTATCTGTCGATTGTCTTCAAAGTCTGAAAGCCTCAAACTCCTGGAGCCCTAAGGGCCTGTTCGGCAGGTATAGGGTTGGCGTTACGTTCATACGTTATTCCCAACATCTTTTTTCATGCCTAGGTTCAGGACTCTAGTATATGCCGCTTTACTCTCCCAAGGGCTCTCAAATTAGCATGATGTTCATGTGGCCTAGGAAGAGATGTACGAAAGTCGGGTTGTCTCTTGTGATATAATGGTAGTAAAATGTGCTGTGTAAGACTTCCACCGTCACCCGGGCAACATGGCACCTTTTGCCTGAGCCTACATTTCCTCACGAAATTAGTTTAAGGAAATTGGAACAAAGATAAACCCAACCTAGAACGGATACTTACTTACTTACTTACTTACTTACTTACTTACTTACTCACTCCATTAAGCAGAGTCATTCTTGAGAAGCGAATCGGTTCTCAGCTAGTCGAGAAATTCCCCGCATTTTATGGAACCCGAAAGTTCATTACCGCATTCAGAAGTTCCTGCCACGTGTCCCTATCCTGAGCCAGATCGATCCAGTCCATGTCCCCACATCCCACTTCCTGAAGATCCGTCTTAATATTATCCTCCCAACTATGCCTGGTTCTTCCAAGTGGTGTCTTTTTCTCAGATTTCCTCATCAAAACCCTGTATACACCTCTCCTCTCCCCATATGTGCTACATGCCCCGCCTATCTCATTTTTCTCGATTTAGTAAGGACACGGACTACTTAAAATTTGTCGGACAAAACGTGTAACTTTGTGGTTTCTCATCGATGCTATCGTCCTACAGGTAGCATGGGCCTACAAAAACAGGCCATATTTTGTATACCAAGTTGTTACGTCTCTTCGATTCTAATATCACAAGAAAGTGTACTTTTTAAACGATATCGATTACCGTCAAAAGTAATAAACTTTTTCTTGTCCAAAATGTCCAGATGGGACGTCTATTCCACGAGCACTGAGCGGGTAAAGCAGCCGGAGTGGTAGTTTGGTCACTCACCTATACCTAGCGCCGAGGTTAGGAATGAGTGGAACTATACCTCCGCTCCCCCCTCTATAACTCTATCGCTTGCACAGGGATAATTTTAACGTTCTGTTGTACATGACTAATTCTTCTTCTTCTTCCTCCTCTTCTTCTTCTTCTTCTTCTTCTTCTTCTTCTTCCGCACTAAACTCTGATAGAGTCTAGGCTTTCTCAACAGTATCCTTCCATTTAAGGCGATCCAATACTTGTTCTGCCCATTTTATAAGTTTCATCTTTCTCAGGTCGTTCCTAACGTCGTCTTCCCATCGGGACTTAGGCCTTCCCACTGGTCTACCTGTAGATGGTTTCCATTTGGATATTTTCCTTACAGTGCTGTTTTCAGGCATTTTATTTATGTCGAAACCAACTCAGTCTTTGGGCTTTAACATAGTTTATGTTCTGATGGTTTATTAACTCCACCAATTCCTTGTTTGTTTTAATTCTCCAAATACCATTACCCACTTTAGTTGCCCCAAGTATTTTTCTTAGTATTTTACTCTCAAATACTGACAGTCTCTCTATAACACTTTGTTTAAGGACTCATGTTTCGCAACCGTAAACTACAATTGGTCTAATTACTGACCAGTATAACTTCAGTTTGGATTTCCTGGACACCAGTTTGCTTCTAAAAAGAGGTTTATTTGCATAGAATACTTTATTTCCCTGTACATGGCTAATTGTTTCGCAAAATTTCACGTAATTCAAATAATGTGAAAGTTAAGTGTGTGTTCTGTGCTTTTTCGCTTGCCATGTTCACAGAACATATTTGAACATTGCAAGTTGTATAAAAGCGTTACGGGAACAAACGTTGTTGGTCCTGTAGTTTCCGAAGATCTGATGGCTCACGAAGTGACTAGTGTCACTGCCACAACACGAGTTGGCGGTTGATACTAGGAAGTTCTAACCCTTAAAGACATTGTGGCTATTTGTAACGTAACGCTCGTAGCGAACTTCTTGCAGACTTGTTATTGGGTTACAAAAATTTGCACATAATGATGCCCGAGTGTGTCTTTACTTATGACAGAACAAAAGTATGATAAAAATATGACACTGTATCTTCATTATTTAAGTCACCTTGGCGACCCAAAAAAAGGAAAAATAAACGAACAAACGTCCTTAAGTCTTGTCAAACCTGCTTAAGATGGGCTCATTTTATGCCTTGTTTCGCAGTAATTGTGGGTGTTATTCTGAAATGGGACGGGACTTCGGTAATTTCTCCATATTTGCCTGTGTATATATTGTCCTTTGCACTCTTCATCAAATCTTATTAACGCGATCAAATCTGGGAGTAGGAAATGGACAGGTATGCGGCGTGCATTGGGGACATAAAAAAAACCCTTCTTTAGACGTTTGATTGAAAAAGCCAGAAGGTGAGGAGCCACCTGCGGGATCTAGACATTTAGAGTGAAAGGAATAAGTTACTGAGGGGGGTGTGAACAAGTGTGGTGTGGTGACCTTCTGTAAACTTGGCTACAAAAGTTTGGGTTTAGCAAAAGGTGGATAAAGTGCTGACTGTCTCTAGAAAATCTTTGCTCTATAGAGTTTCCGCTGACTGCAGAAACTCATGTGCAGTTTTGTGTTAGGATTCCTTAGATTGAAGAATTTGAAATTTGAAGCGCATTGGTTAGTAACGATCGATGCCCTACCTAAAAACACGACACGGTGCGAGAAATTTTGATGTACAAATGTTATAGCAAGTTGTGGGGTGAATAACTTGATAAGTAAGCTACGTTTATTTATTCTCCATACAGCTAGTACTTCCGTGGCAACTTGGCCACCAGAGAATAAAGAATATCGTATGAAGTGCTATTTGTTGCGAGATTTGGCTTTCCTACAGTGGGGTTGCAGTTTGTAATTTTATTTGGGTATTTTATCGGCACACCAACTGATGCACATACATAAAAATTTTACATTAAAACATTTAAAATCGCTCCAACATGTTTCGATCCTAAGATCATCTCCAGGGAGCTACACTATTCCTTTAAAAAGTCACATATTTAAAAACACTCACTGATTAATTTCCTTTTATTAACTTGGTGTTGTGGCAGCATGTCATATTGTGTAAGTCGTACGCTGCTGAGAATGCGCCTGGCTATGGGTGTGCGACGTGTGTGAAAATAATCAGTGAGTGTTTTTAAATATGTGACTTTAGCAAGGAACAGTGTAGCTCCCTGAAGATGATCTTAGGATCGAAACATGTTGGAGCGATTTTAAATGTTTTAATGTAAAAAAAAATTATGTATGTGCATTAGTCGGTGTGCTAATTAAATGATTCTACGAAATTCACGGTGCAACGATATAGATTATTTGGGTGTGTCATATCGGGTCGACTGCTATTTGTCTGCCGACGTTTCAGAGAAGGGTGCTGCCTCCATATTGAGAGTCTAGCTGTCAAAGATCAGGAATATGAACATGGAGTCATAACGCTTTTCCGAAACGCCGGTAACTTTTTACTAGGCGACACGACTAAACATAACTTAAGACTTGAATCTTCGATCATGCATTTTGTGAAATCTTAAGTCGTGGTAGGTCGTGTGGGGGACATGAAAGACGCGCGGTTCGTAAAAAGTGTTTAGACCCGCACTTAGGTTCAAGTTTCTTATTCCTGAAAACTATTATATTCCCGGCCTGAACACGCTCACTGCCTGAACATAAAACTTATGGCGCGTAATCAACAGACTGTAATTGTTTCATGGTGTTTCGTTATAAATGAACAGCCTCGCTGTTACCGCTAAATGCAACTAGCCCTCCCAGGATTAGGCTAATTTTGTTCTTTTCAAAAAGTGGTTGGTATCATTAGCTCTTAATTATGTTCTAGCGTGCGATGGAGGACAATCACAGCTGTGGGATGAGTGTGATATCGATTCAGAGGTCAGATTGTGGCTTTAAATGGTTATTGCCCGTTACCATGCACACGTCATATCAAACGAACTAAAGCACTTCGCAGGCGAGTGGTGCAGTGCACAATGACCCAAGCTGAAATTGCAGGTAGAGCGACTCGCTACGGGCTGGACGGTCCAGGGTTTGAATACCGGTGGAGAAGGGATTTTCCGCACCAGTCCAGATCGGTCCTGGGACCCCACTCACCCTCCTGTACAATGGGTATCGGGTCTCTTTCCCGGGGTTAAGTGGCCGGGACATGACGTTGACCACTAACTTCCATCTAGTGCTGAGGTTAAAGGAAAAGTAGAGATATATTTTTCCTCTGGGACTTCTTGGTCTCTTCCAGGGTGAACTTTTTACCTTTTTCTATAGAGTAGTTGAGGGCTGAATAACAGATTATTCGTGAAAAATTGATGCCAGTTAATCCCTTTCAAAATAGGATTATTTGAAGAGTAATTCATTTAAAACAACGCTGAAATTGAGTTATACTTCCGTGTTGTCGTGAACAACTTTGGTTACTCGTTCTGAGTATGTCGAAGCTTTAAGATTTATAATTCTCACATCGGTATAAAACTGTGATCACTTGTAGTTCTCAAAAGTAGAGGTAGAAACCAATTTTACAAAGTAACCAGTAACTCCTGAAGAAGGCAATTTTCCCACAGGAGCACGTAAACACAGTAACTTAATCCACTAAACTAATACACAGAATATTAGGGACGTTACGCTTTGTCGTTTGGTAAACAGTTCCCGACATTTCGAAGAGTCTTACTGCCTTCGTATTCAGGGTCAGTTGGTAAGCCTCTTTACACAGACACACATCGTTACACCCCAAAGAACTTAAATCTTTTGTAACATTGCTGCGAGGAACTCGGATCACGCAACTACTGCAAGCTTATTGACTACGTGTAGTTAGGTGTATGAAAACTTATAGTTTCAGGTAAAGTGGTGCGTAATGGCACACATTTTGCTACAGGACAGACACCTGTGTAGCCGGGAACTGTAAAAATCCGAGTAGCCTCTACGGAATTATTGCGCATATGTCAACAAACGCAAGATACGGGTTGTGTAGCAGTCGTGCATGTGCTTATTGTGTCACGAACAGCACATTTACCCACTGGCGATCAGCGTATAATTTTTTCCAGTTCGGTCCTTAGAAATGACTCTTTTAAGTAAAAGTGGCAACATAAAACTGGTAGCAATAACATTGTCTACAAGGTAGCTGGGGAGTTTGTAAACATTCAACGATCGGTTATTTTAAAGCTCCGATGAAAGCCTAGAGCGGAAGAACAGAGCGAAATGCGAAATAGAGCTGAGGTGGGGTTTTAAAGTCACGTTTATTTTTACAAACCTCCGATATTAATGCTTGCTTACAACATCGAGTTCAGGGTTCATTTCTGAAATAATGGCGATGATGATTATGATGATAATAATAATGATAATAATAAACCAATTTTTTTATGTCTAGATATAATAAGAAGGTAAAGTTTTCCCGTTACAGGCCCGGTGTGGTCTGTAACGGGACCGCAGCACTAGAAGGGGGTGAGTGGTCAGCACGCCCCGGCCGCACTCTACCCCCGGGAAAGACACGGTGCCCATTTTACAGGATGCTGTGTGGACCCCAGGGCCGGTCTGGACGGGCGGAAAATCTCGTCCCCACCGGGATTCGATCCCGGACCGTCCAGCCCGTAGTCAGTCGCTATACCGACTGAGATACCCGGCCCACGGAGTGGCCCAGAGGGTTCTAGGAAGTTAAGGTTCCCAGACTTCATGACAACGGCACAGGATGGTGGTAAGGTTGTCAGCCTTACGCACCGGCCGCCTTTACCCCCTGGAAATACTCCTGATACTCATTTCTGTTAGAGGCTGAGTCGACCCCAGGCCCATAGTGCGATCGGAAGGATTTGTCTAGGTATAGTAATTCCAGGAATTCGGATGTTAAGTAGCCGTTTCATTTCTTTACAACGGTACAGTTTTCCCTGAACCGAAGATTCTTGGAGAAGAGGAATTGACCTGGTAGGCCTATGGAAATTCTAGATAAAGTTATATTTATTCAAGACTATTAAATGACGGCCTGCGAACTTGTAAGATAGGGTACTTGGATCCTTGAACATGTGGGGTGTTAAGCTTTTTAAAAGACAGGATTCTTCAATAAAGTATAAAGTAAGAACTTCCCTCTTCAAATGGTTGAACTTGATGATTAATGAGTTACAGGAACTGTACGATTATAAATTTTGCAAGTTACAAAGGCAGTTAACAATGCAAATAATTTTAAACAAATAATAATTCGAAAACTTCAAATACCGCATGTTAAGGGGAAGTGCTTTTAGCACTAGTTAAAATTTAGCCTCATATTGTGCAAGCGACCTGCAACATCAAAGCACTGGATAATTGTTTGGTTCCAACACGAATGGCATAAGTTACTTTCCTCTTTAGTAGACTTCTTTCAGTCTGGCTCAGTTCGAGAGCAAAAACTATCAAAGCCAAAGCTTTCAAGCAACGCATTTATGAGATGTCTTCGAAAGAAACTGTTTCCAAGGCACAAAACTGATCGACATATAAAGGGTGTAGGGACTACCTAAGTGACAGTAGTCACAGCTATCAGATAAAAAGAGTGATGTCACTTCTTAATAATAATTGTGCAAGAGTTTGAGGGGAGACAATTATAAGCAGGCTTATGATGCAAAATGAATAAAATCCTAAGCCAATTACGTGTATAAAGATAAGAATGTTTCATAAGAAAATCAACTTTTTTTTTCCTTCTGAATCTGTAAGCTAATGGATTTATTTTAAAGTTGGGAGTCAAATATTTAAATTCTTTTCTGTACATATTTAGGTGCAGGGCTAATACCTCCCAACAATTTCAAATTTGAACACACATTTTACATCACTTAAAATCTACGACCCTATTTTTTATACTGTATCTCTTCCGTACAAGACGTATGTTGTAAAATATATTTTGAAATATTTGCACTTTTTATTGGTTAATGTATATTATTAACTCATTAACATGTTTCGGCTAATAATAATAAGAGACATTCACAGGGAGAAATTTGACAAAAAGGAGCGTTTTATTGACAAAACACATCTTCGACAATTGTATTTGGAAAATGGTACATTTAAAAGTTTAAATTTGAATTATCAATATGTGATATTAAACAGTCACTAAAATTAGGTTGAAATTGTACAAAATATATATGTGTTAGTATTTCCGATGACATCCATACATTCTCTTCGATTCTAATTGCATCAAAATTCAGTATAACACAAATATGTACATGGCAAAGGAACACACTCTACTGTGTCGATGTTTATCCTCAGGATGGCTATTATTGTTAGCCGAAACATGTTGGAGAATTAAGAATGTATATTAAATAACAAACGGCACAGTTATTTGGTAATAAATATACTTCACGTACTGTAGCCCTATGTTTTATTAAAATTGATCTGTCAAATCTACCTTACTGCCACTCCTTTTCTGATCTGTTGTAATGCTCAAAGCTCAGTTTCTTCCATTTTCTAAAATTCTATCTATATGTATGCTGCTAGTATTAGGCCTATACCATCACGGAGGTTAACGCCACCTTTCCCATAACCACAAACGAACACAATCGTGAGCATTTTCCGAAGAGTTGATATCACACCTTGTTAATTGATTGTGCTAAAATCGGCTTTAATATTATTATCAAATCTTGGTAAGCATCAACCAAACAAATTTTTCCACACAGTAAAGTGATACTTTCATTACGTCGTTATTTCAAGGATGTCACGACGTGTAAACTAAACACTTTGGCTCTCTAGGCCACTTGCTGTTCACTTTATTATAAAAAGCATGTTTTACGTTTTTACGAAATTTCGTCCAATCTTTTTATTCTTTGCCTTGTGTTTTGTGACAAACGTACAAAACTTACAAACCTTAATTATTATGCCTATTAAAGTACCGACGTTCGAATATAATTTATTACTAATCTCGGCCACACAGACTATATTTGTATTTTCAACTGATAATTCACGTCTTATATTTTGGAATTAAAAAATTCTAGGCCATGTTCTAATATGAGCCATATGTTTTTATCGCAAACGAGATTATTCATATTTTGTAAGTAGAGACGTGTTTTTCTTTGTTATATTTTAGGGACTGAATTGTTTATGGCAATCCTAGCTGGTTCCTACTCGACCGTCTACACCAATGGGACATTCTTAACAAACTGTTTTATAAATTCTGTTGAATAATTTTTAATTGCGTATGTCATTGTGAATATGACCACTCATTCATTCATTCATTTTGTAGTTTGCCTTACGACAGGTGCATAGCCTCTTCCATAGCCAGTTCTCCACAGACTGCGATCTAGTGCTTCCTGTTTCAATTTCCAGTAACCTCTCTTTTCCTTTAGATCACCCTGTAACAGCGTATGTCTTTTTCCTTGTCTTACCCTTACCGACACTTCTTCCTTCTATTTTTACGTCAGTAACGTGTTTTAGAAGGCTGTTCCTACGCAGGTATGACTAATCCACTTAGCCTTCGTTGGTTTCATTGTAAGTCGGATGCTGCTTTCCGTCTTGACTCTTTGTAATACTTCACTTCTCACACGATCGGTCCAACTGATCTTCTCCATCCTTCTCCAGCACCACATTTCAAAAGTTTCAAGGTTTTTCTGGTCTACTGTCTAAAGTGCATAATGATCAGCAGGATAAACAGCTATGTTCCTAACTTTACTAATTTCTTCCTTAAATATAAGGCCAATTGCTGGTGAAAAGTCTTGTCGAACGCTGCTGTTGTCATGGCAATCCTGGATTTGATTTCAGTAAACATCTTGCCTCATTTGTTATCATGCTACCCAAATAGTTGTAATATTCTATATTTTCCGGTTGTTTTGATCTGTCGTAATCCTTATTGTGGATGGTTGCCTCGAGATTCTCATCACGTTATTTGTTTTCCAAATTCATTTCCATTCCATAGCACATTCCAATTTTAATTAGTATATCAATGGGCCCTGTAACACCCTTTCCTCTACGGCCATAGCACGAGGTCATCTACATATTTCACATTGCGAAATTACCTGTCCTCCTGTTTTGAAGTCTCCAACGCCTTCACCAATTCCCGTGGTAACGTATTCCTTGCACAAGTCCAACTGGTGCAGGGAATACGTTACCAGTAGGATCGACGACAAACAGAATCCTTGTCTACCTCCTCTTCCATTATTCACAAATCTTGTCTCCCCTTTGTCGATTCGTATTTGAACACACTAATCGAAATGCTGGTCAATCTTCTTGAGCGCCAGTCGATACCATTGTTTTTATAATCTGAATTAATTTGTTCCAATTTTCGCGGCTAAGTGCTTACTGTCTGTCTGAATATGACGTCTCTTCAACATTGTAGTATCACATGTAGAAGTATTAATTGTGTATTTTAAATTGAGGTTCTGTAACCTGCTAGTAGGTTTGAAAAAAGCGTTTGTAAATTAGAAGTTTTGTTAGCTAACTCATGCAGCGTATTTTTCCCCTCACAATTTTAAAAATCTCTCGGCCATAAAGAAATTTCCCGAAATTAGTGCGATTCGCAGATCGGCAGAACGACTGACTTGGCCGCAGTAAACTACAGAAACTTTGTATTTAAAGAAAAAAACGTAAAGTGCTGGCATATAAGAGTTTCAGCACTTACAGTGTTACATTTTTGGGCTGGGATAGCGTAGCCCGTATGGCTAATTACAACGCCCTCAACAGTAGGAGGATCGAATACCGGTGGAGACGAGATTTTCCACAACCGTCCAGACCGACCCCAGAGTCCACCCTGCCTGCTGTGTAGGGGGTACCGATCTATTCCCGGCGGTAAAGCAGCTGGGGTGTGGCGTTGAAAATCCAGTCCCATCCAGCGCCGAGGTTACAGAAAACTTAAGAGCTCTACGTAAACCCTCTTCTGAGCCGTCATGGCCTGTGAAATTTAATTTACTTAACATTATTACATTTGATAAACAGTGAAAAGCTTACGTATCAGACATCTGTTGAAGGTTCAAGACTGGGGAGTATGACACCGTACGAACGGTAAATATTTACGGACTTGCCTTAAGAAAGGTGCAGCTCTTATGTACAGCGTAGTATTCCTGGAATGACCTGCATGCAGAGACAGCAGATGTTTCCCAAACGACGACAAATGTTCACCAATCACATTGGCTTCTCCCCAAGACGACTTAAATCTTAGTTAACAGCGTCGTGATACACTAAATCAAGCAAGGCGTTGGTTTTTTGGATGGATGTGCGTTTTTGCATCGATTTTCACAAAACTCGTAACCGATCAACGTCATTAGGTGGAGATCTTGTGCATATATTTTCACCAAAATCTTCAGAAATACGTAAATTACCGATAAAAATTTATTTACGACAGCTCGGAATGTATGACTTGTCACCGAGCTTCCCCCCCCCCCCACGAAACTCACGCTTGCACGAAAAATTTTCATGAAGGAATTATATACTGAATTTTTTGAGTCCGACACGAATTTTCGAGTCTGATATTACGTCATGACGCGGGGACTTAGTCTCTATATACGGCCTTTTCCTTCGTATAGAGGCCTTTAAAGGTCTCTGTGCACGGCATGGTAGTCAAAGTGGGAAGGGAAGTCCATCTCCATTCATTCTCACTCTCGGCACTAGATGAAGTGATTGATCACCTGCATGCCGCAGCTGCTTCATATCTTAGGAATGAGACCCTTGTATGCATCACATAGGACGCTGATTGGTTCCCAGTCCCGGTTTACAACAAAGTGAAATTTTTGCACTGGTCGGGAATCGAACGAAGATTTTGTTAATGTCCAGGCCGTAGTATAGTCACTACACCAACTACACTATCCCGGCTGTTATAAATGTAGAAAAAAGCTGAAGTTATCTAGGTTGATAGCAGTCTCAGGAGGAGGATCATACTATGTTGGGCTAATTTTAAAACGGATATGAAAATGGAATATCAAAAGAAAATGCTTCATCTCTGTGGCACAGTGTATACCGGCATCACCTTTAGCGGGGCATGGTTTCGTTTATTTCAAGGTATGGGACAGGACTGCAGCCGATTTTAAAGGAACTTACACAATAGAAGACGCATTACCGCTATCTTACTGAAAGATGACAGTGATGGAGGGGAGGTGATGGAGGGGAGGACAGGAAGAGGTGTAAGGTTAAGAAGATCGTAAAAGCTGAGCAGAATCCGTTCGGAAATTAAGTTTCGTGTTCTGAACTGTATGCGAGAGGGCAATAAGCGTAATGGATCTCCCAGAAATCAGATGTGAAAGTACGAAATGTTTCACGAGAGAGCTGCTGTAAAGGGAAAAGTGGCGATGAACTTGCTAGCGCGCTAAAGAAGTAGACTCTCTTTAAAAGCTGATGCGGCTAACAGTCACTTGCTAACAGGAAGATTTTTTGTAGTATTTCGCTGTTTCGTGTGAGTGGGTACGAGACGGGAGTCTGTGATTTGTAACAACTCTTGTATTTATATAGTGAATATTCTCTATCACGGGAACCTATGACTTTTTAAACAATGTTGTATATATTGTGGGGACCGCGGTCGCACAGTGATTAAGGTGCTGTACCACAAATCGGAATGCCGCTGGTTCAATCCCAGCTGGTGTCATTGGAATTTGTCATTGACATAAAATTCTTCCGACAGCCTCTAACAGAAATGAGTACCAGGAGCATTTCCAGGGGGTAAAGGCGGCCGGTGCGTAAGGCTGACAACCTTACCACCATCTTGTGCCGTTGTCATGAAATCTGGGAACCTTAACTTCCTGGAACCCTCTGGGCCACTCCAGGCCAGTAACGGGCCTGCTTTACCTTTTTTACTGCATATGTTGTGGAAACGTTAGAATGCGTAAGAAATGTTATGTGGCATGGGAGACAGTATATTTGTAAGAAATGTTCTGTAATAGAAATATGTAAGTTCGTAAAAGATTTTTTTAAAATATTACTGAACCCTCTGAATTTCTAAGAAATATTCTATTCCATGGGAAAAGGTGAATTTGTGAAACGTATCCTGTGTCATGAAAATTTGTGAATTTGTATAAAATATGCTGTTATGGGAGCCCATACATTTGTAACAGATATTCGATACGACGGGAATCTGTAAATTTTGAAGAAATATTCCACACCATGTGTAATTGTGGATTTGTGATTACTCTTCTATATTATGGGGATCTGTGAATTAGTAAGAAATATATTGTCATGGGAACCTTTAAATTTGTAACATATTCTAGCGTAGATAAACTTAGATAAACTGTAGTCATTTTCAATGTAGTGGATGTACATTGGCCAAAAACCTGGTGTTAACATAATTTTAGCAATTGACTAACTTAATGCAAAAATTCTTGTTTCATAATAAGTTCATTATATTCCACTACATGTTTCGAGCACTGTTGTGCTTATCGACAGGAGGTCAAATTGTATTATACAGCATCTGGTATCGTTACACTCACAATTTGACCTCCTGAAGGTGAGCACAACTGTGCTCGAAACATTTAGAGGAATATAATGAACTTATTATAAAACAAGAAATTGTGCATTAAGTTGGTCAGTTTGCTAAGAAACTGCAAAACATAAAAAACCTGGTGTTAACAGTCATACCTAAAGGAATGCATTTTGAAACTCAGCTGAAAATATATAAATTACCAGATTATATGTATCACGAAAAACCTATGAATTTGTGATGCATTTTGTATATTATGCGGAACCGAATCTGTAACAAACATTATCTGTTACGGGAAATGTAAATGGGTATCAAATATTATGTCACTGGTTGATACGAATAATTCGCGTTTGGATTTTACGTCAGATCTGGAGTCTGTAAAATACGTGATCTGGAAAATCAAGGTAATCTGTAAACCGCAGGAGTTTTTCACGTAGAATGTCGATTAATGTGTGGGAAGTGCAGTAGCAACTAAAAAGCAGTCATGAGTGAAAGGGTTTCATATTTAATAGTATAAGCTCTTGTTTCTTCTTTGTACTCAGTATTTGTACGTGCAGTTTCTAAACTAAACACAGTGTTTCAGAGCCACCAACAACTTCTATCCACACAGCGCATTTAGGCAGTTCAGATTTGAAAATGCACACCCCACTTCACTTCAAACGACACCTTGAACATTAGTTCTGCCTTGTGGGTTCTGCTCCTGGTGTACAAGATTTTGATCGATTTAGTGTTGTGTGGTCTCTCGTAATTACCTGGTGTTCAAATGCAGCTAATGGGGAGATCGCACCTTTTTGTGTGCGATCGGAGTTCACTCTAGTAGGCTTCCCTGTGCCACCCACCACCCACTCCAGCAGGCAGTGGCGGATCTAAAAGTGTTATGTGTCCAGTCCTTATTGTAGCCGATCATTTTTAGTACAGTTGTTTCTTAGGATTGCTGGCGTCAGTTACGGACGGTTCATGGCACGCATTGTAAGTTAATCTGTCAGCGTATATTCGGGACCGTTGGCATTAGGAAGGAGGGGATAAATTTAAACGAGAAAACGTTAGGAGCTGATAACGGAAGCTAGCAGTCTAGTAAGGAAGTCATTCGCGTCGAGTGTGGTGTAAGTAGGAGTACAGAGAAGTGACTGTGTCAGTTTGATAGAAATTATCTAGTTGTTTTACTGGATATAGCGTTCCATTATTTTGTATCAAGAATAAATTGAGTAAATAAAACAAGTAAAAAAGAAATAATTAAAACTATATGTGATTCGGTGAACCACACCCGTTCCCCGGAAGAGGATCGCCTACCAGATTGAGCGCGTCGGGACAACAAAGTTACGAAGGGTCAGTGGCGTACCGAGGGGGGGTTTGGGGTGTTTAACCCCCCCCCCCCCGGAATTCCGAAGGCCTTCCAAAATCGTGCCAAACTCATACCGATTGTGAAAACTGTTAAAAATTGCTGAATTTAGGAAGCCAGCACTCCATGATGTTCGGGAAAAAGACAGTAAAATTCTAAAAATACCTTGGTTCGCAATTGTTTTACATTTGCAATGACAAATAAATTGGTTGTCATTATAAATAGTCTTAAAGTACCAACAATTAAGAAACTTTTACTATATGAAATGAGATTTCTTGTACCAAATTACAGCTGCTTCCAGAACCCTTGAGTAGGGGATAGGGGGCTACCGCCCCCACATCCCCGTTCTCTGTCCTCAACTGAATTTGTTGAACCCCCTCCCCCGAACAAAATTCCTGGGTACGCCATTGATTCAGTAGAAATGTTTAGTGCCTACACGCAGGAAGTTAAGTTAAAAGTTTTATAATTC
>Ga0131853_10004194_pt1 | contig 25842 bp, 19 predicted proteins | sample TergutLab28metaG_FD_92764 | JGI IMG/M metagenome (GOLD analysis project Ga0131853, IMG submission 92764) | Labiotermes labralis P1 segment gut microbial communities from Petit-Saut dam, French Guiana - Lab288 P1 (version 2) (version 2) | ecosystem: Host-associated > Arthropoda: Insects >... | reverse complement strand
TTCCAAAAATTAATAGTTATGTACTGCGTCACTATAATGCACTTAGTTAATTTTATGGTGTTCCCATGAACTCACAAAACACACACCCCTATGGTGAAGCACTGCTAGAACCCTTTGTTCTATAAATTGAATTGTAACAACACGAGTTGCATACTTGTTCCCCTATGGAAAGCGACTCACAGACCGACCGATGCTATGGCAGGATGCGTACGAACTGAAGCGAAGCTAACCCAACCAGACAAAGAAATGACACTATGACGTAACATAACTCGTGATGATTACGTCATTTCACACGGTCACGAGTTGTGCAATCACTGCACCAAAGTTACGCATATTATTTGAGAAAATTCAACTGTAAAAATTCGCCCTTAGCGTAACAAACTCCATAATCATTTCTTGAACACAGTTGATGTGCTGTACAAAATTATAGAAATAATTTGTTTTGTCATTAAGTATTTAGTTATCCTATTCATGTAAAATGCCGGTCCCAGTGGCTGACTGTCTAAGGCATAGGGTTGCGGCCGCTCGCCTCCTAAGATTGTGGGTTCGAATCCCCAATTTGCTTCTAGACGTGGTGGAGTGCGGTTATGTTTACGCAAGGAGTGAGCCGGTCGAGCAGCTACCCTTGAAGCAGTGAGCGTGTTTGTGCGGTGATACTACACCAACAGGCTATCAGCGGGAGACAGTGAACATGACTGAACGGCAACAAACGATTGACTGTGCAAATTGCTGGCCCTCTGAGACACGTTTACATAAAATTCAGGGACCCACGGAGGATGCAGACAATATTGACAGCGACCCAGGGGCAAGAGGATTTTCGACACTAAAACGGCGAAATCTCCAAAGTTCAAATCGAGGCAGTCAGATTAGGAATGCGACGAGTGAGGGTGGCGAGCTTACCCCCCGAAGTGGAAATGGCGCTGGGTGCATTTGGTGGAATACATGACATTCAACCGGAAATATGGCCAAATGCCTATTGCTATCGGGTTTCCAATGCAGTAAGTGTGGTAAGCATGTCACAGGTCAAACATATCCCTTCGCATGTGGTGGTGGCAGGGTACAGAACGCTAATATCATCCGAGGGGCAGCCGACAACTTGTTACAGCTGCAACGAACCGGGTCATCTGCAAACTGCGTGCCCGCACAGACGACGGGAGCGAGCGGAAAGCAGACTGGCAACCACGGCATTATGGGCGGAAGTGGCGGCGACGGGGCCTATTTCAAACACCACGACAATATTGGATAGGGCCACAGACATGGCTGAACCTGATAGCGTCCCCACGCCCCAGAAGGACGATATAGGCCAAAGGGGAGTGGAGACCGCATCTGCAATGGAGGAAGAGCGGGTACTGGAACCTAAAATGGACACAGCGGGCGAACGACCACAGGTGGATCGAAAGCGACGGACGCTCAGTAACGCCTATGCCCCACCGTCCCGGGAGAGGCTGGAGGACAGGATGGAGACACCTCAAGAGCAGCAACTAGTGAGGCGATAGCCCGGCAACGAGGAGAGTGGACGGTCCATCAGAGACAGCATGGACGTGGAAGGGGCACTTTGGAGTGGAGTAAAGGCGGGAAAGAAGGTCGTCTAGCGCCCCGGGACGGGATGCAAAAGACAGCTACGGCGACCAGTCCCAAAAGGTCCAAAAATTGAAGATCGACAGACAGGACGACACTCCTCCGGTGCGACGGTGGAGTAGATCGAGGACAACGGGAATCACTTTCCTTTAAGAAAGAGGCCTCCCGCACCTTAGTAAGACTCGCGATGCCTGAGATTTATAAAATCGCGACCCTCAACATTAACGGCATGGTTACACCACCCAGGATAGCGATGCTGGAAGACTTCTTGCAAAAACATGAAATAGACATCATTCTCCTACAGAAAGTCACGCGGCCTATCTTCGATGACATCCGAAGCTTTGCAGCTTACACAACAGAGGCACTACGGGGCGAGGGACGGCGATCCTGACACGAGACCATATTCAGCTTACGAACACAGTATGTCTCTCTACTGGCAGGGGAATGGCCGCAGATTTCCAAAGTGTAAGCCTAGTGAATATCTACGCACCGTCTGGAGCCGAGAGGAGGAGGGACAGGGAAAACTTCTTTTCGAATGAACTCCCATACCTACTGCGGGGCATCCCACCATCGCTCCTGGTTGGAGGCGACTTCATTAGCGTCCTCACAAAACTGAACGCCACAGGACACCCAAACTACAGTCGGGCCCTGCAAGAGTTCATTAGAGGATTTGACCTAGTACACATGTAGGTGACGTCCCAGGAGCGCGCTAACTATACCCACTACACCAGTCGGGGAGCCTCGAGGATTGATAGGATATATGCGTCGCGCAACCTGAGCAGACAAAAACGGGGTGCGGAAACAAGAGTCGCTGCGTTTACTGACCACCTGGCAGTGGTGATACGAATAGCCCTTGAGGTCACCACCATGCGGCGCGGACGCAGTTATTGGAAGATGAATACGGCTTTACTGAGTAAGGAAGGTTCCCAGAAACAATTTTAGCAGCGTTGGGCAGAATGGTCAAAACAGACCAAAAACTACCCTACCATGGTGATGTGGTGGGAACGAGTGGCAAAAGTGCACGTCAAGAAACTCTTCATCTGTGAAGCGACGAAAGGAACCACAAATGGGGCGAGGATCTGGCTGTGAATCAAACGACGTATAGCATGGATTCTGCGCATTGGCCCGGCCCATATACCACCGGACTGGACAACAAGACCCCAGTTCCGGCTATGGCCACCTCAGCGACACCGGGCGGTGTTATAGATACTAGCCCAAATGGTGTGGTACAGAATTAAAGAAAGTGCAGCATGCACTGAGCAAGATTACTGCGACTTTCTGTGACAGACACGCTGGAAGGCGTATGAGGCCAAACATCGCCGGACCAACGTTGGGAACTATCTTGAGATCCTATGACCACGATCTCACAAGAGGGACACACCGTGGAGCGACAGCGTCGGGGTGACTTTTTACAGTGCTTTGGCAACGGTAGGAGTGGAACAGAAATAGACCCATGCGAGTATGATGCGTGGACCGCAGGGGCATGAAGGCATAGGAGCATAAGCTGTCCCTGGCCATTAGGTGGATGTGACTCAGTGTTGTTCATGGGCAGCAAAGTGTGTCAAACTTGCACTCTTGTGTAGTGTAAAGTGAGGGGGCAGGGAAATGTGTGCGAGGTGTACGAGTACAGTGTACGAGAGAGAGGTGAATTGAAAGGCACGGTGGTGTGGGGGAGTGATAATGTCCATTGTCCTATGAACACTCTCACTTCAGAGACGATACTGACAGTGTCTGTTACGTATGTGCTGGAATATACACAATGTACCTTAATAAAAGTATGTTGGTAATAAATAAAATTCCACCGGGGGCATGGATGTTTGTCTGTTATGAGTGTTGTGTTTTGTCAGATAGAGGTCTCTGCGACGAGCTAAAACTCGTTCATTGAAGCTCTACCGATTGTGGTGCGTCGTTGCGTGTAATCTAGAAACCTCGTGAATGAGGAGGCCCTGGCCGCTGGAGTGCTGTTGCGCCCAAAAAAATCATACACAATATTCTTAATATAAATGTTATTCCAAATTTTATCTCTCACTTTTGAACTGCACTTTTCTGTCGCTCTTACCACCGCGGCACCGAAATACTGTATTTCATCAGCTGACAAAACAAAATTTACTTGCTTCATATAGGCTGTGATTGGGGTACATGGGTAATAACTCAAGTCACAGCGTGCATAGAGTTCTAAGAAAACTATCCGCTGTTGTTTTAACAGTTGAACATTTTATGGATTTTTTGACAGAGGCCTTCTCGTTGTGTAGTAATAAATTTGTATAATGTATTATATTCTGTCATTACAGAACTATATATCAGTACAGTGACATTACATATACACTCAAGTCACATTCTGGCAACGTGAAATGGGATCCCATTGAGTGCTCACTTTACTGTACCTTAAAAATATTCCCTATTGGCCTGAAGATGACCGTTTACGGTCGAAACATGTTGCCATAATATGACCTGAATGTATATGTAATATCGCTGTACTGATATATAATTGTGTATTGACAGAATGTAATACATTATACAAATTATCTGGGTGGTTTCTCCTGCGCTGTAATTGAAATTCTAACAAGTGTGCAAGTGTGTCACTGTACTGTATAGAACGGACCATTTCGAAAGCACTACTTACCTACTGTAAAAACTCCCTGATGATGGTACCCATAGAGTGCCGAAACATGTACGAGAAGATTTTGGGCATCTGTTGCTTATATATTCCTGTGCATGTAAACTTGGTTTTATAATTTGATTTGTATACTAAACACGGCACACATGATATTTAAGTGTTCTGCTTCATCTTAATCCTCTAATTTATGTCAAATACAACCCGCAGGTTTTCCGTGTGCGTGTGTGTGTGTGTTAAATATTACATTGCTATGGCGATAAATATTTACACAGTTTTACATGTCGGATTGGGGGACCGCGGTAGCACAGTGCTTAGGGTGCTCTGCTACAAATCGGAAGGTCGCTGGTTCGATCCCAGCTGGAATTTTTCTTTGACATAAAATCCTTCCGATCGCACTATGGCCCTGGAGTCGACTCAGCCTCTAACAGAAATGAGTACCAGGAATATTTCCTGGGGGTAAAGGCGGTCGGCGCGTAAGGTTGACAACCTTACCACCATCCTGTACCGTTGTCACGAAATCTTGGAACCTAAACTTTCTGGAACCCTCTGGGCCACTCCAGGCCTGTAACGGGACTGCTTTACCATTAGATGCTGAATTAAAGCACTGTCGCCACAAAGGACTGGAGAGTGCCAAATACCACGTAGCCTGCAGTACTGCATTTCTTGACTCGGTTACTGAAGGCCCCCTACAGTGGGGCACTCCTGTTTTGTATTAGGGAGACCTCAGTACAAATTTTCCTCCGAAACACCAACCTTCATAGAAGTTCCTTCAGGCAAATGCCGGCGTGGGGTTTTTAAATGAGGCCACATTGTGGCCCGTCCACACTCCTTCTTGATCATTATTCACTCTTCAGGCTATAGTTCGACGCTCCGCACTCTGAACTATGGGAAACAAACTGACCGTAAAGGAACTAATTATCTAAATAAACATCTAAGCTACAGCGAGCAGAATCTTTCTTGGTGAGCTAGTCCAAAAATCTCTATTATATTTTGGGAACACAAAATCCATTACCGCCTTCACAAGAGCTCACGCCTGATCCCTATATGAGCCACACGAATCCAATCCACACCCTAATATCTCGTTTCTTAAGATTCATTTTAATACTACCCTCCCATCTTTGCCGTGATTTCCCGAATCTGTTTTCTCCTCGACATTTTCACACCAGAACCCTGCATACATACACCTTACCTCCCATGCATTCCACATTCCCAGACCATCTTATCCTTCTTGATTTAATGAACCTAATAATATCTAGAGAGCCGATCCCAGTGGCCGCGCTGTCTAAGGCGTGGGTCTGCGGCCGCTGGCTTGCTGGGATTGTAGGTTCGAATCCCGCCGAGTGCGTGGATGTTTATCTATTGTGTTGTGTGTTGTCAGGTAGAGGTAGAGGTCTCTGCGACGGGCTGATCACTCGTCCAGAGGAGTCCTACCGGCTGTGGTGCGTCGTTGTTTGTGATCATGAATCCTGTATAATGAGGTGGCCTTGGCCCATTGAGGGATGTTACGCCATGGTACAAAAAAATTTATATCTAGATAGGAGCACAAATCGTAACTCTACTACTAATGCAATTTTCAAATTAGCCACAAGTAATTATATGAACACGCAAGCATTTCGACCTCCAACTCAATAAACATAATTACATTTTTCTACTGTTCTTGGGATATTTGAGTTACCTCAATTATGTTATCTTCCTTGTGTTCCTATTTCAAATCTGTCAAAGTGTATCTGTCTAGAAACTTCATAGTTATTTTAATGACGTTGTTCAGCTTCTTCTATGATCTTTTCTACCCGATGTCAACACCACAGTCAGCTTCACGTTCCAGGATCCGAGGGTACTGCGAGGTGCTTTGTGCATCAGGTTAGGAAATGACAGCTGATGACATACTTAGGAAGCTAAGGGAATTCATATGTTATTCCCTTTATAATATACACTCGTCTCTCAGGACGGTTGACATGATTAAAATAAATAAGATGAACTGGCCCACAAATTAAATAAAGAGAACGTGCTTTCAAAATTTGAAATGGAAATTGAAGGTAGAAACCTTTCTGCATAAAATTAACCACTCTGCTGTTAAGGCATATGGGAGCGTGAAGCAATATTGGGAGACGAGTGGTGAGCTATGCACTCCGCCCTTTTACCCATGAAAATGAGCCCCTTCCACCCGCCGAATGAAAAGCCTGGACGGGCTCCAGGGTCGGTGTGGGTGGTCTACCGGGAACACAACCACGATTGCTTGGTCTTCTAGCCTGTAGCTAGGCATTATACGAATTGAGCTAACCCAGGTGCTTTCGAACAGAAAGTCTCAAGGGAAGTTACCTGCTTGAAGATCATTAACTAAGTGGGACTACGATATTATGCTTGATCTGAAGGGACAGTTGAAAGATGAATATCTCAACGTGCACATTTGTAAGTACTACACTTCCTGCCGTCTTGATTTTGAGCGTATATCAAAGAGGAGCTGAGAGAAATGTGTAAATATTAACTAAATTACCGAGTTGTGTACGGAATGAGCTTTCGTAACTGGGAGTCCGAGTTGCAAATTTCGGACCCCTAGACTATCTTTCGTGGTTATCTGCAAGAATCCCAATAAACAGTGTAACAGTTTTGTGAATCAGACTACGACTTCTGCTTAACACAGACTTTGCAAGTAACTCTCCCAAAAATTGCCCCACTACACTAATTTACTTAACCTTTAGACGCCTAACGTCAACTATAGTTGACGTACCGTACCGCTAACCTCCAAAGTTGCATTTTATATATTTATTCAACAAATATAGGTACTGAATATTTTAAACATGGTGTATAATCTCAGTTTTTTTTTCTCTTCAAAATACAGTTTGTTTCATAATTCTAACACTTTTGGTTCCTGTATTATTCACATTTTATATACAGGTGTGCTAAAATTAAAAAAATAATTCCGGCGCCAAAAGGTTACAATACGAGTGGAAATTGCTCGACCATCCACCGTGCAGTCTGAACCTGACCGCTGGCGACTTTCACTGTTTCCTCCACCTCAAAACTGTTTAGCAAGGCAATATTTCACCGACGGCGATGAGCTTCCTTCTCTGAGGAGGAGATACAAAATTTAGCGTCCAGCTATGATAAATGTCTCAATTCCTACGGCGATTTTGTAGAAAAGTAATGGAATGTACATATACTAGTTACTTCTTGGGTATAAGGAAATTTGTTTACAGTGCTTGATATCTGTATAGCCAACCGGTCTCTACTTTCTGAACGACCCTCGTATTTCTATAAATAAGTCACGAATCATTCTAATGAGGCATTAAAAATGTAATGTGGTTGTTGGTACAAATTCGTGAATTATTGCACTTGTGTCAACCAATATTTTATATGAAAAATTACAGCAGGCGTTATGAAGTGTCGTCTAATTTATTCATGCTGTAGTTTTGTCGGTGTTCATGAGCGACAAATTAAGACACTTAATTCGGTTTTAAAAAAGAGACATTTTTATTTTGTTTGTCAGTTGTTTTTAAAGCAGAACTACTGGTCAGTAAGTTAACATCACGCCCAACATTAGTCCTTCGATTATAAAACAGAAACATATGTGTTGGCTTTTGACAAAACCTCATTTTCACAAACCGGTTTGTTTGTTGGCTTGATTTGAAAGTGGAGGGGGTGACAGTAGATATAGGGTGGTCTTATACATTTTTATAGTCCAGGTCCACTACAGGAGCGCAACCGAGATAAATTCCTGTCTCTTTCCTCTCATTATCTCCGTAAGCTTAGTGTTCGTTCTAGGAGTGTCAATTAGGTTTCCCTAACGAGCGGCAGTTCCTGCTGTGGCCAGGACATGCACAACACAGCGTGCGCTGATTGCTACTTGTTAAAAAAAATTGTTGTCAGGTTCCATCATAATAACTGGACATGCGTACATGCTGATTAGAGCAACAAGGGAAATCGTTTTAACTAAAGGTTTTCCTATTAAGACATACACCACAAATCTCTTAGCCAAAAATGCAGAAAATTGCCATCTTGTACACCAAGGCATTATAAAAGAAAATCAGTGTTGCGATAATATGAAATATGACGCCATTTAGTTTGGTAAATATAACAGAGGTCCGAAGGGATGCTACCAAACTTCACGGCGTCACATATGTAAAGACGTCTGTCTTAATATTCATCTTTCGAAGACTTCAGATTTCTTAAAGAAGTAGAAGAAATTTGTGATATTTACTGCGTATTGAAAAAATTATCCTATCTCGAAAAATATTAAGAGCCAAAAAAAATGAATGTTTAACCACAGAGAGCTTGCTTATTTTAAAAAGGAAAATAATACACAATTCGTCGTTCACAACGCCATTTTTGTAATTAAATATCAATGTGTACTATACGGGTAGGCTTTTTTCCAGTCATCATCGGTTACTGCATTTAAAATTGGTGATGGTTGGAAATAGGGCAGAAACATGTATTACAAATTGACATTTAATTAGCTAGATTGAGTTTCGAACGACGAATTGTGTATTATTTTCCTTTTTTTTTTTTTTTTGGTACATTTAAACTGGGTGTATGCAATTAAGCTAGTGTATTTGTCTGTCATAATTTGATGTAACTGCACGTTCTACTTTGACTAGTACTGTACATCAACAGCACAGGTTTTTATAGGTCGTACAAAGTACCTTCTTTTATCCGTCCAGTTACGTAAAGAAGAGTATCTGAAAGACTAGAATCTAAACACGAAATGTAAGAAATAGAAACACTTTTTTATTCTAAATGCATTCTATGTCGTACGAAGTATGAGATTTAAGAACCATCAACTTTACTTTGATCCAGATTCGATTAACAAAGCCTATTCCCCCCTTCATCCCCTTTTGACAGTACCAACACATGCCACGTCAGCTCATACATCTTATTCCATGCACTTATTCGAGGCTTCTTGCTTCCAGTTGGGAGAAAGTCATGGTAGAACATGCATTCTGTATTGTCGTCGTTTTTTGCAGGCATTTCCAACTGTTTCTGTTCTATCGCTGCAAGTTTATCATTTCTTACCAAAATTTTTTTCTCCCGTAAGTTTCTAGTAATTCAATATCTGTAGCAGGCCTGTTGTTGAAAGTGAAAATGGCTGATATTTTAACTTTCAAGACAGATGTTTCTGTAGATTCAGATGCAGTCAGATTTTTCTGGTGAACTTGTCTTGTTTCTGGAATCCAGTTCATCTTTCGAAACATGTTACAAATTATATTCATCCTCTTCCATGTGCAAGTAGCACATACTATTCTTCATACAAACGTGTCCAAGGTTTAAGTTTCTTCCTCATTACTTCAATAATAATAATAATAATACCTACTTTACCGATAAGCGCCGGTCCGACGCTCTAGCAAGTTTTTATTACACTTTCTAAAAGTTGGTATCACTGCGATAGTTGTTTAGCTGACGTCATTGACTGTTAAACCTCGCTGACACACGGCGTATGGAGCAATGCTGGCGGATCGTCAGGAGGAAAGCTGGACCTGCGCTTATCGGCAAAGAAGAAAAATAAACTCTATATAATATAATGTAACTAGAAGTGCGGGACGTGTCATGGCTCCGGTGGTTATTCGCAGACATCTTACCGCCAAGGTACGGGTTCAGTCCCTGGCCAGTCCGTGTTGGATTCGTGGTGGCCAAAGAGACACTGGAACAGGTTCTTTTTTTCGGATTACTTCAGTTTTCTCCGTCATTATCTTGTCAACTGGTGCGCCATGCTCATTCAATCATTCATTCATTCATTCTTTCTTTCACTTAACACCTACCGTATATATGCAATATAAGCATTTGTGGTGGTCTGTAAATAACACACTTAAAAAATTGGAAACGTAATTTACAAAATTACTTGTAACATTCAGCGTAATATTTAAATAATCCCAGAGTTTTTTATTGGTTGAGAGATTCTTTTAAAACTAAATCGGGATCCACAGCCGAGCATGTAACAAATACTGCAATTATTCCTTGTTAGCGAAGAGTGTGATTGTCTTTTTATAACCTTGCATTCAAACGCTGGTGTGTAAAATAGCAGTTTATTTTCTAGGCAATTCTACACAAACGAGACACAAAGATATATTTGTCTCGTTACAGCATCTAAATATGGAAAGTGTGGAATGTGTGGGTCACATACTTTCGTTTAATAACAAGCGCTGCCACTCTTTTGGTACAAAACTAACAGAGATAAATTTCTCAGCTGCTCCTATTGCAGATGTAGACCGAGATAAAACAAGAGTCGCCGCACCTTTGCGCTTGTGCACACCTTTAATTGACGCTCTTAGTACGGACCCAACATAGAAGAATGTCTACATAAATTTCTTAATTCGCCTTCTGCAGGGACACGGGAAATGTAATTTTGTTAAAGACTACATAAATCCTAAATGTGAGATCTGAGTTTCTAAGAAAGTGACTCTGAAATTTAACGTCGTATTTCAGAAGGCCCAGCTTGTGGTGTCGGATAACGAGGCAGGACATTCCTCTGAAACTTTGGTACTTCTAACAAGACTACATGGCGTGACGACGTCGACGTTCCATACATCGCCATTCTCGAATTGGCTGCGTATACAGCAGTTTCCGTACCACAATTCAGTGTACACTTATCGTTTCCTTGTCGTAAAAAAATATATATTTTTAAATCGAACTTTTGTTGAAACATACTTTTCGCAGCTCGATTAGTCTTCCGGTTATCACAGTTTTCCAAATTCTCTCAATTTAATATTTTATTTAATCCAGTTACGAACATTTTGTTTAACGTTATTTGCTGCACATTAGCTACTGCCCGTGTATGGGCTGGGTAGCTCAGTCGGTATAGCGACTGAGCTACGGGCTGGACGGTCCGGGGATCGAAAGCCGATGGGGGGCGAGATTTTTCGCACCTGTCCAGACCGGCCCTGGGGCCCACCCAGCCACCTGTACAATGGGTACCGGGTCTTTCCCGGAGGTAAAGAGCGGCCGGGGCGTGCTGCTGACTACTCACCCCCTTCTAGTCCCGTGGTCAAGAAAGAGTAGAGCTATACCTCTACTACCCCTATGGGCCGTACGGTCTGTAGAGAACCCCAGTGCCTGTACAAGGGTGCACTTTAACTTTTTTCACTGCCTGTTTACTCCAAGTAACACTACACGTAGCTGTAGATATGAAAGATAAGAAAGAAGAGAGACAGCGTGGAAGTAATTTGCAAGATTACGGTCTGCTGTCGTTTGACGTCGTCTAGTTTTGTAGGTGCCTACCTACATCACGGAAGAATTGGATCCATGTTTTATCTACCCTGAAGAAAGGGACAGCAGGTTCCTCCGAAACGTTTGTACCCATTTATCAAAATACACCCAGTTACCACCAAACGGCCATCACAGCACTCGCCATAGTGAGAACCTCAAATCTGAAATATTGGTGAAATTTTTTCAAAGTTAACTTTGACTATGGTTACCGGAACAAGGGTAGAACCCAGAGACTGTCAATGTACGTAACAGTTTGGTGTATAAAAACGCGTTGTCTCTGCACGCGGAATTTAACTCGTTGATAAACTTTATGGCTGCCTTCCTATCGCCAAATTTCATATTAAGTACAAATGTCAGCTGTCTTGATTTTCGCTTTCCTCATTTTCAAGAAAATACAAGGATAACTCTGAAAAATATTTTAGAAATTTTCCTTCCACTTTTCTTGTAACTTCCATTTAACATTTATTGTACAGTGCACAATGGAAGCTTGTGACATAGGCCTCTTGAAAATCTGTCATTAAAGAAACCATGTCTATATTCTGTCGAAGTTATATTAATGTTTATAAAAAGGAATATTTTGAAAATTAACATATTACCTGCTATTTAATTTGTTACACAGATTCCTTTTCAAACGCATAGTGTTGCAACCTTAAAACAGTATGCTTCCATCTACAAAACTGTACGGTGTCATGTCCCAAAAATGTGTTTATGACATTCACTGACATAAGAACATCAAATATCAAAACTAAACCTACGTACTTTAGGGAAGGATGTTACGGATGTAAATGTAACTTCAGAATACGTAAATACATATTACGGCTGTGCATATTTGCGAAATAATTGGTTGTGAGATAATTAAAGATACTGCAGGGAAAAGCTCATTAGGAAATTGGCGGCATTCGTGCTGCCTGGTGCTGCGTCATTTCGCAGCTTTGTGCAGTCTTACTTTGAAGTTCTTGACGGAAAAAAAAGTGTCTAATTATTACATGTATTTTGATGGTTGCTGTAATATAATCCGGAGTTTTTATTCACTCCGTAGTTTCTCTCCTTTCTATGCCTCTCTTCCTGTCTCTATCTCCTCATTTGACCATGGTGTTGTGTCTTAATTGGCGGCAGTGTGCAGTAAGTGCCGAAGATCACTGTGCTGGTTGTGAGTATAGCGGTTGTCCCTATGATATATTGTTTTAATCTACCTGGCGGAGGTACAGCCATAAGTGAAATGTATACATGTACGCACTAAAATATGACAAAATTTTATGTATACACTATTTTTTTCCAAGAAATTTTAAGAACACGTGATTTTGCCTTTCTCCAGATATAGAGAACTGTGAATCTTATGCGTATTGGACCGTGCATCATCTTCATATTTGAATAAAGGTAGACCAACTTGATGACACTTGTTTTATTATGTCAATTTACTGCTCAACATGTTTCGGATGTTAATACATCTATCTTCAGGAGCTTGCGACTATTTGGTGCGTTATTGTGTAGCCTGTATTGTGCTGACTTTGAAGCGTGTTGGTATTATGTAGAGGGACTGGCTGTTGGTGATGTGGTATCCTTATGTAGGCTGAAGCAGTGTTTCAGCCTGCGTAAGGATACCACACCACCCGAGCCAAACCACACCGTAAAACCAACACACATCGAACCAGAACAATACAACCCATGAAATAACTCATCAAATAGGTCGCAAGCCTCTGAGGATGGATGTATTAACATCCGAAACAAGTTGAGCATTAAATAATGACATAATAAAGCAAGTGCCATCAAGTTGGTCTCTCTTTATTCAACGCAAATTTTATTTTCAAAGTTTTCTTTCTAAAACCGTGCCGTTTATGAGATATAATGCTGAAAAATTCTGTAGAGCGAGCCAGGCCACAGATGACAATATGGCGCATGCGCATTTCACACTGAGTACCTAAGGCTACAGACCCACACTCAGAATACGTAATACTTATTTCTTTCCCATTGTAACAGTGGTTACAAGAACGCGCCTGAATGTTACGTTATACGTACATTCCCTGTCTTGTTGAAAATAAGTTTTTGTAAATAATTGAGTTATTATGTTTGTCCTTTCTCCTTGTTTGTGTACGTATTTACAAATTCACGTCCTGCCTCAGAGAATAAAATGTCTTTTCACCACAAAACACCAATCTATAGTATAGTTTATAGAAAAGTTTATATGAAACTAATTAACGCACGCTGTCAATAAAATGTGAAACTACTAAATATTAAAGTAAGTAGTACGTATAGTTGTCATTGTAGTAGGTTGGGAGATCTTGTTTATAAATGAATTAAGAAAAATTCCGATCCGCAACGCCTTTGAAAGCGTGTAGACTCCACTACTTTCAGTTCTTTTGGAATGATTTGCGGCTGTGCAAAAGGGAAAACCTAATAATAATTAACACGCTTTTGGGTGTACGCTGTAGGTACATTCTCTTCGCTCACCGTATATCCCACTCTCCTCTTCTGTGTGTGTGTGTGTGTGTGTGTGTGTGTGTGTGTATGTGTTTGTGTGTATGTGTGCGTGCGTGTAGTGCGGACTCATTATGTACGTGACGCATTTGTATACTAGTTTTGTGCACAAACCTTTGTTTCGGTTACGTATTGTTTAAGGACGATTGTTGGATTTTGGTGGAAACAAATGCGACTGAGCCGTGTGTATATAGGTAGGTACGCGCTCAATGAAAATAGCATTTGTGTCCATTGTGTTAGTAAAACCTCTGCAGGTTATCTGAGATTGAGTTCCGAGAAAGTAGATCGAGTGTGGCTTAATCAGATTGTACGGCAGCATTCAAAAGATTCGGCGATGCACATTTGTGCTTTGTGAGTGTGTGTGTGCCGGTATAAATGTGTGTGATACATTTAATTTCCAGCCTTTACAAAATTAAACACGAGGCCTGATATGATCACAACCGTGTGTAAAACTTGCGTATTTGCGGAATGTGACACAGTGTTGTATTGGTAGAATTGATGCGGATGAATCAACTATTGCCGTCTTTAGAGCACAATTACAAGGCCTAACATGGTATAGAATATTCAAAATTTCTTGTCTTTTGTTATTCTACCATAAAAGTGGATTCATTTAAGAATAACATTAAAAACGTTAAATAAACGCGCTTTATTTTAATTTCAACATATACACGTGAATATAGTAGATATTAATTATGTTTCAGGCGTACAGCCACCCTAGAGATTTTAAATCTTTGTTTGTCTCGAGGTTCTTTTATCGTATTCTGTACTTCATGTAAGTAAGATTTAATAATTTAGCTCTTATTTCACATAAAGCAAGTTGTTGCGTCTACAGTATAGCTTGCGTCTGGTTAATGCTGTGAAAAAAGGTAAAGCAGTCCCGTTTACAGGCCCAGGGGGGTTGCAGGAAGTTAAGGTTCCCAGATTTCGTGACAATGGCACAGGATGATGGTAGGTTGTCAGACGTAAGCACCGGCCACCTTTATCCCAAGGAAATGCTCCTGGTATTCATTTCTGTTAGAGGCTGAGTCGACCCCAGGGCCATAGTGCGATCGGAAGGATTTTATGTCAATGAAAAACCCAATGACACCAGCTGGGATCGAACCAACGACCATCCGATTTGTAGCACAGCACCTTAACCACTGTGCCACCGCGGTTCTCTGGTTAATGCTGTTTAGGGATATAATTTCTGTAGACTGTGAGAGACGCATGAACGACCGAAGTACAACATGTGGGAAAATAGAGAATTTGGCCTTTGACGTTAAATAATTTGTTGTAAATTATGCATAACGAGTAACCAATGTGTTTTACATTCTAAGAGATAGTCGTGCAGAATTGCAATAGAGAGCTCTCAGCTTTTCGAAAAAAACATGTGTTTAATACTTTTTGTAGCTTCAAACTGAATCTAACCCCCCAGAGTTTTTATATAACTGGTCGTCCGATTTAACTATAAAATTACTGCTACATTATTTATTAGTTGACAAGCATGTAGTGCTCTTAGTTAAGCATCTCGTCCTCTGCATGCAATTTTAGGCCTTTCTGAAGTGACTGTACTTTTAAATCTAAACTAGCAATAACTATACCACTGAATGCTTCATAACAAGCTCTGATATCCTTGATTGTATTATTTCTCTAATCAAATTCTGCTCAAAGAAATATTTCAGAGATTTTGAGGTAAACGTAAAAGCATACAGGATAGTAACATACATGAAGAATAAGCAGTAATATAGACATACACGTCATATACACGGAGTGTATGCAGTAAGGTACTCCTACGGTACACAGTTCATAACACAAGAGTTTGTCGTAAGCTACAGATACACATCTTTACAAGAGAAAGAAAAAACTTGGCACATCCTTAATACACCTCCACGTAAACCTGTTTCTTTTATGAAACTATAAGGAAAAGCAATTTTCGTGGACGCATCATTTGGACAGAAGATGTGTTTGTAACCTAACTGTCCAGTAATGTAGGAACTGCAGTTTGACGAATTGTGTGGATTACAACAACCGTTTCTTGAGCGACGTGCAGTGACAGATATGGTCACAAGGAATATCTACTTTTCCTCAAGAATATTTAAGATTTCTGGTACCTGGATTACTTGATACCTGAGAAAGCTGCTCCCGGGTGTGGAAATGGCTTTTCAGGTATACGTAGATGCTCAAGCATCAGTTCAAAAGCCCACGGAGTGAGGCACACTCTATAGAGTGTGTTATTGTAAATGAAACTTAGCAAAGGGTGCGTCGCCGCCCAGGCCTGCACGGTTGGCTGAGAGAAAGGTCACTGGACACTGGAAGTAACTGTATGAAACAATTCCGGAATTAGATTGACGGAGTTTGCTCGAGCCCATTCTGGTTTCGTTCTGGTTAGTACCTTCTGCTTACCTAATTTCGTGTGAGCCATTTAGGAAAACTAAATAAAATTTAAAATATTTCGTTGTACAGCAAGTAAAAATTATTTTTAATGTTCTTTCGAAAATTATATGGCGACATATTACACAACCAGCACATTCCATTCCATTCTAATACAGAAAATCAGGGTCATCAGCGAATTCAAAATTTCATTGTCACTTTCACATCCTGCCACCATAGTTTTTAGATTCATTATTGTAAACTTTTTTCGATTTACGTTTGACCCTTGCAAATGGTGTTTTCCTTTGAGACCTTTTTCCTGAAATGTTTACTTATTTTTATTTGTCCCTTGTTCGTTAATTAAAATAAATTAATTTAATTCCTTTCCAGCCCCTATATTCATGCGAAAATTACTGTCTTCTGGGATACGACATACGGTAATTTGGTACCACACTAACACCACCTCGAAGGAATAAACTCCGTCCTCTTCAGTGTAGAAGTGCAAACCTCACAGAAAAAAAACAGACAATAAGCACGCACCAGTAGACAGTAATCATCATATTTGCTGCGATGAGAAGACAAACCTCACTTCTATTCTTAAGTTGACTCTGTAGTCTTTAAACGCTTAACCATGTTTATGAGAATTTCCATTTCTACAATTTATATAATCTAGTGCCTAAAATTTAATTATATAAGCCTACAACTTTTATCCGTCAAGGTACTTAATGAATTAGCCTAAAACTTACGACGAAATTTTCTTTTACTTTCAGGTTACCTTTCCTGCGTTAGAAGAAACTTTTCAATGGTGTAAAATCTTCAGATTACCAGATATTAGAAAGAAACATCATGTAGTTCGCGTAAGTGTTATGTCCTATTTATAGTATATTTCAAAATAGGATGTTATAAACTAAGCGTATATTAGCAGGTGAACCAGTGAAGAAATGTTCGCGTAGCACAGCAACATTGCCGCCAGAAATGTTCTGTAAATGTTACCATAAAATATAACTCTAAGGACGTAACATTTAACTAAAAATATTGTAATGAACATGATACGTATTTTCATAGTTACTTCGCGTTTCATCATAAATATTTTTCAATGGGATTAATATTTAGAGAATTACGCTTCAGAAGCGAATAGTGACGCATTTATTTCATCAGGCAGATGGATCGATTCTTACAGCTGTAGTAACAAACGGGCCAAAGTGTGTTGTACAGTGTGTTTAGCATTAAGTCTCTCTTTATCACTAAGCGTCTCATTCTTGATGCCGACATCATGCACAAACTGTTCGTAAGATAAATCCACCTCTTACATGCATATGATTCTCCAGTAAGACCTCCTCGACTCAAAATAGTCCTAAATATAATCTATAATTTATGACATTAATTAACGTTTATAGAAATAGTTCCAGATCTAGTTTATAAAGAATTTTACAAAAATTATCAAAGCAATAACAGAAATTTATTTATTTTGTTTCAACTTGGCTGTCTGTAGTGTTAACACAGCGTCAAATAGTTGGGAGCTGATGATTCGGAAATACTTTGTAAGGAAGAACTATTGTATTAGTTATTACATTATTACGTCATTTGCCTCGAGGGACTGAGGAAAGCCAGGAATATCCTCCGTCACCATAACCGGTCTTTGGACCGAAATTTGTATCCGGGAGTAGAAATCAGGCGTGCTACAACGTCGAGCGGTGACATTGGTGCTATACCGCAATACAACTAAGGAAATAAGCTGCAAATTTAATAAAGTTTACGGTAAAATCTGAGCTGCCTGAAGCACAAACTGAGGACTCAGGATCCGTGCTCGTATGTGCCTGAGACTTCCTCCTTCTCAGGACGGTACCTAATTTCGCGTACAACTGTTTTGCGAAACAAATTTTAACCGTCCCCTTGTACGATGCTTACCTTTACTAAATAGGCGTGGTTAAGCATATGAATATTCTATCATAGAATGCTCTTTTTCGCTAATTTAGTTATGTTCTGAACTTTGACGCGTCTTGTACAGGTAATTAATCTTCTTCTTACAGTATGAACCACTCTATCAGCCACACAGCCCCCGAACCCTCATGCAACGAGTAATTGTGTATGCTTGTCAGGGAGACGAAGAACAGTTAGAAGTACTTGCCACAGAGAGAGGGCAAGTGTGTTACCAGCCCTCCATGCCACCCCTCTTCACTGACTGTAACAGCGTAGTTATTGTTTGGGGAGTTGGTTCAGAGGTAAGTGCAACAAACGTCACATCATTGGGTAATATTTGGTGTGGATAATTTTACTGATTTACAAATTTAGGGTAAAAGTACCGTCTGCCAATATGTTACGCCGTGTAGTTTTGTAGCTAAGATAGTTTGCCAGCATTTCTATAGTAAATCCAACAAGATGCACCAGTGTCTCAATATATTTATTTTAAAAACACCCTACATATTTCGGGCAGTCTTTCCGTCCATCATCAGGAGATCATGATTGTGCGTACAGCAACAGGCATATGTCAAGCTAGCAAGCAGTCAGCAGTTCTCTTTGACATATGTATGTACATTCATGATCTCCTGATAATGGACGGAAAGACTGCCCGAAATATGTAGGGTGTTTTTTAAAAGTACAATAATTTAAGACATTGGTGCATCTTGTTGGATTTACTATAGAAATAAATTACGATGCACAGCCGTATGAACGTCAAATTTGGTTTACTAACGTTTGGGAGCTCTATTATCCCTATATTCTCGGGGCTGTAACAGATTCTGATTCACTAAGAGCGATTAAGCTTTCGAAGGTTTATTTTGCCTTTATTTCCATAATCTTTCAACATAGAAATTGTAACACCCTTCAAAAATTTGATGCGCATCTACCAAAACTAACGGCTTCACACTCCGCGGGAAAAAAAAAAAGAATTTTATTATTTGCGGACGTGATTAGAAACCTTGAATGTCCTTCGTATAGACTACAGGCATTGATCTTGTATAAAATTAATTAAGATATTCAATATTCGAGTACAGGATGTCATCACGCGATGTCATGGAATTGCTTGATTAAACAAAACACTAATTTATCTTCATAAATGATAATGAAACTAATCAAAATATACAATGGACCTGTAAACTCACCTACAATGAACTCGTTTGAAAACGATACAAGCTCCGTTGTCGTTAATTAATTAACTAATTAATATTTCGTTAATGATGGTACAGATTGTAGTATTTGGACAGCGCTACCGTGTACACTGGCAGAATGTTACTCATAGTTTGAAATAATTATTTATCTCGTTTTTCGGCATAAAAATTCTTCTTGAAAGAATGAGGCGTGAAGTGTTCCTGAACCGTCGGTAACTACCTACACCAAAATGCAATGTGTCGCTGCCTGGACAGTCCTGATCGGCACGTCACATGCCGTTACAATTTAAAGTCGCATTCTTAATTTCGCATGTGAATCTAATGTTACTGCTTTCGACCCTTCCGTTAGAAGGAAATGTTCGAGCAATACGTACCTCTGCTCCCAATGCAACTACAAAATTTGGGGTCGTACTCACACATAATAGTGCTGTGCTACAAATCGGAAGGTCACTGGTTCGATCCCACCTGGTGTTATTGGAATTTTTCATTGACATAAAATCCTTCCGATCGCACTATGGCCGTGGGATCGACTCATCTTCTAACAGAAATGAGTATCAGGAGCATTTCCTGGGGGTAAAGGCGGCCGGTGCTTAAGGCTGACCACCTTACTACCATCCTGTGCCGTTGTCATGAAATCTGGGAACCTTAACTTCCTGCACTTCCCTCTGAGCCACTCCAGGCCTGTAAAAGGACTGCTTACCTTTACCTTTACTCACGCATAATCTGAAACAGCCAAACTGGATCTTTACTGTTTTAACCCCACCACGACAGTGACTTGCGACAAATGTTACACTAATCTGTCTCTATTATAATTTGCCCCCCCCCCCCTACCGTAAGAGTGTGTCTTTTCTACAATACCAGTACTTTAACGGGTTTGGTGAAGCTGTGACAGCAAAGACTCGCTAGCCTCCTCTGAGCCCCCCCAAAAAAACAGTGCCCCAAACAGTTGTGTTCATAGCGACACTGCACGAGACGTGTTTATTCTTTTATTTCACGATTCTTTACCAATTTCTGAAATTATGCCTACTCAGAATCAAGGGCCGATGGGACATTTGTAAGGGATGGGACGTCAGAGGAACAATTTTCTTGTAGGTTACAAATGGCGATAACTCTCCCTCGGCTGTAAGGGAAGGGACATCTCGAAAAACTTAATCCATGGCAGCAAGTAGTCATGATAACAATATTGTAAGTTTCCGTTGTTCTGCTGTGATAGGTTAATTAATTTCTGAAAACCACGAGTGAGGAATCGGACTTCGATTCCCTTCAGAGCAAAATATTTAAAGCTATATAGGATAACTGGATCGATTCGTCTGATTCAGGATAAAGACAAATGACTTTTTCTTGTGAATGAAGTCGTAAAGTAAAGAGGTAAAATTCATCTCATAACATGACATGAAGGCACAGTAGAGTAGTAGAAGTATAGCTTTACTCCTTCTTTAAACTCGGCGCTAGATGGGGTGGGTGGTTAAAGCCACTTCCCAGCCGCTGCAACCCCCCCCCCCCAAATGGCCAGATACCATTGTAGCATGAAGTCTTAAATCTTCGGGAATTATAGAATGCGGTTAATATCGTGGCTAACTTCTCTAGAAGGACTCAGGGCCAGAGAGTTGCTGAAATAATGCTAGAAACTTCTTTCGATGGAAATGTTAACTGTGAAGTTTGAATAAATATCTGTTCGCACAGTCGGATAGAAGCTACTTATGAGCAGGGTGAGAAGTAGCCAGCAAAGAACTGAATAATGATTTGTATGGACAACTCTGCTGTAGTACTTTAAGGCACAGTGGTTGCTGTGTGTCACCTGCTGTACCATTCACGAACTCAGAATTTTGCCCACGCCTATTTCTGTATTTATTGTTTCAACAAAAACTTCATCCTTTCCTTATACACCATTAACCGGCTAACTTTGAAAGACAGACCGTAAGGTAGAGACTGAATTAGTATACACTATTTACACGAACTTCGTTTCCCACAGTGTCAGTAAATCAAACGTGTTCTAACATAGTAAACAAGGCCGGAACGACGCCATATTGATTAGCATCGAAACAAACAGACAGCATATGTACTTTGATAAGCTTAGGTAGCCTGACGTCAGGACAGTAATATTGTAATACCGTTACAGTGTGAGGTCTACGAAGATCACTCCATAAATTGCTGCTAAAACATGAGTCGAGCGGTATAGGCTGCCTTCCTGAATATGATTCCAGTGTGAGGCAGTTTGAGTCATTTTCTGCAGTGACAATTTTCATCCAGCTGGACACTGAGTCATGTTACTGTGTAAAGTAGTATACACTTACTTGCTGACTGCAATATACTTTTCCCCGTATGAGACATAAACAAGGTGACTAAAAATCTAATTGACTGGATCGCCAATTAAATGACTGACAGTGTCCAAATATGAAACGGAATGACTAGCTAAGCAGTCAAGTAATTATCTCCGTCGAACAATGTCCTCCTTTAGGAAGCTAACAGCTAATCGGCTAGTCAAGTGTTTCCCCCAAATCCTATAGAACCCATAGGCTCATTACCGTGCTCACAACATCCTGCCTAATCAGAGCCAAAGAATCATTTCTCTCTTTAAGATTCATTTTAAAAATATCCTTCTTCGTATGATTAGCAGTTTCAAAATGGAATATTTCTTTCGTGTTTTGCGATCAAAGCTTTATACACATATTTTTCTTTTATCCCATGCATACTACATACACCACCCACCATATCCTACCTTATTTTACTTAATAATGTTTGGTGAAGAGTGGAACTACAAATGTTAAGTTCCTCATTAAACATTTTTCTGCGTGTTGTTATTATTTCTTCCCTCTTGATTCCTAACACCCTCTTCTTGAATACGTTTCGTGTATGTTCTCCCTCCACTGTCACAGACCAATTTCTGTATTTGAATTATAATGTCTTCTATGTAGGCCTGAAGATGACCGACTGATGGGTCGAAACATGTAGCCTTATGCATAAATAAAAAAGTTAGTGCTGACGTATGTAATTAATTTTATTATACAATTTCTGTATTCATAAACCAACGTTTAACAGAATAAATTAATCATCCAAAATGTGGAAAATTTCATATGTCTGGGAATTACTTTACTAAACAAATTGTACAGTAACACAAGAAATTAGGAGCAAAATAGATTGTGGAAACGCTTGCTGCCATTGTCACTGTTTTTCGTCTTCCCCATTGCCAGAGGTCTTTTCGGTTCGCGAAACATCTATTTCTGCAACCAGTACATATATAAATCAGATTTTACTTTATAGAAAACATCCTCAGTCCCTAGTAAATATAAACTCCCATATTATAGTATAGTATAGTATAGTAAGTAAAAATGCAAGAATGTTATTTTGTTCTGGCCATTATAATTTGCTGCTTCGTGTCGGTTAGATTATCGTACTAAACGCAGCTCACACAACGGCCCGCCTACGCTTGCTGCTTTGCAGTTCAATAAAACGGATGTACGCTCATCCATAGAAGATGCCTATGGTTTACAAACTCTAAGACACAGATCGTGAAACAAGTCTAAATTTGAGGACGTGATGTCTTCATGCAATATACCCTGGAGAAAAATTTCGCGCTCCTACGGTTAAACGAAGAAGTTTGGTTTCATCTCATTGGAAGACACATCAACTTTCAGAATAATCGGTTTCCCACATTAATCGACCAAATGCCATGACATGATATCGAATTTGGTGTGGATGTGCTATGAATATTGGTTCCTTCTTCGTCTGAGACCAAAATTTCCCACAGATATAGCACATATATTGTGACACCATTTTAGAACACCTATTACGAGGAGGGGAGCACTGTCGTATTTCAGTTGGTTAAGACACTGTGCTACAAGCCTGAAGGTCGTGGGTTCGATTTCCCGATGATGGCATTGACTTTTTCATTGACATAATCCTTCCGGCCGCGCTATGGCCCTGGGGTCAATTCAACCTCTAAAGTCTCATGTGCCGATTTTCTTGAAACCTGGGAGGCTCAACCTCCTCGAACTCTCAGGGTCAGTCCAGGCCTGTACAGGGATGGTTTTACCGCTCCTATTACGAGGAAACCAATGCCTTTCGTCAGCAACAGAGTGTAACAGCCTACAACATTTTTTAATTCCTTACAGTTATGTGAGTTGTTTAGAGTGATTTTGATTATATCATAATAATATGCACTGAATTTAGGTCAGGTAGGTTTTTAGTTGTAAGACATATCCATGAATAGAGGGGACCGCGGCAGCACAGTGGTTAAGGTGCTGTGCTACAAATCAGAAGGTCGTTGGTTCGATCCCAGCTAGTGTCAGTGGATTTTTCATTGACATAAAATCCTTCAGATCGCACTATGGTCCTGGGGTCGACTCAGCCTCTAACAGAAATGAGTACCAGGAGTATTTCCTGGGAGTAAAGGCGGCCGGTGCGTAAGACTAACAACCTTACCACCATCCTGTGCCGTTGTCATGAAATCTGGGAACCTTAACTTCCCGGAAACCTCTGGGCCACTCCAGGCCTGTAATGGGACTGTTTTACCTATCCATGAATAGATTGTATAGTGACAATACTCGCACTGAAAACGATCTGAAAGAAAGCATTCAGTGCGTAGTTTTTTCAGCTTCACCGGTAGAATTTCGAAGTGCAAAGAACAGCACGTTTGTTGGATGCGATGCTTCTCTGCGAGCAACACGAGATTTTCCAGCGCCGTCTTTACATATGGTGATAAAAAAATTAATATTAACTGAAATGTATTGAAGTAATTTCTAGCTCATACTTTAAATAGGGTGACAGAAACCTAATATTACTTGCAACATACTGAACTTAAATTGGTGAACCGCAAGTCGCGATACATTGAAACAGCGACAAGTGACGAACTATATTCTGGCCGAATAAAATAGAGATTCTGTATTTTTTTAAGATCGTGGAAGTCACAAGGAACAAATATATCTATAAAAATAATTTTAATTAGTTGTAAATTAGACAGTATTAAAAGATGTTATGCAGTCTACATGCTGGAAAAATCTATATTCTAACTAATAAAACTACGTATTATAATCCCTGATGATGATCACATACAGGTCGAAATGTGTTTGCGTAAAAACTTATCTTTATGAATGAACAAAGTCAGTTAGACGGTTGTGCAAATTGTGTATACAATCTGTTCACTTGAATACACTGGAAAAAACTGCTAAAAAGCCCTTGGGTAAATACAATAAAAATTTGCTTTAAAAAATTGACATTAATACTTCTACATTTTACTATAGTACATTCTGGGTACTCTACAATATATTAGCTTCTAGGGACTTAAAGGAAAATATACGGAGAATTTGCAGCTCAGTGGAGAGAATAGAAATGCATAAAAGGTTTTTGGAGAGGAACACTGGAAAGAAATAAACAACTTAGGAGACATAGCCATAGATGGGAACATAAAATTAAATGACCCTTCAAGAAATAAGATAGGAAATCCTGCAATGGAGTCATCTGACGACAGATGGGAAATAAAGCCTGATGAATGGTGCAATTGGTTTCTTCTTTTTCTTCCTTTACAAATTTTTTCCCTCTTCTTCGGAGTTGTCTCCTGCAGCGTGAAAAAGGCGCTGTATAGTCTGTATTTCGGGGGGGGGGGGCCATTAAGATGTGTTTCGGTAAGACTCCGGTCTGCGTGTATATACGTCCGTTGCAGAGTATAAACACCACACCATGCTACAAAAAGAACAAATGGGTGTGAAAAATAAATATTTATTTACTCGCGAAAATTACTAAAGCAAAAAACGAACACATTTTCAACTGCGAAATTTCACTTTAATTACAGACGTACCAGCGCTTTGGATTATAAAACTGAACTACATTATGAAAGCATATAGCATAATCATCACCGTACTGGGTGGTCAAAGTGCAGAATTATTAATGTTACATTAGTTGTTGTCGTTAGTGGCCACACGCTGCAAGGGATTCGTAATAGTAACTTATTCCAATCGTAGTGGTTGGACGAAGAGTGACGGAGAGCAGTGCACACACAACCTAGTCTTGCCGTTAGTTAGCACAAGCCCATTACCTGCTTCCCTCTACGCTCCGCGTCCGAAGCCTGGAACACATGTTCAACCGCAAAACCACAAAAGCTCTAAATAATGTGAAATGGTATTAAGTAGTGCGTTCATATTACCGATTGTAGGAAGTCGACCGTATACTGCAGCCACGGCCACAAGTCCCATTGATCGATGGTTCCACGTCATCCTCTTCGTTAATGGAGGATAAAAATCAATGCTGCAAAGTCCGTGCAGATTACCTTCATTCTTCGGAAGGGGCAATGCCCCCCAGTTTATATGAATGACACTAAACTACCGGTTGGTAATCCCACCAAGTATCTAGGTATGCACCTGGATCATAAACTTAACTGGAAGGAACATATAGTCAAGAAAAGAAAACAAGTGGCTCTAAAAGTAAAAGAACTCTACTGGCTGATTGGCAGGAAGTCTCCTCTATCGTTAGAAAATAAGCTCTTGCTGTATAAATCCATCATAAAACCTATATGGACGTATGGGA